>Ga0310697_10001895_pt1 | contig 23255 bp, 46 predicted proteins | sample 172DNAGHGlowgp2_FD_203883 | JGI IMG/M metagenome (GOLD analysis project Ga0310697, IMG submission 203883) | Sheep rumen microbial communities from Palmerston North, Manawatu-Wanganui, New Zealand - 1728 DNA GHGlow gp2 (v2) (version 2) | ecosystem: Host-associated > Mammals > Digestive system >...
TCCCTGCTCCATGATCGTGCAAAGGAGCATCGCCGGGGACCTCTGGCGCGATGCCGGTGTCGCCACGCTCAGGCAGACCGTCGCTCAGTTCCGCGAGATCAATGCGGAGCTGGTGCATGAGGAGGGACCGCAATGAGGAAGAGGATCACATATCCGGGAACGCTCAAGACCATCGGAAACACCTACCATATCATCGTGCCGAAGGAGTACGTCCTGAAGTGCGGATGGACGGATGGCGAGGATGTCGATGTGACGATCGAGAGCACGAGGGACACGGACCAGGAATGAAACGACTTAATGCACGTCACAAGACAGGGAGGGGATATAGAGGGATTCCCGGCCGTTATCGAGTTGGGCACAAGAGGACGGCCGGGACACCGACTAAGCGGTGGTCAAAATGACAGATGAATCTATCAATACAGTGTATATAAAGGATGTTGCAATCCAAGAAAAATTTATTTTTTTATTTTTTTCAGCCGAGAAGTATCTATCGACGTTGGAAGCGCATGGAAGGTCCGAGCTGACGGTCCAGACCTATGCGTCCAACCTCCGGATCCTCATCCCCATCATCGGGGAGATCCACGGGAGGGACGCGAAGCTCACCGACGTCTCCGAGGAGGACTACTACCCGATAAGGAACAGGATAGAAGGCAGCGAGCCGACCGTCCGCCTTAGACTGTGGGTGCTCGCCGACTGGATCAGGAGCGAGACTGGCCGCAACCCCTTCGAGCGCGTCAAGCCGCTGTGGAACAGATTGGAGCCGGAGAGGATCTTCATCGACAGGTCGCAGTTCGAGACCATCTACTCATACGCCGAGAGCGACAGCGAGAGGCTCATCATGATGCTCGGAGCGCAGATGGGGTTAAGATTGAAAGAGATCATCAGCATCAGGCTGTCCGACATCGACGGCGAATGGCTGACCATACGCGGCAAGGGCCACAACGGCGGAAAGCTCGTCCGCAAGCAGATCCCGGAGAACCTCCAGCAGATGATCCGCATCTACATCCTAAACGAGCGCGAGGAGGCGAGCAGGCACGACACCGACCTCCTGCTGCTTGCCGCACCAGGTACGCACTGCGCAGGACGTCCCGTGAGCAGACGCATGGTCACGACGTTCTACCAGCGTATCAGCGAGAGCTCCGGCATCAAGGTCACGTCCCATGTCATGAGGAGGCTCTACTGCACTCTATTGGCGGACGAAGCCGGTCTCCGCTCCGACCTCGACACCCTCCGGAGGATGATGCGCCACGAGAGGATCGAGACGACGATGAGCTGCTACCTCAACGCGAACGAATCGAAAGTAGCCGAAGCGGACCGCGCCATCGACGGCCTCTTCAACAGTTTATAAATAGAGGTATAGCATTAGCACTAATGGGCACAAGAGAGTCGTTTTGTTGTGCGTTTCTATCGCGAATGTGCGATAAAAACGTTTATGGCACAACCAAAGCGAGTTTTTTGTTCCCAAAAGAGGGAATAAAAATGACCATAGAGATGGGAACGATATACTCGGCGCTGGTCGATTCATGTTCCGAGCAGATCGAGCAGAGTTTGAAGAAGGGAACGGACCACTTCACGGTTACCTGGGGCGACTTCAAGCGCATCCTGTACGCCGCCAACATCACCGACAACCCCGTGACCGTCCAGAACAAGTGGGACAAGATGCTCGCAGACGGCATCGCGGTCCCGCTCGGCACGAGGCTCAAGCCGAAGGCGAGCCAGAAGGCGGTCGTCATGACCCGCGAGCTTTTGAGGGTCACAGGTTTCTACGACGAAAAAAAAATAAAAATAAAAATTTCCGAGGGGGCGAGGGCATGAGCGACCTCGTCCTCATCGACTTCCACCACGAGCGCATTCCGATGTGGAAGGTCCCCCGCATGGCGAGGGGCTACGGGAAGATCATGCCGGACCACGAGATCTTCTTCGACGGCGACAAGTTCTCGCTCGTCGCACGCAGGAAGGTGAGCGCATGATGCCCTCGCCCGCCGAGGTCGCCTACCCCGAGGGGCAGGACTGCAGCAAGTGCAAGTTCTGCCTCGAAATCAAGCTGGGGAAAGTCGACTGCAGCAAGTGCGGCCTCATCGACCCGGACCTCTCCGGACGCTGGCCGGCATGGCCTATCGAGGGATGTCCCCTCTACTACGAGCGCGACGAGTTCAAGGGGGTGCTCTGATGAGCGACACCCTCACTATCTTCAAGCGCATCGACGGGGCCTACGCCGAGCTCGCCTCGATGTCCTTTGTGAAGGACAAGTGGGTGGGCAAGTGGATCGACGCGAGAGAGGACGGCAAGATCGTCGGGAAGACCCCCGACCCTACCGACAAGAACGGTTACTATGTCATCAGCATCCAGCAGATCCTCTCCGCCGTCCAGAAGGTCCATGCGAAGTGGGGCATCAAGGTCTTCTTCGAGGGGCCATACTACGATGCGTCGAACAGCGAGAAGAGGCTCACCATCTCGCACAAGGACCGTTACGGCAACGACGTCCAGACCATCATCGCCAACGGCCACTATGACGTCCGCATCATCGGATCCGGAGAGGACGACTGCATCGCAATGAGAGTACAGTGCGAGGCCAAAGATACCGTGGCGAACGACAAGCTCGGGAACAAGCTCCTCACCAACGCGATGAGGTGCCTCTACAGATCACTATACAGCATCGACGGGGACGACTCCAAGGATCCCGAGGAGGTCGGAGCCGAGATCGAGGCTTCGGACATCCCCAGCGGGGAGGCTCCGAACCCGCGCGAGACCAAGAGGATGACCAACGACCCGTTCTTCTCGAAGCCGGATGCGCAGGTCGAGGAGGCCAACCTCGCCAAAGCGGAGCAGTGCCGCAAGGCCATCATGGATCTCATCGAGAGCGACCCCTTCAACATCCCCGGGATCATCACGGAATATTCCACCCAATACGGCAAGATCGACACCTGGGGCGCAGGAATCGCTGTCCGCGTTTACAAGGAATTGAAGGCCGAGGGCCACAATCTCAAGGAGGTGGCCCTATGACCATCGAGATCCTCCGCCGGGCCAGTAATCAGTCGGTCATCGTCACCATCAGCGGCAGCAAGACCTACATCTACAGAGAGGTCAACCATGTGGACATCCGCCGCAGTGAGAGAGGACTGTATTTGTTCTCGTTCGTTGGCAAGCTTGCCAATGACTCCCAGAATCGGAAAGAGAACGTCAGCGGTGTGGCCGGCATATACAGGGAGGTGCTCGAATGACCTCATGCGGCATCTGCCCCTCCTGCCAGGGGGAGGTCACGCTCTACCAGGAACAGCTCGAGGACGGGACCATCTACCATGCGGGCAAGTGTTGGAACTGCGGGTGCTACTGCACCGAGTACCCCAAGGGCTACGACCCCTACAAGGCGGAGCTGGAGGCCGAGGAACGCAGGAAGCACGACGAGGCGGTCGAGACCATCCAGGAGGCTGACGCCCTCGGGGGATGGCGCGGATGGGTCCACGAGTACGGAAGCATCGACGGATTCCCGTTCTACTACGTCACGGCCAAGGTCAAGATGCCGTACCACGGATTCTCGAGGCTCTACACCTTAGAGGATGCCATCGCCACGGCGGACCGCCATGTCCCGCCAGGGGGGACCTACGTCATAGAGCGTATGCGCATCCCCGTCTATGTCGGCAAGTCCAAGACGAACTGCAACTTCAATGTCGATTTCGAGTATGTGTCCGGCGGGTACGGCAGAGAGGAATGGATCGTCGAGAAGATGACCGCGAAGTGCTTGGCAGATGCCAAGCGCATCCTTCAGCGCAACGTCCACCGCGGCATGGACTGGACCATCACGGTCCGCGACGACGACCGCCCCGAGGTCAACGGGAAGCTCGTGTACAAGGGCAACGAGAGGATGGTGGAGGGGATCCTGTGAGCTGCAAGACCTACGACCGTTACAGGCAGGTCCTCACGGAGATCCCGGAGATCAACCGCACCGGCAGGAAGGCGGCAGAGCAGAACCGCTTCGCCATCTACCTCCTCTTCGCGGAGAAGGCCAAGGCTGACGGAGAGACCTTCTCCCGCCCTTATCTGGAGGCCCAATGGCAGAGGCCCGTGGCGGAGTCCACCTTCGGCATCATGTGCGCCATGCTCCGCGAGTTCTACTGGCTGGACGATTCCAACCAGCGCACCGACAAGCCCATCCCCCGCAAGTGGGACCTTAGAGGGCTGGACGTGTCCGAGCTCCCGCCCGTGACCGTGTACAGGCCCAAGCCCGCGCCCGTGGAGGAAGCTTCGCACTGCGAGGAGGTCCAGCAGGCCGCCGAGGAAGAGGAATCCGCCGAGGAGATTACCGAGGAGGCACCCACGGAGCGCACCGCATCGGGCAAACCCGTCTACACCGCCCTCGTCATAAGGGAGGACGCGAAGGACTACTCCTTCGAGCCCGTGACGGACGACTTCGACATCATCAAGGAGATCATCGGATGCAACTGGTGCGAGATCTGCTGGTGGTGGATCGGCTCGCACAGGTTCGCCGTGGTCATCGACGACCAAGGCATATTATCCAAACGCAAGCCCACCGTCCTCGGACCCAATGCGGACACCCTCGCGGTCGGCACGGCCGTCATATTCGGAGTGCAGGGCAGGGGGTCCGACATGGACTTCGCGTCCCTCACGCCCGAGGAGATGGACATGCTGGAGACCTGCATGGCGAGGATGGCGATGGACGGCAGGACAGTCCTCACCAACATGACGATGAGGGAGTTCGCACCGTGGACGCTCCAGGGGGGATGCGAATGACGCTGAATTGCCCCATCTGCGACACCGCCATGAAGGGCGGACGCTGCATCGAGTGCGGGTTCATCGGCCACGACCTCGAGCCTCTCACGGGACCCTTCACGGTCTCGTCCCGTGGGCATCCCTCGCAGGAGCTCCCGACGCTATCGAGCGCCGTGAAGTGCGGGAACACGGTCTGCAAGGCATACGAGGTCTTCACCGTCACCCGCGGGCGCACCCTCGTCAAGGTCGTGAGGGTGAGGCCCGAGGACCGTCCGATGCGGATCCCGGCGGGGGCGTACCTATGAGGTTCAGATGCGCCCAATGCGGCGAGGAGATGGATTCCTCCCTCGTCAACGAGGACGCCGTCAAGCTGTACAGACGCACGCAGGACGCCAAGGTCCTGCCATGCCCCTTCTGCCACGCGAAGGGCACACTCGCGAGGATTTGAGCACGATGGAGGGATGGGACATGCAGACAAGCTACAAATCGCAGCTGCCGGAGGACATCTTCGACTACATCCAGGAGCACGGCGAGGTCACGGCGTTCCAGATAGCGTCGGGATTGAACGTCAAGTACAAGGGCCGGCTGAACTCCAACGTCGTCGCGCAGACTACCAAGCGCCTCACGGGCGCAGGAAGGGTCAACGCCGTTCGTGACGAGGCATCCGGCAAGATCCTCGCATACTCGGTGGCGATACAATGACCGAGCAGATGTCCTTCGAGGACCTCTCTTACGAGTTCAGACAGGCGAGGAAGCTCCACGCCATAAGGCCAGACTTCTACGCCGCGGCCCACGAGCTCATCGAGAGGACCCGCAGGGCGTGGGAGGAGGCGGTCATGGCCGGGAACGACACCATGGTCGACGGCACGAGGGAGAGGCTGCGCCAGACCGAGAGGACATTGGAGCAGGTCGCGGAGGCCCGTGCGGACACGATCGCACGCCTCCACGCCCTCCCCAACGTGGCGTTCCTCACAGCCGAGGAGCAGAGGTTCTACTATGCCGTCCAGGAGGCAAGGAGCGAGTTCATACGGGAGGTAACTGAGCATGAAATGGCTTGAACCGCTGGTGGAGGACGTGATGACGATGGAGGCCAAGACCACGGTCGCCATCGCCAGGATGGTCTTCCCGGGCGCGGACGAACATTACGTCAAGGACAAGAAAAAGGACGTCTTCGAGGCCCTTCTGGCCCTCGAGGACAAGGGCATAATCGAATCGAGGCTCGCCAGGAACGAGAGCAAGAGGAGAGTCCGCTGGTGGGTGCTGGTCGGGGGGACATACCCTCCGATAGCCCAGGACCACGTCAGAGAGGTGGCCGTCAGGCACCGCAGGGGACTGTCGCACAGACCGGAGGGAGAGGAATGACGCCGAGATCAACCCGCAAGATGGTCTCCTGCGGAGACACGTCATAGACCTACGACCAGTGGGCGGCCTGCCTCGGCATCAACAAAACCTCCCTCTCCAAGAGATTGAGGAAGGGCCAGACCATCCAAGAGATATAGACAGACAAGGCCAACCGCGTCTATCTGGGGGATGCCGAATGAAGGTCCTCCTGATTGACATTGATTCCACGATCCCGAACCTCGCATTGATGCACATTAGCACCTGGAAGAAGTCAGAAGGGCATGATGTGGGATGGAACATCCCTGATCCCGACGAGGTTTGGGCTTCATGCGTGTTCAAGAAGAACAAGCACAAGGCCGACGGGCTGCAATTCTTCTATCCTCGTGCCAAAATCGACGTTGGAGGAGGTGGAGTGGACCTTCGCAAGTCCCTGCCAGAAGAGGTAGATAGGATGATGCCCGATTACTCCCTCTACTCCGCCTGTGACTACGACCTCGGATTTACTACCAGAGGGTGCAATAGGGGATGCTACTTCTGCATCGTTCCCAAAAAGGAGGGCAGATTTCACATTCACCAGCACCCCGAGGAGTTCCACGATCCTGCCCACAAAAAGATCGTGCTGATGGATAACAACATCCTTCTCGACAAGGACTGGTTCCTCGAGGTGACTGATTGGATCATCCAGAAGAACATGAGGGTTGATTTCAACCAGGGCCTTGATATTCGGCTGATGGACAAGGATGTTGCCAAACGGATCTCGGAGTTGAGACCGATTGCGAGTTGGCATTTCGCCTTCGATTCGATGGATTACAAGGATGATGTTGTCCAAGGCATCCGTTGTCTGAAGGAGCAGGGAGTGGACGTAAGGCATAGGGCTAATTGGTATGTCTATCTGCACAGCGACTCGCAATACGATGATGCGCTGGAAAGGTGCAACATCCTGCGCGAGATGCACGCTCTGCCATACATCATGGTCAATAGGGATGCGAAATACACACAGCGTATGATAGACCTCAAGCGCTGGACGAGACCGCAGATTTTCTTCACCACGGATTACGCAGGATACCGTCGCGGAGTGCATGGAGGGATGAGATGAAGGAGACCGACTGCTCCAAGTGTTTCCATTTCGGAAAGAGTCCGGTCACGGGGATGGAGGGATGCGCCATCGAGCACAAGCGCGAGGTGTGTCCCGGAAAGTGCTTCGACTTCGTCCCGATCCCGGAGGTGAGCCGTTGAGGAAATTGGACCTTACAGGCCAGCGCTTCGGCAGATGGACGGTCCTGAAGAAGGACGAGAGCAAAAACAGGAATGTCTACTGGCTTTGCCAATGCGATTGCGGCAGGGTCGCGAGCGTAACGGGATCTTCTCTGCGGTATGGGAGATCCACCAAGTGCAGATCGTGCGGCAGTAGAGGCCACCTGACCCGCAATTTGGTGAACAGTAGGCTGTTGGAGTGCGATGGAGCCGTATAGTTCGCCCAGGACTGGGCCGACTGTCTCGGAGTCGATAAGGAGAGGCTTCTCAGGAAGGTCAACCGCGGCTATTCGTTCAGGACGGTCGCATAGGATTCGCTCAAGCCGAGGCCGTACATCACGGTCAGAGAGGGGGAGAGGCCATGACGCTCCAGTACGAGCTGGTCCGCTATTCGGTCGGCAAGCTCCCCATCGTAGTTGCGAGGTTCGTCGTCAAGGACGAGGCCGAGCTGATGGCGAGGCAGCTCAACAATCAGTTCGCCCCGAAGGTCCGCTACAAGGTCCAGGAGGCCTCCCAATGATGCCCAAGACGTGCTTCACATGCGCACATTACTCCCAACGTGTCGTCCGCACCGTCGAGGACGAGGACGGCCCGATTCCGATCTACGAGCGCTTCTGCATGGGAGAGCCCATCCCCGCATCCTACCTGTCTTTCGGATGCGGACTTTACAAGGTGAGAGAATGAACGAGAACGAGATCAGCGAGAGCATAGCGGACATGAGAATGAGGATAGAATCCCTGGAACACGGCCTGAAGGCCCGCCAGAGGGCGTTGGAGGTCAGAGTAGGTGCTCTGGCCTGTCTCTGCGCCGTGTTGACCGTGGGAGCGTTCGTGGCGGGGTGCCTCCTGCCATGATAACCGAGTACATCGAATCGAGCGACTCCTTCGTCATTTGCTCGAGGACGGGGACCCCTGTCCTCTTCGTGGATGCCGATGCGATGCAATCGCTACTGGAATCGGCCCAATTGGCCGTAGCAAACCGTTTAGCAATCAAGAGGAAGGCGACGATATGATCGAGGACATCATCAAGGACACATTGGAAGACAACGGCGTGATGGAGGCACAGGACCTTCTGGACGCCGTCATAGAGTTCGACGTCGACAGGGCTGACGCCATCGACGCCATGAACAAGCTCTACGACTCCGGTGCCATCAAGGCATGGGAGGACGAGGACGGGACCTGGGTGGCGCTGCTATGAGGGTTTGGATCTGCCAGAACTGCATCAAGGCCGGAGTGGTCTGCGAGGTCACCACCTCGGAATCCAGCAAGAGGCCCGAGGGATGCCCGTACCAGCTCTCCGATTCGGACTGGTACGATGCGAGGGAGGGGTGGCAGTGAGGGACCCGCTCGACATGAAGGGCGCCATCCGCGAGATCCTCACGAGAGGTCCGACCACCATCCCGCTCATAGCGAGCGAGATGTACTCGGACCTTCCGGACTATCAGCAGAGGATTCAGCAGTCCAAGGTTCGCCACCACCTCTATGTGATGGAGAGGAACGGCGAGGTCGACAGGGACACGAGAGGACAGCGCAAGCTCGCGACGTGGTGGTTGACATGAAGGTCCCGGGAGGATATGTGGCGCCCGCACCGCACAGGCTCGAGAACGTCCCCAAGACCTGCTGGACGTGCATCCATCACCTTCTGGTGATGTCGGGGATGACGACCTGCGACCGCATCGAGGGCAAGATGCACACCAAATTGGGCATCGAGCCCTGCAAGGACTACTCCCTCAATGCGGCGTGGCTCGAGATCGACTGGTTCTATCCCAACGTCAAGGAGGCGAGGGCATGACCAGCAACCGCAAGGACTGCAAGATGAAGCGGGAGACGGCCGACAGGCATCTTCGCGAGGTCGCCTGCCGCATCAAGGAGGTCAACGACAACCCGGACTTCTGCTACACCATCACGGAGGCCTACGTCTTCGGCAGCTTCGTCAATTCGGACGCCGAGATGGTCTCCGACCTCGACATAGCATTGAGGATGGAGCGCAGATGCCCGACGACCTCGGAGCAGTACCGCCGCAGACAGGCCCAGTGCCCCTACATGTCCGACGATCTGATGTGGCTGATCTGGCCCAAGGAGGAGGTCCTCCGCTACATAAGGCACAGGTCGGGCTACGTTTCGCTGCATGTGCTCGGAGATCCGGAGCAGGATACGCTGATCTTCAGCGACAAGGTCATGGAGATCGGAGTGAGCGGGGAGGTGGTGAGAGAATGATCGTCAATGATCCATGCGCCTTCTGCCAGCATCTGGTCGACGATTCCGACTCCTCGGTCGGATACTACGGCACAGCTTGCAGCATCGAAGAGGAGTGGGAACAGGGGCAGGGCACACCATGCCCCGGGTTCCAGCCGTAGCTGGCCTCGGACGGCCTTCTGCAACAGCTATCCGACGAGATGGAAGCGAGATGGTGGGCAGAGATGGACGAGGCGGTGAAGGGGGGAGAGGAATGAGCGTTAAGAGAGAGAAGGTGAACGGCATAATGAGCGAGGCCATGTATCTCGCGCGTAACCAGCAGCGCATAACTAATGCCATGGAGATGCTGCGCAAAGTCGATGGCTTCATTGAGGTGGATGTGTGTATCCCGAGGCTGGAACGCGCGTGTGCCAAGCTCAATCAGGAGATCGCCGACTTGTTCGACCGTTACGCTGGAGAGGAGGTGAAGGAATGACTGACAAGCACGCGATCATGTTTTCGATGCTGAAGGCAATGAATATCTGCCATGATGAGGGCCTCCTCGATGCCGTTATCAGTGCCGTCTCGACACTGACCGAACTGGATGACGAGGAGAAGCAACAGCTCCATGATGTATTGGCGGTATCCCGTGCCAGGTTGCACGAACAGTCCGAGGGCATATATTGGGAGATCGATCGGATGCTCAAGGAGGAACCAACTGTTTCCAAAAAGGAACAAGTTGCCCTCAAACCATGCCCGTTCTGCGGGATGCCCTCTCAAGCAAGGACGTATGGCAGGGACATGCCGGATCTCACCTGGGTCGAGTGCACGGGATGCGGGATGCGCACCATGGACTGCTGCACCAAGGAGGAGGCTGTCGGGAGATGGAACAGGAGGGCGAAGGAATGACCGAACTCTCCACAACTGTTCAGAACTCTTCGGATGAAGAGTTGAAACCGTGTCCGTTCTGCGGAGAGGAATCCCCTTATTATCTCTGTGATGACACGGGCGAGCATATCCTGTGTCCAAACTGTCTGAACGAACTTAGAAGTCAGGTAGTGATCGGTAAAGATGCGCTGGTGAAGGAGTGGAACAGGAGGGTATCCGAATGACCGAGCAGACATCACCGACACTCATCTTAACTGTCAAGAAAAGCAAGGTCAAGTTCGACGGCGATTTTGCAGTGATCGACGTAGGGCTGACTGTCGAGGAATTCATCATATCTCTGATTAAGTATGAATCATCACCGCACAAGGCAATTGGGGTCATAAAGGAGGAAGAATCGGAATGACCGAGGCATTCGCTGTCGCCATCGCCGTCGCATCCCTCACACTCCTATTCATGCTCGCCGTCTGCACGGTGGCATGGACCGATATGAGGGAGAGCAGGACCGTCAGGGACATGAGGACCATCATCGAGCACGACACCGCCAAGATCGACGCGCTGACGGAGGAGAACGGCAAGCTCGCAAGGGCGATAGAGACGCCGAAGGTGCTTGAGATCAAGGAGGAGGACGTCGTCAAGGAGATCCTCGAGGCTATCCGCACCACTCCTCCTCGCGCGTGGGTGATGACAGATGATGGGTGGGTGAAGAGATGAGCCTCATATCCCAATGGGTCGAGCCACCGACCTGCGCCGAGTGCAGATACCACCGCAAGGACCACATCGTCCACGACATGTTCTGGCCCGACAGGACCGTTCCGCACTGGTGCGCATGGAAGAAGCGGAAGATCCCGGACGTCCGCGATGCGGCCACATGCAAGAACTACCTCGCCAGGATCTTCGGATAAAAACCCTTTAAATACCGTCCCCTCGTGGATAATATTGCGCTGCTGAAAGTGCAACCCATCCCCTCTCCGTGCGGGGGCAATCGCACGGATCATTCACATCAGGCGCCCCGTCGCTGACCCCTACATCGACATCCGGCGGCAGGGCGCCGTTCTCCGAATCATCCCTTATTAACGGCGTTAATGATTGTTTTGACACTCTACCAGGAGGTAAAATTGGGATGAAACCGGACACCATTGTCATGATGCCGATAGGCGATATTCTGCCTTACAGCAACAATCCGAGGACGCACGACGAGATAAGCGAGATCAAGGAATCCATCCGCAGGGTGGGGTTCAGGGGCTCGATATGGGTCGATGCGAACAACGTCATCATAGCCGGACACGGGCGCTACATGGCCGCCAAGGAGCTCGGCATGAAGGAGGTTCCCGTGTCGATCATGGACGACCTCACGGAGGCCGAGGTCAAATACCTGAGGATAAAGGACAACCGCGCAGGGGAGCAGTCCGATTGGGACTACGAGGCGTACAGGGCGGAGCTGGACGAGTTGAGGGCGATGGACTACGACGTGTCCGATATTGAGTACGACGTCCCCGACGAGGACTACGACGAGCCCGTAGAGGTCCGCGAGGACGAGTTCGACGAGGAAGAGGCACAACCCCTGGTAAAATTAGGCGAAATATGGAGGCTCGGAGACCATATCCTCCTGTGCGGTGATGCTACCAAAGAGGAAGACATCAGGAGATTGGTCCAACAGGGGGGGGGCAAGTGGACATATTGATTACTGACCCGCCTTATGGAATGAGGCTCGATACCGACTTCTCCTCGATGAAGTCCACGATGGGCGACACTCAAGGTGGAGTCTATGAGAAGGTGATAGGGGATGGAGACGACTTCGACCCCAAGCTTATCACTACGATCTTCGACAACTTCGGCAAATGCAAGGAGATGTTCATCTGGGGGGCGGATTATTTCGCCGAGCTCATACCTAAGAGGAACGAGGGCAATTTCCTGGTATGGGATAAGACAGGCGGAACGGATGTCAATTTCGCCTACGACGAGATGTACGGCTCCAATTTCGAGCTGTGCTGGTCCAAGGGCCACCATAAGAGGGCCATAATAAGAGTGCTCTGGAAGGGCTTTTTTGGGTTGTCCACCCAGGATACAAGGACAAGGGTGCATCCGACACAGAAACCCGTCGGAGTCATCACATGGCTGCTCGACCATTTTGATAAGGATAAGGGAGTTGTCGCAGACATATACGGCGGTTCAGGAACCACGCTGATAGCCTGCGAGCAGACAGATCGTAAATGCCTGATGATGGAGCTGGACCCTCATTATTGCGACGTCATAATCAGCAGATGGGAACAGCTCACAGGCCGGAAGGCAGAGCTCGTATCGGGATGAGCGCATGGCCTCGGAGATAGATCCCTCGATAAAGCAGGTCATCCTCGACCTGAACGCCAAGGGATGCACCAGGAAGCAGATCGTCGAGAGAACGGGCGTCTCCGAGAGCACGGTCAAAAGGGTCATAAAGAGGGCAAGGGAAGGTTCAACCGCTGAACCTCCCAAAGATTCATGCACGCACACGCACGATAATAATCCGGTTCAGCCACAGGTTCAGCCGCTGAACCCCTCGGCTGACCCGGGCCAACCGAGGGCGATAAACCCCAACCTCACCAAGGCCAACACATCCCACGAGATCATCCAGTACGTCCAGTTCTTCCGCAGACGCACCAAGGACGTGCCTTACAAGCTATCCGATCACGACAAGGTATGGGCGGAGACCAACTACGGCAAGCGGTGGGCGGACGGCGTCAAGATGATGATAGACGCCACCGGACTGTCCGCCGAGGCCATCCAGCAGGTCGTGGACGATTACGAGAAGGACGTGACCGAGGCATTGGAGCGCTTCAACGAGAAGTACAACAAGGAGCACGAGGAATGACCGCCGATTGCCCGACCATATTGTTCAAGGAGGACGACGAGCAGTCGTTCGAGAAGACCCTCGCGTCCATCTACAACACCGGCTTCCTGAACGTCTGGGAGGGAGCGGTCAGGTCGGGCAAGACCGTGTACGCGCTCATAGCCTTCCTCAATTACGTCAAGCACTCCGACGAGGACGTGTTCCTCCTGTCGGGGAGGACGCTGCCGACCATCGAGCGCAACTGCATCCTCGGGGAGTACGGGATAACCCGCCTCGTGCCGAGCGCACAGTACCACAAGATAGGCCAGTCGTGGGCCATCACATTCCAGGCCAGAGGGCGCGGCAAGACCATCTATGTGTCGGGAGCCTCCGACATCAAGTCGTTCATGGCCCTCCGCGGTAACACCTACGCGGGATGGTTCGCGGACGAGATCAACATGCACGACAAGCGCTTCGTCGAGGAAGCGTTCAACAGGACCGTGAAATCATCGGACCGCAAGCACTTCTGGTCGCTGAACCCCGACAACCCGAACGCATGGATCTACACCGAATACCTCGATAGATACGACGCCATGAGCAAGGAGGAGCGCCGCGAGCTCGGAGGCTACCATTGGTGGCATTACACCCCGACGGACAACCCGTCCCTCACCCCGCAGATGATCCGCGCCATGGAGCTCCAATACCCCGAAGGCTCGTACCTCTACGCGAGGTACATCAAGGGCCTCCGCGTGATGGCCGAGGGCCTAATCTATCCGAGGGTGACGGCGTCCTTCTTCCGTCCGCAGTCCGACATGGACGGCACGGACGTGGCCTACTGCGCCATCGACTTCGGAGCCACCCATGCCACCTCCATGCTCTTCGGCGGCATGTTCAAGGGCAACAGGCTGGACTGGCGCATCGTCGCGGAGTACTACGACGAGGACAGCGACAAGACGACCTACGACCATTACATCGGATTCCTCGACGTGTGCAGGAGGCTCGGCATCGAGCCCACCAGCATCCACATCGCCATCGACCCCGCCGCCAAGGTCCTCCGCCAGGAGTTCATCCGCCACGGGCTGATGGTCCAGAAGGCCAAGAACGACGTGCTCCCCGGGATCGAGTACACCCGCAATGTGCTCTACAACGGGGTGCTGGTGCTGTCCGAGGCCGTGAAGGGGATGCTCAAGGAGTTCTCGTCCTACTCGTGGGACGCCAAGGCATCCGAGCGCGGGGAGGAGCGTCCGGTCAAGCAGAACGACGACCGGATGGATGCGCTGCGCTACTTCGCGTACACCTTCATGAAACCCCTTACTGGAGCGTGAATCAATGAGATACAACCCATCAAACGACATCATAGTCGCCCCGGAGATCAACTCCGAGACGCTGGACATAGCATTCGAGCAGTGGCAGTCCTACCAGCCGAGGTACAGGATGCTTCACGACTACTACCTCGGGAACCATTACTTCGACGAGAAGGCCCACAGCCCCGACCAGAACCGCATCGTCGCCAACCACTGCAAGTACATCACGGACGTGCTGGTCGGCTACATGTTCGGCAACGAGCCGAGGTACACCACCGAGGACGAGGACATCGCCGGACAGGAGATCCTCGAGCTCTTCAAGGCCCAGGACAAGTGGAGCGTGGACCTCAACATCGGCGAGGACCTCTCCATATTCGGGAGGACCCACGAGCTCGTCTACATGCCTGCGGACAAGGACGTCCCGAGCTCCATCGAGCTCGACCCCATGCACGCGTTCGTGGCCTATGCCGGGGACGTGGAGAAGGACAGCGTGTTCGGCGTCGTGGTCTTCTCCTACACCGACAACGACCGCAGGACCGTCTACCGCCTCTACGTCTACGACACCATGAGCATGAGCATCTGGGAGGCCGATTCCGCCCAGACCGCTCCGAGGACATGGACGATGGTCTCCGAGCCTGTGCCCCATGGATTCGGGAGGGTCCCGCTGATCGAGTACAAGAACAACCGCCAAGCCCTCTCCGACTTCGAGGGCATCATCGACCTCCAGGATGCCTACAACTCCCTCCTGTCGGACAGGCAGGACAACCAGGACAGCTTCGCACAGGCCATGCTGGTCCTGTCGGGAACGGTCATCGGGCGCACACCGGACGAGATCCAGGACGGCAAGGCCATCCTCAAGAGGCACGCCGTGCTCCAGCTCGACGAGGATGCTGTCGCGCAGTACCTCGTGAAGACCTCGGACGAGGCCGGGGTCTCCATGGTGCAGGACACCTTCAAGAACGACATCCATCGTTTCGCCTCCGTGCCCGATCTATCGGACGAGAAATTCGCCGGGAACGCCAGCGGTGTCGCCATGGCTTACAAGCTATTCGGGACCGACCAGGTCGTGAGCAAGAAGCAGTCCATGATGCAGAGGGGATTCACCCGCCGTTGCAAGCTGTACGACTACCGCCTCAACAACCCCACCATGAACCCCTCATACGTCCCGCTGGCCGACATCGACCACATGACCATCACATTCAATTTGAACGCCCCGCAGGACCTCTCCTATATCGCCACTGCCCTCAGCCAGCTCACGGCCAACAAGATCATGTCGCTCCAGACCGCGAGGACGCTGGTCCCCAGCATCCCCGACCCCGTTGCGGAGACCGAGCTGGTGGAGGCGGAGAGCAACGCCGAGGCCGACCGCATAAGGGCGACCTACGACCAGGACGAGACCGAGCAGATGCGCAGGATGACCGAGGATGCCGACCAGACTGATTCCGAGGAATGATCCCGAGGCGAACGTCGTCGCGTACATCGAGCTCGAGGAGCCGTTTAGGAAGATCCTCGAGCGGTTCGCCGTCCGGAACGCCAGGCGCATGATGGAGCTCGTCTCGGAGATCCTGACGGCGGCGGGCTACGACGGGAGCAACAAGGCCAGCATCCTCGTGAGGCAGGCCGACCCTTCCGCCGTCCGCTCCCTCGAGCGTCTGGCCCAATCCCTCCCGGAGAGGGACAGGGACAGGCTCATGTCGAAGCTCGTCGGACAGGTCGGGACAGGCTCGCTGACGGTCCGCAAGGCCCTCGACAACGTCATCCGCTACGGCTCCCGTGCGGATGCCTCCGAGCTCTACACCCAAGGCAAGGCGGCCCTCCGCAGGACCGCCACCGAGGGGATGCTACGCGGGGAGTTCATGGTCCAGAAGTCCGTCGGCATCGGCTGGCAGATGGAGACCCCCGGGATGAGGGAGGTCGATGCCTTCCTCAAGGGCAGGTGGACCGAGCAGGATGCGGCCGCATACCTCAAACCCATGTCGCAGGTCGTGAGGGACCAGGTCGAGACGGGGCTGATGCTCGGGGAGCATCCGACCAAGATCGCCAAGAGGATGCAGCAGGTGGAGAACATCAGCGAGGTCCGGGCCAAGCGCAACGCACGCACGATAACCACCGCCGTCGCCAACGATGCGCAGATGCGCCAATATCGGAAGGACGGCATCGAGAAGTACCGCTTCGTCGCCACCTTCGACGAGCGCACCTGTCCCGTCTGCGGTGACCTCGACCACCGCGAGTTCAAGCTGTCCGAGAGGTCATCATCGACCTATCCGCCCATCCACCCCAATTGCAGATGCACCACCGTGGCGGTCCTCTCCAAGGAGGCCGAGGACCACATCCAGAGCATCGCGGAAGCGTATGCGAAGAGGGACGGCATCACCGACGCGGTCCTCCCGTCCACCACCTACAACGAGTGGAAGAAGACGCACACCTGAAACGATTTCCTCCTTTTCTCCGAATCATCCCTTATTAACGCCGTTAATAATCCTAAAACCACCCAAACAAGGGGGTCATAACTTGGCAGACGAATCTAAGGATTATTCTGGAAGCCCCGCGAACCCGCAGGGCGAGGTCAAGACGTTCACACAGGAGGAGCTCAACACGATCATATCCGAACGCGTGAACGCGCTCAACGCTTCCCATCAGAAGGCGATGGACGAGGCGGTGAAGAAGGCGCTCAAGGAGCAGAGCGACAAGGCAAGGATCGAATCACTCCAGGGCGAGGAGAAGGTCAAGGCGGAGTACCAGGCAAAGCTGGACGCCATCGAGGCCGACCGCGTCGCCAAGGAGAAGGAGCTGATGGAGGCCACGAGGGCCCTCGCCATAAGCAAGGCGGAGGCGCAATTGGCATCCCTGGGGCTCCCGGCCGAGTTCGCAGTCAATCTGCTCGGAGAGGACGACAAGACCACCCAGAAGAACATCCAGACGTTCAACACCAAGGTCAACGAGCTCGTGACCGCCAAGGTCAACGAATCGCTGGCGAGAGGAGGCCCCCAGATCGGCACGGCCAGGATGGACGCATCGCAATTCGCCGAGATCGACAAGGCGATGAGCGGGCGCCTGTTCTGACCGAGCAAGGGGGGCAAAGAACATGACCGCAGGAAACGGAACATACACGGGTCTCGGCCAGAATCTGGGGAACGACATCACGGCGACCATCGCCTACATCACCTCCAAGATGGACGAGATCATAGAGCAGGAGGCCAAGACCTCCGGCATGACCGCGGACCCCGCGTTCGTCCAGGCGACCGGCAACGCCGGATCCGTCAAGCTGGCGACGATGGAGACCACGGGACTCGGAACATACGACAAAATCAAAGGATACCCGAGGGGAGGCTCCAAGCTGACATGGCAGACCTACACGCTCCAGGCGGACAGGGCCATCGCCATCACCGTCGACAGGCGCGACACGATGGAGTCCTCCGGGCTCGTCACCGCCGCCGCCGTCATGGCGAACGAGATGCGCGAGAACGTCATCCCCGAAGTCGACGCTTACAGGATGGCCAAGCTGTACGCCGCGCTCAACGCGCAGAACAGCGCCAACAGCAACGTCAAGGCGGAGGCAAAGCCCACAGCAGCCAACATCGTCACCAAGCTCACCACCGCGCTCGACGAGGTGTCCAACGTCACAGGCTACGACGAGGGCATGACCCTCTACGTCAACGCATCCCTCAAGACCCTCCTGGACACATCCACGGAGGTCACCCTCATGAAGGACGTCAACAACGGCGGAGCGGAGATCACACGCAGGGTCAGGACCTTCAACGGCACGCCCATCGTCTTCGTCCCCGAGAAGAGGATGAACACCACCGTCACGCTCAACGACGGATACACCTCCGCCCTCACCGACGGAACGGACCTCGCATCGCAGGACGCGACCAAGTTCGGGTTCACGCCCGGCTCCACACCCATCTGGTACGCGGTCACCACCCCCGGGGTGGCGAACGCGGTGACCGCCATCAACGCGCCCAAGATCATCAGCGCGGAGGTCAACCAGCAGTATGACGGGGACACCTACATGTTCAGGCTCTTCCACGACCTGATCGTCCCCAAGAACAAATGCGCCGGGGCCTACATGGCCATCAAGAGCAGCTGAACGGGGTGAAGTGAATGGCATCGACAGAGCACACCAGGCGCAGGGCGGGGAGGCTCGCAGCATACCCTCCATACGCCGGCAAGACCGAGAACGAGCTCATCTTCACGGCGGAGGATGCCCTGTCGATATTCCTCGACCTGACCCACAGGACGGAGGATCCCGGAGAGGTCATCGACTCCCTCGTGTGCGACATCGCCAAATCGCTGATGGCACGCTCGGGGCAGGAATCGGTGAAGAAGGCCAAGGACGGCGAGATGGAAAGAGAGTGGTCCGAGAACATGGGCGCCCTCGACCCCGTCCTCATGCAGCGCATCAAGCGCTACAGACAGGTGGTGGGAGTGAATGCAACCCATCGCGCATGACATCAGGACGTACTACCGCAAGCACGCGACCGGAGAGGTCGTGAGCGACACGGGCGTCGTGACCGAGACCTACACGGTCGACGGTCCGTACCAGCTCGCATTCGTCCCCGGCGGGGAATCCCGCACCAGGGGGGAGCAGGGCTACACCTACGAGGGCGAGATGTTCTATGTCATAGCCGACGGCCTGTCGTGCTTCAAGCCGGGAGACAGCCTAACGACCGACCGCAAGGGCCTCCATACGGAGTACGCGGTCATGGACGTGAAGACCTGGCCGACCGAGCAGACGTTCTATGTGAGGTCCGTATGACCACGTTCTCCGAGCTGGACGAGAAGCTCCAGAGGCTCGCAAGGGTCTCCGAGCGCATCGAGGAGGAAGGCCTTACAGGCAAGATCACCAACCAGATGCGCAACACGGCGGTGGCGATGATAAACCTCCACCATGCCGTCTACACGGGAGCCCTCCGCAGCTCGGTGGAGGGGGCATCGGACATCATCGTCCGCGAGGACGACGTCACGCTCAACATCGGCATCCAGACGAGGATGGAGTACGCCAAGTACATCGAGTTCGGGACTGGAACGAAGGGGAGCGCGGAGTTCAGCTCCGCCCTCACGGGCAAGACCTACACCTCGGACGGCGTGACCTTCAAGAGCAAGCCGTTCTGGTTCCAGCGCAACCCAGATTATCAGGGCGAGCCGGGCAAGAACAACGATCCGCGCAGGATCGCCATGCAGGGCTTCTCCGTGGGAGCTGCGGCGAACCAGTACAACGAGTTCATCAAGAGGTACGCCCAACCGCCGAGACCGTTCATGAGGCCGGCATTGTACGACAACGTCCCGTACTTCAAGAAGCTCCTGAAGGAGACGCTCTCGGAGGACTTCGCATGATAGACGTCATCGGGTCCATCGTCGGGCGCATCGGCGCCATAGAGGGCTTCGAGGGGCGCGTCTACCGCCGCTGGCCGAAGACCAGGGCCAAGACGCCCTCCTGCATCGTCTCCCGCGTCTCGGGGCATCCTACGCTCATAGACGAGAGCGGACAGGAGGTCATCGCCACGCTGGTCTACTCCGTGGACGTCAACGCCGACGACCCGGACCAGGCGGACGCATTGGCCGAGCAGGTCATCGACGCCCTCGGCGGGATGAACTTCACCCGCACCGGGGACACGGACTTCTACGACGGCGAGATGCGGGCCTCCCGCAGGGTGCTCACGTTCATGGGAACGGTCGACACGAGAGGACAGCCATTCACAAACTGACAATTCACAGGTGTTAACTATGGTAACCAAGGCAAAATCTGCAAAGAACATGCGCGTGGGAGTGTACCTGAACGGTACAGGCTCCGCGCCGACCTTCTTCAAGGAGGTCAAGGCGATCCCCGCACTCGGAGAATCGCCCGAGAGGATCGACGTCACGCACCTCGAATCCGATGCCCATGAGTACATCAAGGACATTTCGGACGTATCGGGCGATCTTTCGGTGACAATGAACGCCGATCCCTATGTGTCCAGCGGAGCGAACGATGCATCCAACCTCAACATCATCGCCGCCATGGACAAGAACGCCAGCTACACGTTCATCGTGCTCTACCCCGCGCTCAACCAGCAGGCGACCATCTACGGAGACTGGAGCTGGGAGATGGGCTCGGGAGCCGTCTCGCAGGCCATGGAGATCACGCTGACCATCATCCCGAGGGGAGCGCCCATCTTCAACGACTTCGGCGTCTCCACCTACACCGTCAGCTACAACCCAGTCAGCAGCAGCGGAACGGGAACAGGCACGATGACAGCCAAGACCGCCGAGATGGGAGAATCCGTCAAGGCCGGAGCATGTACCTTCACCGCACCCACCGGCATGAAGTTCGGCTCGTGGAACACACAGGCCGACGGATTCGGTACGACCTACGGAGCCAATGACTCCATTCAGATCTACGGCAACGTCACCCTCTACGCGATATGGGTGACCGATAGCGGAGAGTGAGGCTGAATGCAGTTACAGACCAAGGCAGGAACAGAGATCGAGGTCTCGCTTGACTTCGACGCGGTCTGCGACTACGAGGCCAAGCACCCCGACTGGTCCATCATCCGCGAGGTCAAGCAGTTCGGCGCCAACCCGAGGTTCAGCACCATGAACCTCCTGGTCGGGCTGACGACCTACGACGGTGACTGGAAGGCATGGTCCAAGGACGGACTGACCGTCACAGACCTCGCCGACATCATCTCCGAGGGGCTGAACGAACTCGGTTTTGGCTCGGCGGAAGGGGAATCCGCACAGTAACACAAGCCATCGAAACGATTTCAGTAGTCGAGGGGCTGCCATCGACGGCATCCCCCTCGACGGTCCTGACCGCCTGCCATGTCCGTCACGAACGGCGCAGGCGGGACAAGATCGACATAGCGCTCGCCACGGCCAATCTCGTCCTCAACGGGTTCTCCGGCAAGGGAGACACCCTCGACGCCGTTGCGCACATGTTCACCGAGGACGAGTTAGAGACGATCAAGGAAGAACGCGAGGACAGGCGGCAGTTGGCTCTCCAGCAGGCCCAGGTCCTGAAGATGAGGATGATGAGGCATGAGCGAGGAAGTCGAGATTATTCTGAAAACTCGCGTGGAAGGTGCGGAGGATGTCGAATCCTATCGCAAGTCCATGGAGAAGGTCGAGCAGCAGGCCGAGAAGACGGCCAAGACCGCCGAGAAGGCCAGCGGACGCATGTCCGAGGCCATGGAGGGATTCGGCGAGCTCAACAAGGAGCTCGGCCAGGTCTCCCCGGTCATCAACAAGCTCAACTCATCCCTCACCAAGCTGACTAACACATGGAAGCGCTTCAATCAGACCCGCATGAAGAGAATGCCCTCCGGGACCGGAACGGTCAACGGAGGCATCGCGGGAGGGGTGGAGAACACCGGGCTCGGCACAGGCGGAACGGCGAGGGCGGGACGCATCGGACGCGGGCTGAAGGGCCTCGCCATAGGTGTGGCGGGAGCCGCCGCCATCGGCTCCATCTTCAACGCCCTCACGGGCTCGGGAGCAAAGCTGGCGGCGTTCGACAGGCTCAACGCCCTCGGGGAGCCTGGACCCCTCGACGCCATCGCCGACCGCCTCCCCAAGATCATAGAGGAGCTGCCGAAGAACACCGCCGCCATAGTCGGGCTGACGGCTGCCATCAACGGCCTCAAGGACCGCACGGACCTCAACGTCCCGAATCCCGACCCCATCATCATCCCCGTCGATGCGGTGGACGAGAACGGCTCCATCGACAAGATCCTCGACAAGCTCCCGAAGTCCTACGTCATCCCCATCACCTTCGATGAGGAAGAGTGGACTCCTGACCTCCCCAAGAACCTCACCATCAAGGTCAACTACGAGGGCGAGGACTTCGACATCCCGATCCCGGAGGAGTTCGTCACGGTGGTCAACTTCGAGGCCAAGGAGTTCAAGATAGACCTCCCGACGGAATGGATCGTGAACGTCATCCTCAAGCTCAAGAAGGACGAGGACCCGTTCAAGGAGCCCGAGGACAGGGCGTGGGAGATCAAGGACATCATCGGCACATGGTTCATCGGCATCCCGCCCGCCGCACTGACCGTCCTCTTCTCCAAATTGGTCGCCGACACCGTCACCATCAAGAAGAACATCAAGGACTGGTTCGACGATACCATCCGCGTCGGGGCGCAGGCCTTCGGCGATGCTCTCGCGGAGGACATGAAGATCGTCGAGAAGATCGCCAATGCGGTAAGGTCCATCCCCACCGTCCTCATAGCCCTCTTCAACAGGATCGCCACCGAAGTCGGCAAGATAGGCGAGGGCATCGGCAACTGGTTCAACGGGGTGGCGACGGCTGCGGGAGAGGTCTTCGACGGCATCCTTACTTGGGTGGGGGACGCCGCCACCGGAATCGGCAAGTGGTTCGACGATGCGAAGAAGACAGCCGAGGACATGTTCAACGGCATACTGACTTGGGTCGGCGATGCGGCTGCGGGCATCGGAGCATGGTTCTCCGGGGTCGCTGACGAAGCGGGCAAGATATTCAATTCAATCGCCACAGAAGTCGGCAACATCGCCATGGGAATCGGCGCATGGTTCAACGGTGTGCGCGATTCCGCCAACGAGATATTCAATTCAATAGCCACGGCCGTGGGCAACATCGGGAAGACCATCGGTTCATGGTTCAATGGGGTGGCCGACGAAGCGGGCAAGGTCTTCAAGGGCGCCCAGGAGGCGGCATCCAAGATCTGGAACACGGTCGCCAACTGGTTCCTCGGCACCGCGGCGAATGCCGGCAAGGTCTTCGACGAGGCACTCAAGGAAGCG
>Ga0310697_10001896_pt1 | contig 23254 bp, 16 predicted proteins | sample 172DNAGHGlowgp2_FD_203883 | JGI IMG/M metagenome (GOLD analysis project Ga0310697, IMG submission 203883) | Sheep rumen microbial communities from Palmerston North, Manawatu-Wanganui, New Zealand - 1728 DNA GHGlow gp2 (v2) (version 2) | ecosystem: Host-associated > Mammals > Digestive system >...
ATATTCAAGACATTGCAGCGAAAATCAATTCAAGGCCAAGAAAGAAACTCTATTTCTCAACTCCAATTGATGAGTTTTGCAATTACTTGTTGTAAATTTGCACTTGCTTGTTGAATTCGCCGTTTCATAACAAATGTTAAAACGAAGCCAAATATGCAAAATTTGTATTTGTATGCATACTAAAGTGCGTTTTTGAGGCTATTTTCTGTATTTCCATGCAATGTTATATGCAAAAATGTTTCATGGATATGACATTTTGAAACATTTTTTGAGCATTAAAAATCGCTCAATGTTCATTTCTGGGACATTAAGCGGTGGGCGACCTCCGAGGGTGCATTCGCTTCGCTTATGTACCCACGGTTACTTAGAGGAGTCCCTTTCAGGGACATGGGATGGCATGGGTTATAGAGTCTCCTCCGAGGGTGCATTCGCTTCGCTCATGTACCCACGGTTACTTAGAGGAGTCCCTTTCAGGGACAGATAGATAGGAGTGAGTTTTTTCCTAATATAATTTGATGCCGATGTCAGAGATTCCGGCAATTGTTGTGTTGTGCATGTCGTGCCAGATGTGGATGGTGTAGGTGTGTCCTTTCTTGAGATGCACAGGTTGCCCTTCGATGTCGTATTCTGTTTCCATGAAAGGGAATCCCTTTCCTAAAGGCAGTCCATTATCGTCGAACACAGGTAGTTTGAGGCTTAGTGCTTTGATGTTTTGTTTTGTGGTGTCGTCTTTCATGGTTAGGTTGATGAAGATGTGCTGGTAGGGATAATCCTGTGTGTTTCGTAGGCAGACAGCCATGTTGAGTGTGGTGTCGGACGGCAAGGCGGGTACATGCAGTTCGGCTTTGTCGTTAGTGAACCATGCGTTTGAGTTCACCGATTGGTATTCATGGTAATAAGGCCATTGCTCACGGCATGCTGAGAATGCCATGAGCAAGATAGCCATCAAAGATGCGATGAACAGCCGTTTCATTGTTGTTCCTCTATTCTTTTCCTTTAGGTGGTCGGTTGTCGTTCTGTCCGCCACCGTTCTTGGGCTGGTTGGGTTGATTCGGCCTGTTGGGCTTGTTGGGTTTGTTCTGCCCCTGGTTGTTTTGTCTTTGCTGCCCTTGTTTGTTGTTGGAAGGGTTTTGGTTACGCTGTGGGTTCTGGTTGTTCTGTGGCTGGGGCTGGTTGTTTCTCCTGCCAGGTTGTCCTTGTCCGCGTTGTCTGTTGTCCCCTCCTTTTCCATGTTTTTTCTTCTTGTTCTTGTCGAATCTGCTGATGTTGTCTTGTTCGAGCAGGTCGAGAGAGTGGGTGCTTTCTTCTTCCCCGTCGTTAGAGAGTCGTTCAGGTTTGATGCCTTGCTGGTTGAGGTTGATGACCTCGAAAGCCCTTCTTGCCGAGATGACGGTTTCGTTGGCGAGGATATGCTTGTCGGTGGAGTAGGTGACCTCCATTTTAAGGATGTCAGCCCTGAAGAAGTAGTATTCGTTGTCGATGGTGTAGAGTTTGATTTCCTTTGAGGGAAGTCTTTTGAGTGCTTCCACATATTGGTCAGCCTCGTAATTGAGGCAGCATTTGAGTTTGGCGCATTGGCCGGCCAGTTTTTGGGGGTTGAGGGATAGGTCTTGGAAGCGGGCAGCACTTGTGGAGACACTGCTGAACGCTGTCATCCAGGTACAGCAGCATAGTTCTCTTCCGCAAGGTCCGATACCTCCGATTCGTCCTGCTTCTTGCCTTGCGCCTATTTGTTTCATCTCTATTCTGACTCGGAATCGTTCGGCCAGGACCTTGATGAGTTGGCGGAAATCCACTCTTTCGTCAGCGATGTAGTAGAAGATGGCCTTGCTGCCGTCACCTTGGTATTCCACATCTCCGATTTTCATTTTCAGTCCGAGGTCGAGTGCGATTTGCCTTGACTCAATCATGGTGTTGTGTTCTCTTGCCTTGGCCTCGTGGTATTTCTCCATGTCGGCAGGCTTGACCTTCCGATATATTCGTTTCAGTTCGACGTCGGGTTTGAGGTTTGCTTTTCGGATTTGCAGTGCGACGAGCCTTCCCGTCATGGTGACGGTTCCTATGTCATGTCCAGGACTTGCTTCCACCGCCACGATGTCGCCTTTCTCAAGTGGGAGGCGGTTGGAATTGTGGAAATATCCTTTTCTGGGTGCCTTGAACTGCACCTCCACGATGTCGCTGACGAGTGTGTTGTCGGGTAGGTCAGCCATGTAGTCGTATGTGTTCAGTTTGTCTGTCGTCTTGTTGCAGCCATGAGTGCAAAGGGAGCAGAAACTGTTGTCGCCGGTTTTGAAATCGTTCATATTTTTATCTTTTTTAGGAGAGGCTAGGTTTTTTTTCTAGATTTTCTAGAGATTCTAGATTTCCTAGAGATTCTAGATATACTAGATTTCCTAGATTGTTTATCTGTTTTTGATGAGGACGATGAGTTTGAGCGCGAAGTCGAAGAGCACGATTTTGGCGTTGACATTTCTTTCGAGATGGAATTGGGCCGATTGGAGTTCTTCCATGATTCCGATGACGTTTTTCTCGTTGATGAAAGGAGCGAACTTGACTGCGAACTGTGCCTCCTCATTCCTCATGTAGTTGAGGTCGGGTTGTTGGAAGTTGTAGATGAAGTTCTCCCTAATCATTCTCTGGCAGTAGGCGATGAAGTTCTTCTGTTGTTCTCTGTTCATGTCGGCCACTTCTTCACTCCATACTTTCAGCGCCTTGACATTTCTGACGTAAGCCATGCGCATCAGTTGCTTGAATCTCTCAATGAAATCGTCGTTATCTCCATTGCTAGTGATGACGCGCAGTGTCTGAGCCATGTTTCCCTCGCATGCCCTGGAGATGATTTTAGCCTCGTCGGGGAGCACGTTCAAATCGGTCAGAGCCTGTTCGATGACGGGTTGTGTGAAGGCAGGTACGTCGATAATCTGGGTACGGCTTCTGATGGTGGGCAACACGCCTTCCACATCCTCAGTGATGAATAGGAAGAGCGTTTTTGGGTATGGTTCCTCCACCATTTTGAGTATCTTGTTGGCACAGGTGTCGTTCATACGTTCTGGCAACCAGATAATCATCACTTTGTATCCTCCTTGGTTCGACTTCATGCTCATCTTGTGCACGATGCTCTCGCTCTCGCTCTTGTAGATGGTGAGTTGTTTGTTGCCGGAGTCGATTTTGCTCATCCAGTCGTTGAGGTCGAAGTATGGGTTGTCGAGTACCATTTCTCTCCATTCCTTGAGGAACTCGCTGCATAAGGTGTCCTTGTCTCCTCTTTTGAATATGGGGAAGACGAAGTGTAGGTCGGGGTGTTCGAGTCTGTCAACCATGAGGCAGGACTGGCATTGCCCGCATGCGTCGTGTTCCGTGGGTTGTTGGCAGAGGACGAGTCTGGCATAGGCCAGTGCGAGTGCAAACGCTCCGTTTCCCGCAGGTCCGTTAAACATCTGGGCATGGGCGATGCGTCCCTCACGAATCTCCGTGAGCAGCCGCTGTTTCACTTGTTCCTGTCCGTAGATGTTTTTGAAGAGCATTTTTAAGCTTGTTTTTTCTAGGATTTTCTAGGATTTTCTAGGGCTTCTAGGGGGCCTAGTTTAATCAATTTAGTAGATTTGCTCTGCGACCTTTCGGATGCTGTTGGAAGCGGAGGTGAGGTAGAAGTGGATGGAGGGTACGCGGTGCTCTATGAGCTCCTTGCACTGTTGTACGCACCATTCCACGCCTACTTGTTCGACCTCTTCGTCGTTCTTGCATTCCATGGCCGCCTTGGCGAGGTCCATGGGCAGGTCGACATGGAAAGTCTCAGGCACCACTGTAATCTGACTCATTTTGGTCAGCGGCTTGATGCCAGGGATGATGGGTATGCTGACCCCTGCCTTTCTGGCTCTTTCCACGAAGTCGAAGTATCGTTGGTTGTCAAAGAACAGCTGTGTGACAGCGTATTCGGCGCCCATGTCCTGTTTCATTTTCAGGAAATGGATGTCAACGTCCATGTTCGGTGCTTCATCATGTTTCTCGGGGTAGCAAGCCACTCCGTATGAGAAGGGTTGTCCTGGGCTCTTGATGATGCTTCCATCGACAAATCTGCCGGCATTGAAGTCGTTGACTTGCTGTATGAGTTCAGTGGTATGGCTGTATCCTCCTTTCACGGGACGGAAACGAGCTTCGTCGCGTGCTTTGTCGCCGCGCAGTACAAGCAGGTCGGTGATGCCGAGAAACTGTAGGTCGAGCAGCATGTATTCGGTCTCTTCCTTGGTGAATCCGCTGCAAAGCACATGAGGCACCATCTTGATGCCGTATCGGTTCATGATGGCAGAAGCGACAGCCACAGAACCAGGGCGCCTTCTGAGACTGGTTCTCAGGAAGGTGCCGTCGGGTTGCTCGCTATAGACATACTCGCTTCGGTGAGTAGTGATATTGATGTATGCTGGTTCGAATTCCTTCAGGATGTCGATGCTGTGGAATAGGCTTTTTGTGCCTGTGCCTTTGAGTGGCGGCAGCACTTCGAAGGAAAAAGCTGTTTTTTCTGATTTACTGATGATCTCGGATACGGTCATTGTTTTTTTATTTTTTCCTAGATTTTCTAGATTTTCTAGATTTCCTAGAAATTCTGGATTCTCTAGATTAGTTTATTCTGCAAAAATACGCTTTTTTTCTGTAATAGGGGGCAATGGAGAGAGAAAATCAGTCCTCGCATCCTACGAAGCGTCCTTTTTCGGTGAGTGCGAGTCCATTGTCGCTGATGGTGATGAGCCCTTGCTTGTATAGGTCACCGACTGCTCTCTTGAATGTTTTCTTGCTGACTCCGAACTGGTTGTAGATGTCTTCGGCGAGTGATTTGTCGCAGAAGATGGTTTGTTGCTCTGGACATTGCTGTATGTAGGAGAGGAGTGTGTTGGCGAAGTCACGTACGTGGTCCATCCCTCCCTGCTGCATGATGAGGTCGATTTTGGCGTCAGTCCTCACGTTCTTGACGTAGGCTTTGAGGCGTTGTCCTGTTTCTATATGTCCGAAGATTTCGTTGTTGAAGAGCTGTCCGCTGTATTTGCCGTCGACTATGCACTTGAATCCGAGTTCTGTCTTGTGCTGTACGAGTGCCTCGACCTCTTGCCCATAGGTGTATTCGGGCATTTCTTTAGAGAGGAACTTCTCTACCTTGGCGGATGCGACAATACGGTAGGTGACGGAGTCGATGTAGCAGTAGATGATGTACTTCTTTCCTACCTGCATCCTCATTTTCTGCTCTCGGAATGGGCAGAAGAGGTCTTTCAAGAGTCCCCAGTCGAGAAAGGCGCCGTATTGGTTGACCCATTTCACTTCAAGGAAGGCAAACTCATTGACTTCCACCTTTGGTCGTAGGGTGGTGGCGATGAGTCGTTCTTCACTGTCGAGATAGAGGAACACATCGACCTCGTCGCCGATGTTGAGTCCTGTCGCTGGTGCCTCTTTGATGGGCAGGAGTACGTCTCCGAGGTCTCCGCAGTCGAGGTAATAGCCGAAATCGACTTGACGAACCACCTCAAGGGTGTTCCATTTTCCTAAACGTAGATGTTGCATAGTTCTTTTGTTTTTGGGGTCGGCACTTATAGGATGGGTTCCGACGGTTCGGATTGCTCTGGCAAGTCGGACGGTAGTTCTGGTAATGGTTTCTCTCTTTCTTCTCCGACGATGAGTCCGTCTTTGAGGCTGATGGTGCGGTCGGAGAGATGTGCGAGTTCCTCGTCGTGGGTGACAATGACAAATGTTTGCCCCAGTTTCTCGCGGAGTTGGAAGAAAAGCTGGTGCAGTTCGTTTCGGTTTTTTGTGTCGAGGCTTCCCGATGGTTCGTCGGCGAGGATGACGGCAGGGTTGTTGATGAGTGCTCGAGCCACTGCCACTCGTTGTTTCTCTCCTCCCGACAGTTCGTTGGGTTTATGGTCTTTTCGGTCGGCCAAGCCAAGGAATTCAAGTAGTTCGGAGGCTTTGGCTTTGGCTTGTGAGTTGCTGCTTCCTGCGATGAAAGCTGGTATCATCACATTCTCTATGGCGGTGAACTCAGGGAGCAGTTGGTGGAACTGGAAGACGAATCCCAGCCGTCGGTTTCTGAAAACGGCTGTTTCCTTCTGGCTCATGGTTCGCACGTCTTTTCCGTCGATGATGATGGTTCCCTCGTCGGCTTGGTCGAGTGTGCCCATGATTTGTAGGAGTGTGGTCTTTCCTGCTCCGCTGGGACCAACGATGCTGACAATCTCGCCCTTATCGACGTGCAGGTCAATGCCTTTAAGCACTTGCAGGTCGCCGAAGCGTTTTTTTATGTTCTGGAGAGTGATCATTATGATGTTTTTTGTGGTTACAGAGAGGAGAGCTCCGTGGGTGCATTCGCTTCGCTCATGTACCCTCGGTTATCGAGAGGTGTCCCCTTCGGGGACGTGAGTGCTCGCGGTTATTGAGAGTGTCCTCCGAGGGTGCATTCGCTTCGCTCATGTACCCGCGGTTACTGAGAGGTGTCCCCTTCGGGGACGTGAGTGCGATGGGCGACCCTTTCAGGGTCGATGCTATCAGCGCTCTGGGCTAATTCCGGGGGTGCATTCGCTTCGCTCATGTACCCTCGGTTATCGAGAGGTGTCCCTTTCGGGGACGTGAGTGCAAGTATGTCCCCAACGGGGACGCCTCTTGGTATCCGTGGGTGTGTGAAGCGTAGCTGAATACACCCACGGTTTTCGTCCATTTATTATAGTTCATCGACCCTGAAAGGGTCGTCTCTTTACTTTATAAACCTTTCATCATAGTCAATACCATTTTCTTTCAAGAATTGCATATATTCTTCTCGGAAACTAACTTCCTTATGATGCTCTTTCTGACCTAATATGTAATGATAAACAGTAGCCCTTTGGCTTTCGCTGACTGTAAAGATTCCGTATGAGGCTGCCCATCCTATGAATTCTGGAAACAAATCTCGGCGATTCTTCATGAAATTACTGGTAGATATCTTCAAATCATGCATGAAATCTGCTATCGCGATAGTGGGTGGCACGGATAATAGAAGGTGTATGTGGTCTGGCATACCGTTAATTCTATATACCTTACAATCGTGATTGTTGCAATATCCATAGATATAAGCATATAGTTCACGATCATGGGCGGGAGAAATGGGATAGCTTCCTTCCTTTGCTCTCCAGACTATGTGATAGATAAGTTTCGTATATGCCATATAGGTTGGTGATGGGCGACCCTTTCAGGGTCGGAGTTTTCTTTTGATTGATTATCCTCCGTGGGTGCATTCGCTTCGCTCATGTACCCTCGGTTATCGAGAGGTGTCCTCCGGGGGTGCATTCGCTTCGCTCATGTACCCTCGGTTACTGAGAGGTGTCCCCTTCGGGGACGTGAGGCGCTGGGCGACCCTTTCAGGGTCGATGCTATCAGCCTCTGGGCTAAGCCCGGGGGTGCATTCGCTTCGCTCATGTACCCTCGGTTATCGAGAGGTGTCCCCTTCGGGGACGTGAGTGCTTGCGGTTATTGAGAGTGTCTTCCGGGGGTGCATTCGCTTCGCTCATGTACCCTCGGTTATCGAGAGGTGTCCCCTTCGGGGACGTGAGGGTTCGCGGTTATCGAGAGTGTCTTCCGGGGGTGCATTCGCTTCGCTCATGTACCCGCGGTTATCGAGAGGTGTCCCCTTCGGGGACGTGAGGCGCTCGCGGTTATTGAGAGTGTCTTCCGTGGGTGCATTCGCTTCGCTCATGTACCCGCGGTTACTGAGAGGTGTCCCCTTCGGGGACGTGAGGGTTCGCGGTTATTGAGAGGTGTCCCCTTTGGGGACATGAGTTCTCCCAGACCTTTGCTCAGCTGATTTTGGCGATCCACTTGGAGAGCCATTCAGAGAGTCGTGGCTGACGCGTCATGGCGTAGTTGCTGTTGGGGTCGGTGAAGGTGTGTATGTCGCCTTCTTGGTTTTGCTGGTCGGGGTAGATGATCATGACGCTCTTGCCGGGGAGGTGTTCTGCAATGAATCTAGGCAACCTTTCCATCGCGCTCATGTAGGAGATGAACCTCGGCCTTGAGGTGATGGCGACGAAGAGGTGGTCGTCGGCAATCTGGCTGGCCATGAAGTTGAAGTCATCGACCGACTCCATGAGGTTGTACTCAGCCCTGACGCTGCTGTGCCTTTGCTGGATGTAGTGCCTGATGAGCTGCAGCGCTTGTTCCGAGCCGTTGAACGCTATGCGGCATCCGATTTCCTTGGCCATTCTTGCGAGCCGTTCTACCCATCTGAAGAATCCTGTCTCGTATTCTGCCTTGGGTGGCACTGCTACAACCATCCTCCTGAGTGTGTTTGCAGGCAAGGTGAGGTGTACCATAACCACTTGTCGCGACATGTTGTCGACCATCTTCGTGTTGAAGAGTCCGATTTGTCCGTCGAAATGCTGGTAGTTGGTGTGTAGTCCGACGATGATTTCCGAGGCATCGTTCTCTTTGAAGGCGTGTATGATTCCGTTGGTGACGTTCACGGCGAGCCTGCTCTGTGTCTGTATCCTGACATCGGCGGAGACGGCAATCTCAGCCGCTTTGGCGAGCATCTTCTTGCTGAGGTCCTGTGCCTCGGTGTCTTCGTTGCCGTCGGGAACGGCGTTGATGGCGATGAGGCCTCTGTTGAGTTTGTGGTTCATCATCATCATGCCTACCTCCACGAGTCGGTTGACGGTATGTGGGTTCTGCAGTGCAATCATGATTTTCTCGTCCTCCCCTCTGCTGTTGTCGGTCTCGCTGACCTTCTCCAATGCCATCTTTCTGGCGGCCTGGTCGGTGCAGATGCTGCTGATGATACAGGAAAGGAGTATGGTCATCACGATACCGTCGAGCACGACGTTGTCGACGAGCTGCACACCGGGAGCGATTTCGAGTTTGAGTCCCACCATGGCCATGGCGAGCGCTCCTGCAGCGTGTGCCTCAGTGAGTCCGAACATCATCAGTCCGTCGGCGCTGGAGTAGTTGAAGATTTTCTTGCACGCCATGGCGGCGATGTATTTCGACAGTGTGCCCGCCACAACCATCACGGCAACGACGGTGAGTGCCGCTCCGCTGGTGAACATGGGTTTGACGTTGACGAGCATACCCACACCAATCAGGAAATAGGGGATGAAGATAGCGTTTCCGACGAATTCTGTGCGGTTCATGAGCGTGGAAGACGCTGGTATGAAACGGTTGAAGACGAGTCCGCAGAAGAAAGCGCCGAGGATGCCCTCGATACCGCAGAACTCAGCAACGGCTGCGGCGAGGAAGACCATGGCGAGTACGAAGATGTACTGGACGATATTGTCGGTTTGGTGACGGAAGAACCATCGTATGATGCGGGGGAAGATGAGGAAAATCATGACGATGTAGAGCACGAACCTCATGCCGAGCCACATCCATTCGAAGACGTTGTCTGTGCCTCTTAATGTGCCAGAGATGATGGCGAGTATAAGAAGCGCGAAAACCAGTGCAATCATCGTGGCCGTGATGCTGATGACCACACTCTGTCGGTTGGTGAGTCCGTATCGACCGATGATGGGGTAGGCGACAAGTGTGTGTGAGGTGAGGATGCATGCCAGTAGGAAGGATGCCGGGACGTTGAATGAAAGCAACCATATTCCTGCCACGAATCCGAAGACGAATGGTATGGCAATGGTGAACAATCCGAAAATCACGCCGTGACCGATGTTCTTCTTGAGTCCTTCCAGGTCCATCTCGAGTCCTGCGAGGAACATGATGTAGTAGATGCCTACCTTCCCGAAGAGTTCGAAGCTGCTGTCGCGTGTGAGGATGTTGAAGCCGTGTTCCCCGATGATGGCTCCCGCGAGAATGAGTCCTACGAGGTGGGGGATGTGGAGCCGAGTGAAGATGATGGGGGAGAACAGAATGATGCAAAGCACGATGAAGAAGATCCAAGTCGGGTCAGTGATTGGCAAAAACGACAATATTTGATCAATCAGGTTCATACGAGGTCTTTACGTTCTGTTGTGGGTAGGTTTGTGCTTTGAAATGCGCTTTTGCGCGTAAATATTGAGCAAAGGTAGCAAAAAAGTGATAAAAATATGGTTTTTATAGGCTTTTTGTTATAATTTTGCACCGATTTTTTAAGGGAAGGGTGGATTTTGGACTAAGTGACAGCCTGAAAGGGTGTTTTTACCTCAGTTTGGAACCTCCACCTCTGACTCTCCCCGAGATGGGGAGTGATTTTTAGGATAATCAATATTCAAACAATATGAAAGTAGCAATCGTAGGCGCTAGTGGCGCCGTGGGCCAGGAGTTTCTCCGTGTGCTCGACCAGAGGAATTTTCCTATCGATGAATTGTTGTTGTTCGGTTCGAACCGTAGTGCCGGAACGAAGTACACCTTCCGTGGCAAGGAGTATGAGGTGAAGTTGCTTCAGCACAACGACGACTTCAAGGGCGTGGATATCGCTTTCACGTCGGCTGGTGCAGGTATCTCCAAGGAGTTTGCCGCCGACATCACCCGCTTTGGTGCAGTGATGATTGACAACTCGAGTGCTTTCCGTATGGACGACGATGTGCCTTTGGTGGTGCCAGAGTGCAATGCCGAGGATGCTCTAGTCCGTCCTCGTGGCATCATTGCCAACCCCAACTGCACGACCATCATGATGGTTGTGGCATTGAAGCCTTTGGAGCGTCTGAGCCATATCAAGCGCATCCATGTTGCCAGTTACCAGAGCGCAAGTGGTGCAGGTGCGGCCGCCATGGCTGAACTTCAGCAGCAGTACAAGGAGATTATGGAGGACAAACCTGTGACTGTGAAGAAGTTCCCTCATCAGTTGGCTTACAACGTGATTCCCCAGATTGACGTGTTCCAGGACAATGGTTACACGAAGGAGGAGATGAAGATGTACAACGAGACCCGCAAGATTATGCACTCCGACGTTCAGTGTTCGGCCATGTGTGTGCGTGTGTCATCGCTCAGGGCACATTCGGAGTCTGTCTGGATTGAGACGGAGCGTCACATCAGTGTGGAAGAGGCTCAGAAGGCGATAGCTGAAGGAGAGGGTTTGACTTTGGTTGATGATCCTGCCAACCTCCGTTATCCCATGCCTTTGGAAACGGCTGGAAAGGACAATGTGTTCGTCGGCCGTATCCGCAAGGACTTGGCTAACGAGAACGGTTTGACTTTCTGGCTCAGTGGCGACCAAATACGAAAGGGCGCGGCGCTCAATGCTGTCCAAATCGCTGAATACCTAATAAAAAGAGGACTCAATTGAGTCCTCTTTTTTTTATTCTTTCTAGGATTTTCTAGATGACCTAGATTTTCTAGATATTCTAGATTTTCTAGATGACCTAGTTTTTTTAATGCCACTCGGTGTTGGTGTCCTTCTGGAATTTGTAGATACGGGCGAGGTAAAGTTCGAAGATGAGGGTGGAGTAGCCAGGGACATTGATGTCGTCATCTGTTCCGTAGCCGATGTAGTATGGGATGACGACTCTCCAGTGGTCGCCTTCCACCATGTTCATCAAGGCTGTGGAGAACCCTTTGACCACACCGTTGATGCCGAAGAGAGTTGGCACATCGGTGTCGATGTTGAGCACATCGCCCTGGAAGGACTTGTCGAAGCAGTATCCTTCAGGATAGGAAGCTGACGGAATGAGGTGGCCTTGGTAGTGTACCCTCACGGAGTCGTTGTATAGCGGGTGCTCGGTTCCTGTTCCGTTCTCAAGTTTCTGGACGTAGATGTAGTATTTGTTGTCCGCGTTCAGACCGATGGAGTCGCCGAGGTTGAACGACTTGTACATGGTCCATCCGTTGCCTTTTCGTGCGACGTTAGCGATGGAGTCGAGATAATGCTCGTTGCGTTGCTGCCAGTTGTCGTACTCTAAAGCCTCGTCCTGCTCCTGACAAGAGATGGCGGTCAGGATGAGGATGAGGGATGCAATGATATAGAGAGGTCTTTTCATAAAATCTCGTTTATCGGTTTATTTTATTCCGATTAATCGTTTAATCGATTATCCGTTTAATCGACGATTAATCGGCTTAACGCCTAAAAACTATTTCAGTTTCTTGAGCAGGCTGGTGATGGTCACATTGTCTTCGATGATACCCTGCAGCTCGCTGATTTTCACGCGCTTCTGCTCCATGCTGTCACGCCAGCGGAGCGTCACGGTGTCGTCCTCGAGCGACTGGAAATCAACGGTGACGCAGTAGGGTGTTCCTATGGCGTCCTGGCGGCGGTAGCGCTTGCCGATGGAGTCCTTCTCGTCGTACTGGCAGTTGAAGTGGAAACGCAGGTCGTTGATGATTTCCTGTGCCTTCTCGGGCAGTCCGTTCTTCTTGACGAGCGGCATGACGGCGAGTTTCACGGGTGCGAGTGCTGCTGGCAGGCGAAGTACGACGCGGGTCTCACCGCCTTCGAGTTTCTCCTCGCAGTAGCTGTGGCAAATGACGCTGAGGAACATACGGTCAACGCCGATGGAGGTCTCGATGACGTACGGAGTATACGACTCGTTGAGTTCTGGGTCGAAGTACTTGATGCTCTTGCCAGAGTATTTCTCGTGCTGTCCGAGGTCGAAGTTGGTGCGGGAGTGAATACCTTCCACTTCCTTGAAGCCGAACGGCATGTTGAACTCGATGTCAGTGGCGGCGTTGGCGTAGTGGGCCAGTTTGTCGTGGTCGTGGAAACGGTAGTTCTCTGCGCCGAAGCCGAGGTTCTGGTGCCATGCCATGCGCCATTCCTTCCATTTGGCGAACCAATCCAGTTCGGTGCCGGGCTTGATGAAGAACTGCATCTCCATCTGCTCGAACTCCCTCATGCGGAAGATGAACTGACGTGCGACAATCTCGTTACGGAAAGCCTTACCGATTTGTGCGATACCGAAAGGTATCTTCATGTGTCCGGTCTTCTGCACGTTGAGGTAGTTGACGAAGATACCCTGTGCTGTCTCTGGACGCAAGTAGATGGTGGATGCGGCATCGGCTGTGGAGCCCATCTCGGTCTTGAACATCAGGTTGAACTGACGGACCTCTGTCCAGTTCCTGGTGCCGCTGATGGGGCATACAATCTCCTCGTCGATGATAATCTGGCGCAGTTCGGCAAGGTCGTTGTCGTTCATGGCCTTGGCGAAACGCTCGTGCAGCGCGTCGCGCTTCTGCTTGTGCTCCAGCACGCGGGGGTTGGTCTCGCGGAACAAGGCCTCGTCGAAACTCTCGCCGAAGCGTTTGCGGGCCTTTTGAACCTCCTTGTCGATTTTCTCATCGTACTTGGCCATCTGGTCCTCGATGAGCACATCGGCGCGGTAGCGTTTCTTGGAGTCTCGGTTGTCGATGAGTGGGTCGTTGAAGGCATCCACATGGCCTGAGGCCTTCCAGATGGTTGGATGCATGAAGATGGCAGAGTCGATGCCGACGATGTTCTCGTGGAGCAGCACCATGCTTTGCCACCAGTATTGTTTGATGTTGTTTTTCAGTTCCACACCGTTCTGGCCATAGTCATAGACTGCTGCCAGGCCGTCGTAAATCTCGCTTGAAGGGAAGACGAACCCATATTCCTTGCAATGGGAAACGACCTTCTTGAATACATCTTCTTGTGCCATTTTTTTCTAGAATTCTTTTTATTGTTTTTTTCTGATTATTCTGATTGTTCCAAATTTTCCTGTAGTTCTGAAAATTTAGGTGCAAAATTAGTATTTTTCTTTCATAATCAAGCAATCGGAAGGCTTGTTTTGATTATTTAAGATATGATAACGGTTGATTTCCACCTTTTTTCGCTAATTTTGCGGGGCAAAGTAGCTACTCAGCCTCTAGCAGGGACATCGATTGATGGACGATCTCCGTGGGTGCATTCGCTTCGCTCATGTACCCTCGGTTATTAAGAGGTGTCCCCTTTGGGGACATGGTGACTCGGTTATCGAGAGCGGATTTCCGTGGGTGCATTCGCTTCGCTCATGTACCCGCGGTTATTGAGAGGTGTCCCCTTCGGGGACGTGAGGGTAGTTACTGGAGAAAACAATAGCCTCTATAGCTTAATAAAAACTCAACGACATGAACAGGTATCTTCTTGTATTGATATTCGCATTGGTGCTTCCTCACGCAGCGCATGCGCAGTTTTTCGATTTCGGGTTTGGCGACCCTTTCGATGATTTTTTCGGCCCCCGTCGTGTTGAACAGCAGCAGCCAGTAGAGAAGGCTCAGTTCAAGGGCGGTAAGGAAGGAATGAACGATTTCATCGAGAAAAACTACAAAAACCCAAGCCCTCGCATTCAGGGTCTTGAGGGTGAGATTTTGGTCTATTGTCTGATAAGCGAGAAGGGCAAGGTAGAGGAAGCGAAGGTTTCCCGTGGTCTTTCTCCTGCTTACGACAAGGAGGCTGTCCGTGTGGTGAAGAAGATGAAGTTCAAGCCCGCCAAACAGGGCAAGAAGAAAGTCAAGAGCCGCTATCAAATCTCCTTCCCCGTCCGCAAAGGCCGCCTGAGCTTCAACACGTTGCCGACGGTGGATGTGTGACGTTGGGGCCTTCACTTCCCCCGCCGCCCCACCATCACCCTGGCCATAAAAAGGCCAGGCACAGCACTGCCAGCAATAGCGAAGACATGATGCAACATTGGCGACCATAGGCATGAGGCTGCTATGTTTCATTGCTATCAGTGCTGTTCCCAGGCATTTTATGCCTGGTGTGAATACTTGAACAAGAACAATAAAAGACAAATGAGCACTAAAGAAAAAACCATAGCCGCTGGCGTCCTTCATGCCACCATTCACAGCATGAAACGACGCGCCATCTGGCACGATTATCACGCTGAAGGCACCTATATGCTCACCCTTGTGACCCGGAATCGCCAACGACTCTTTGGCACATTGAAGGGTGACCCTACTATCAGGACCTTCTTACCAGGTTGTGCAAGGGTTGAGTGCAGCGATTTGGGCAATGCCATTTTCTTTGAGGAAATCAAGAAGATTAACACCTACTATCCGATGGCGGTGGTGTGGAAACTCTGCGTGATGCCTGATCACCTTCACATCATCCTGCGGATCGATTCTCCTTTGCCTGAGGGGAAAACTTTGGGTACTGTCGTCAAAGGATTCAAAAATGGTTGTAACCGAGCCTATTGGCGCATTTACGGCATAGAGTGGAAGAATCGCCCAGGGTTGTTTGAAGAGGGATATTGCGACAAGATACTTAAGGATTTCAATCAACTGGATCATTGGAAGCATTATCTTGATGACAATCCTCGCCGGCTATTGATAAAGACAACCCATCCGGAGCTCTTTTCTGTTCGTCATCATCTGACAATCAATGGGCGCCAATGCGTGGCTGTCGGCAACCCTTTTTTGCTTGACATACCTGATAAAGAGGCAGTTGTTGTGCATAGAAGAGACGACGAGAACGAATATGCTAGAAAAAGAGAGGCATGGATGGCTACAGGAGCTAATTATGGCGTTCTTGTGGGTGCCTTTATCTCGCCTCGTGAAAGAGAAGTAAAACAGTCGGCAATGGAACAGGGCTATTTCATCATCCACCTGACGAACGAGTGCATTGGACAGTTTTACAAACCCAGTGGCATGGACTTTGACGCTTGTGCAGAGGGGAGAATGCTTATCATATCCCCTTGGCTAGATGAACCTAAGAAAGAAGGAATCACGAGACAAGAATGCTTGGAGCTCAACGCCTTGGCTAAGGCTATAGCCGAAGCATCGCGGAAGCTGGCGAGCGGCCTTTGAAGTTAACTCGGCCTTGGGATAATGAGCGACCCCTAAAAAACGCTCCTGATTCAATCGGCTTCTGCTTCAGCTACAGTCTCACCTGTATCCTGGAACATACCCTCAAAACATAGGTCTTCGTCTATTTGAGGCCAGTGAATGCCAAAATATGATAGATAGAAGTTCTGTCGTTGTTCATCTGTTGCATTTGCAAGACGAGGCCATTTTTCAAAAGCTCATCAAGTTCCTCTTCCTCTCCTTTCCCCTTTTTTGTCTCCAAAAGGCAAAAAAAGACGCTAATCCTTTGTCGGGTTGAGAATTATGTGTAACTTTGCATGCTGACAGTAATCGACAGGATTGAATGGACAGGGCGATTTCGGTCGTTATGCACAAGAAGATGGAGATGACTACTAACTGACCCCTTTGATGATTTCACCTTATTAATTTAAATATTAATTAAAATTGCTAACCTTTTCCATATTGGATGTGACAACGAATATAACAAACAATCTTTATAAATTAACTAAACAACGCTTATGAAACATTTAAAACTTAAAGAAAGCTATCGGCTACTTTTCACATTGATAGCTTTTGCTGTCGGTGCATTCAGCTTCAATGCCAATGCACAGGCCTCCTACAACTTTGAATACACTGAGGGTAGTCTAGTTGCAGCAGGAGGAGACTACTTTCTGTACAACATCGGTAGTAAGATGTTCTTGACAGATGGTATGGACTGGGGTACTCATGCCACTGCAGACCACGCTGGACGTGTAATCACATTTGCTTCTTTGTCTGACGGAAAGTATTCAATCTATACCGAATCCTTCTCTTTAAACAATGGTCAGGAAGCTAAAAAAGGTTATATGACTACAAATGGTTATCTTGATACAGGAACTAATGATGCCAACTGGGTGTTCACCCCTGTGACTGTTGATGGCTATACTAATGCCTATACCATTAAAAACAGTGACACTCAATATCTTCATTTTAACAGTGGTGACTGTCGTGTGAATGTCGGAGAGAGTACAAATAATCAGTATTCTTACTGGCTTGTCATTCCGAAGACTGTTCGCGATGAAGCAGGAGATTACACTTACTATCTGATGAACACTGACATGAATCGGCCATGGGAGCGTAAAGTATGGAACAGCCTTGATAATAACAATCAAATTGGTGGAAATCCAGATAATCGTTGTGGAGAGAGATATCATGCTGCTGTAGACGTTTCTCAGACGATTGCTAAACAAGTACCCGAAGGACGTTACATATTATATGTTCAGGGTTTCTGGCGTCAGGATGGTGGAAATAGTGAAAATGCCCCTGGTCTGTATGCTAATAACGACAATGTATCATTTACTCAGTTAAATACCTCAGAAAACAACATGGCCCAAGCGTCAACTTCTTTCTCCGCGGGCAATTATGAGAACTCTGTAGAAACTTTCGTTAATAATGGTTCGCTGAAAGTGGGTATTAATATCACTGGCGGTTCGCAATGGGTTATCTTCGACAACTTCACTCTTAAATATCTTGGTCAAGTAGTGATGGACTATGCTGAAGAATTTACTGTGGAGGTTGGTAAAGATATGGTTGCTGATACTTGGTATTATTTCGATATTCCTGTAGAGGGAGAATACACGCTCAGAGCAACAAACCTAGGAAAAATCAAATATACCAAAAATGGTTACACTTTAAAAACCACAACTCCTGATGACTCTTGGGCTGGGGATGGGGAATCTCAAACATCCACTACACTCACTCCTGGACGCTACTACGTGAAGTCCTCAACGAACAATACATTTTCTTTCAGAGTTAACAGCTACACCTATACAGTGGGCAATGCAACCTGCAGCATCTCTGAAGGTGACTACATCAACTCGCTGACCACTGTCACCTACACATTTGCTGACGAGGTCACTAACGACCCAAATGCTACTTTCGCCATCCTTAGTAGCGATGCAACAGCAACGCTGTGGAATGACGGCTCACAGATTGCAACAGGCGTACTCTCGCTAGATGGTAATGTGCTTACTGCCACATTCAGCAACCTGACGCTCGACCGTGGTTCTGACTATACGTTGCTTCTTCCCGCATCTGTTGTGGGCTTTGAGGGGCAGGCAAACAACAACGCCGTTAGCGTCAATTTCCACACAGGTCTTATAGCCGGTGGCACTTATTACTTCAAACGCAATGGTACGGAGAGTTACCTCACCCGTGGCGGCAACTGGGGCACGGAGGCTGTAACTGACAAGTTTGGTATATCCTTCGAGGCAGCTTTGCAGACCGATGGAGCCTACACACTGAAGAATGTCGACCAGTCGCTTGTTGACAACACTAATAAATACCTGAACTATGGTGGTGTTAGCACCTATACCGACCAAACCACAGCTTATCACTGGACTATCGCCTCTACCACAGACGGTTACTTCCTCAAGACCACTGACGGCAAGTACATGACCACTGCCGAGGAGCCCAATTTCCATTACAACTACCTTGCAGTTACTGAGACTGAGAGCGAAGCCATCGTCTGGACGCTGCTTAGCGAGATCGAGTACGCTGCTTCCCTTTCCAACCGTAAAGACGCTGAGCTGGCTGGTATCGCTACCGCCGCAGGCAAGAACGCTGACACAGAATCGGCCTTCGAGGAGATGCTCGAAGAAAACTACGGTGAAACCGATGTCACAGATAATATTGAAAACGCTTCTCTTGCTAACAACGCCAGTGGATGGACAGCCGTTTCTTATAACGGTCAGCGTCGCAATCAGACTGATGGCGTGGATGTCATTCGTTACAACGGTGGAGCAGAGGTGTATAACTACATTGGCGGTGCCAAGCAAACAGTGAGCGGACTTGCTGAAGGTATATATAAGGTTACAGTCAAGTCTGTATGGCGTTTAGCTGATGCCAATGGTGCCAACCGCGCTGGCGACCAGGCTAATGTGACCGCATGGATTTATGCCAACGACAACTACACGCAGCTCAAGAGTTGGTATGATCATCAGTTGGCAAACAACGCTGCATTGCACGCTTCAACTGACGACACCTACGTGAACACCGTATATGTCTATGTAGCAGAGGATGAAGACCTCACCATTGGCATTGCTTCACCTTCATGGTGCGGTGTGCCCTGGATGCCGTTCTACGATTGGAAACTGACGCGCTACGAGGCAAAGGCTACACAGGAAGAAATCACTGCCCTTAATAATGCTATTACTGCAGCTGAGGCCTATACTCTTGGCTTCCAAAGCGGTGAGTATGCTCCTTATAATAATGTGGAAGCTCTACAAGCTCTGGCAGCAGCTAAAGCTATTGACACCGAGGCTGCTTCAGGAGAGACTGTTGTAGCTGCCACTGCAGCATTAACTGGTGCACCTTGGACCGCCAACACTGCAGAAGTGAACGCTATTGCCTATGGTGACTTGTCGCAATATGAGACCATTGGCGGAGAAGATTATCCTTGGGGTTGGTCAAAACTTAATGATAGATCCCGTATCATGGGTGGCTCAGAAGGAACAACCAATACGGGTCTTTCCGCCAGTTCCACAGGTAAGGCCATGCTGTTGAAGTATAATGCCACTTACGGTGAGACAGAAGGCTACACCATGCCTCTGAAGGCCAACACTTACTACAAGATCTCATTCAAGTATTGTGGCTGGCAAAATACGCCAACGACTAATGTGGTGATGAAATGTGGTGAGTCAACCATCAATGTAGGATCGTTCAAGCCTGAGACCAATGATGGTTATAACAATGCTGAACACTGGTATTCGTTTGAGAAAGTGTTCAAGACTGGTGAAGCTGGCAACTACGTTCTTGCATTCAACAAGGTTGAAAGTGGTCAGCAGCAAATTGCTTGGTGCGACATGCAGATCTTCTCTTACGAGCTCCACGACACCAACATCACGATCGGTACTTCTGGCTACTTCGCCACCGTCACCGAATACGACACCGACTTCAACCTGACTGAAGGCATCACTGCCTACATCATCACGGCTGAGGGCATCAGCGACAACTTCATCACCTACACGGCAATCGAATCCGCTCCAGCACACACCGCAGTCATCATCAAGGGCGACGCAGAAGTGACCTACACGCTACATGAAACACTCGACCAGACCGACGACGTGAGCGCAAGCGTTTACACACCAGGTCCATTGGCCGTGGACGAGAGCAACTACGGCACCATCTACGCCTACAACAAGAACGGTAAGTGGGGGCGTGTGAAGGCTGGCGTGACCGTTCCTGCAAACAAGGGCTATCTCGTCATCAACAGCACGAACGAAGGTGTCAACGAACTCAGCGGATACACTCCAGACGAGTTGGCTGAAATCACAGCCATCAACGGCATCAACGCTGCCAACAAGGCTCCGAAAGCCATCTACAACCTCCAGGGTCAGCGCGTCAGCGCTCCTGTCAAGGGCAACATCTACATCATCGACGGCAAGAAGACCTTAGTTAAGTAGGCTTTAGATATTAGTTTCTTGAGACTTTAGGGACGTTAAAGTCCCTAAGGCCTTCAAAAACCTAAGAAAGAGAAAAATCATTTACAAAAAACATAAGAGACAATGAAAAAAACTTATTTCGAACCAGAAACCAAGGTAACAGAGATGTTCTTTAACGTACCTATCCTCGAGGGTACAGGTAGCGAAAAATCTGATGAAGAAGACGATGAACTCGGCGATAATGATTTCGGCGGCAACAAGCGCACCACTGAATGGGGCAACCTCTGGTAAAATCCATTCTCCTGGGTACGCAAGCATCCAGCTTGCGACAAATGCATGACAACAATCCCTATCAGATAAAGATATTAATCATTCTGAGGCTTTTTTAGGTCTCAGAATGATTGTTCATTATCTGAACCCTCTCCCTCCCTGCGGAGGAACGACCGTCGCATTATAACCGATTACGACGGTGAATCAATCTAACTAATGACAAAACATTTACAAACAAATGAAACAATTCAAACTTTTACTTGCTGCTGGTGCACTGATGCTTGCAACAGGCATCAGCGCGCAAACAGACGACGTATTTAAGGACGTGACAGCCACATATCTGAAGAATGCGGACTTCGAAGGTGGTTATGAAGAGTATAAGAAACTAAATAACGATCGCGCCATCTACCAACCCGAAGATTGGTCCATTTCCTATACAAACAGTAACATATACGATATGACTGCTCTTAACAGCAATTGTTTACAGTGGTCTATGTTTTCAGGGAAAGCACAAAACTCCAATGGTGGGAATAATACATATTGGGTGCGCTTTAAATCGGGAGGAGGACAACAACTTCAATTATCGCAGAAATTCATTCTGCCAGAAGGTACCTACTCTCTTTATGCTGATTACTATAAAAGCGGTTCAGGTGGAGACGGTTGGATTTTCGTCGGCAGCACCACAAATAACACAAATGTCAACGAGGATGCGTGGAAAGACCTCAGAATTGATTTCACTTCTGATGGTGTTAATGAAACTACTGTCGGCTGTAGAGTAAAACTTAATAATAACGGAGAGAAATACCTCGCTTTCGACAACTTTGTTCTGAAATGGAATCTGACTCAGTCGCTGGCTTTACTGATAGAAAAAGGTCAGAACGCTTTGAATAATGATTATCCATATTCAGTACTTCAAAACGCTATCTCTGACGCTACAGATGTTCAATCAAGTTCTTCTGCAGATGAATTAGAACAAGCCTATAATGCTCTAAGTAGTGCGATTGCTATGAATAGCCACTATGTGGAATGGGCTCGTGCCAAAGCCGCAGCTCAAGCCGCTCTCAACAACACTGATCTGAAATATGCTTCTGAAACAGCAACAACCGAACTGCAGGATCCCCTCACCACCGAGCCTAATACGGCTGCAGATGCAGATTACTGGGCTGGATACATCAGCCAAAAACTCCGTGCCTACTACGAGAGCCACGCTATGGGCGAGTCTGTAAGAGCAAAAGATATGACCTATCTAATCAACAACGCCGCTGCTGAAAATAATGGCACCGGCGGATGGGCTGTCTCTGGCAACAGCAATCTGAGAGTTCTTAGTGGTGAGCCTTGGACTGACTCAAATAACAATAGTACCCACAAGTATTTCGACAGCAACAACTGGAACAATTCTTGGAGTTGCGGCATGAAGCAAGTCGTTGAACTTCCAGCCGGTCTATACCTCCTCACTGTGAAAGGACGTGGACAGACGGGAACCAACTTGACGATGAGCCTAAATGCAGGAAGTGAATCTGTAGAGATTCCACACACTGGTTCCAAAGATAATGTCTTCGGTAATGGATGGACTGATACATCTTTGGAATTCGAAAACACAGTGGATGGTAATGTTGAAATAGGTGTAACCGCCAAAGCTACTTCATCAGAGCAGTGGTTCTCCGTCTCCGATTTCCGTCTCGTTCGCCTTGAACTCTATACTCAAATGGCTACAGCAGAGGACTACGGTTATCTGCAAGAAATGATTGATGAAGCTGAAGCTCTCCATTGGGGCTTCCAAGTAGATGAATACGCCCCGTATAACTATGTTACATTCCTTCAGAAACTCGAAGAGGCAAAGGCTGTCAATCCCGAAGTAGAAAATTCGTACGACTACGTGAACGGACTCACCGTAGCGCTCAGCGAATTCATTTACGACTATGACAATCCTATGGTAGCCAACACCACCGAGGTGAACGCTGTTTATGACGGTACATTCGACATTCATCCTGAACAACACACTACTGAGAATGTAGTTCTTCCTGGATGGACTACAAAGAGTGGAAACACACGCCAGATTCTGAAGAACGTAGATGATTTCCCCGCTCTCAGCGATGCAGAGGATGGTGCTGCACTCTTCGTTCACCCGGGTATCTTTACCTACGGCGAGAAAACCGGCTACACCATGCCACTGAGAGCCAACCAACTGTACTCAGTAGAGGCTAAGTACTGCGCATGGGCAGCAGGCAGCAACAATAACTTCACGCTGACCATCAAGAGCAGCGATGGCACAAATGTGGCTTCCAAATCGTTCGGCAAGAACGAGGCCGCCCTCACCGCTGCAGGCGCCCTGAAACCAGTTAAACTCTACTTCACTGCTCCCGCCGACGACAACTACATCCTTGAGGTAGTCGTAGATGGTAACACAGCTTTCACCGATGTGAAGATCTTCTCCTACGAGCTCCACGACACCAACATCACCATCGGTACTTCTGGCTACTTCGCCACCGTGACCGAATACGCCACCGACTTCACCCAGACTGACGACATCACAGCCTACATCATCACCGCTGAGGGCATCAGCGACGACTTCATCACCTACACGGCCATCGAATCCGTGCCAGCACACACCGCCGTCATCATCAAGGGTGACGCTGAAGTGACCTACACGCTACATGAGACCCTCGACGCAACCGACGACGTGAGCGCCAGCGTTTACACCCCCGGTCCATTGGCCGTGGACGAGAGCAACTACGGCACCATCTACGCCTACAACAAGAACGGTAAGTGGGGTCGTGTGAAGGCTGGCGTGACCGTTCCTGCAAACAAGGGCTATCTCGTCATCAACAGCACGAACGAAGGTGTCAACGAACTCAGCGGATACACTCCAGACGAGTTGGCTGAAATCACAGCCATCAACG
>Ga0310697_10001898_pt1 | contig 23230 bp, 17 predicted proteins | sample 172DNAGHGlowgp2_FD_203883 | JGI IMG/M metagenome (GOLD analysis project Ga0310697, IMG submission 203883) | Sheep rumen microbial communities from Palmerston North, Manawatu-Wanganui, New Zealand - 1728 DNA GHGlow gp2 (v2) (version 2) | ecosystem: Host-associated > Mammals > Digestive system >...
AAGCGGGAAAATTCAGAATTACAAAAGCTTTGTGCCGGGATTCGCCTGTTCGGGAGGAATCCCGGCGCTTTTTTGGCGTATCATAAGGCTATGACATAGGGAAGGGGTGAAACCATGCTGCCCTATACGGTGGAGGAAATCAAACGCCGCATTACGCCTGTTGCACGGCAATACGGCCTTGCGGCGGTCTACCTCTTTGGCTCTTACGCCAGGGGTGAGGCCACTGCGGAGAGCGATGTAGACCTGCTGGTCGATCTCTCCGGGACTGCGATTGACAGCTTGTTTCGGTTGGGCGGCCTGTACAGCGCCCTGGAAAGCGCGTTGGAAACCACGATAGACCTGGTTACGCTGGACTCAATGGAAGAGTCGACAAATCGCCGCAGCCAGATTCATTTTCGGGAGGCGGTCAAACGGGAAAGGATGATGATCTATGCTGCCGCGTGATATGCAGAGGCTGGAACACATTTTTGGAGTACTGCGAAAGCATTGAGGACAGCGTTGCAAGGTTTGGAGACGATTTTCAATCCTTCCACTCTGATAAGGCGTACCATGATTTGATTTGTTTTTATCTTCTCCAAATTGGCGAGCTTTCGGGGCAACTCTCACCGGAGATTCGCACAGCATCCGCCGATACGATGGATTGGAGCCAGATGAAGGGAATGCGGAACATTGTCGCGCATCACTATGGAAGCATCCGTCTGGAAATCGTATGGAATACGGTTCAGCGAGATATTCCCACGCTGAAAGCATACTGTTTAGAGCAACTGGATGAATGATAAGATAGAAAAGAGGGAGAATCCAATGAAAAAACTGTTGTCTCTGTTCCTGGCGCTGGCGCTGCTGTTTTCTCTTGGGAGCGCCGTCTTTGCCGCCGACGACGCCGGGCGCGAGGCCGCCGACGCGCTGTATGCCCTGGGCCTGTTCCAGGGTACCGGGACAGACGCGGAGGGGCAGCCCGTCTTTGAGCTGGACCGCGCTCCGACCCGGTATGAGGCGCTGGTCATGCTGGTGCGCCTGCTGGGGAAGGAGGGCGAGGCCCGAACCGGGAGCTGGGAAAACGCCTTTTCCGACGTGGCGGAATGGGCGCGGCCCTATGTGGGCTATGCCTACGCCAACGGCCTGACCGCCGGTACGGGGGAGACTACCTTCAGCGGCGACAGGCAGATCACCGCTTCTCAGTACCTCACCTTTGTACTCCGCGCCCTGGGCTATGACAGCGCCACGGACTTCCGCTGGGACGCGGCCTGGGAATTTTCCGACGAAATCGGGCTGACGAGCGAGGGAGCGCGCTTCGCCGAGGCCCCGTTCCTGCGCGCCCATGTGGCCGCCGTCAGCTTCAGCGCCCTGCGCACGCCCCTGAAGGGGGACGACGAGACCCTGGCCGAGAAGCTGATTGCCGAAGGCGTCTTCACCCAGGCGCAGTATGACGCGGCGCTGTCCCCGGCCCAGACCCCGGCGGAGGACCCCTACGACCAGGAGACAGTCTATGCGAAGCTGATGGCCATGAAGGAGGAGCTGCCGGAGGGGCTGCGCTGGACCAACGAGGACGAGTACACGCTGCACTACGAGGAAGTGTGGGAGGGCGTGACCCGGCAGTTCAGCTTCACCGGCATGGGCTGTGTGGCCTTTGCCTTCCGGGTCAGCAGCGCCGCCTTCGGGGAGCTGCCGCTGCGGACGCTGGAGCGGGGCGATTTCGCCTATGAGGATCTGCGCGTCGGGGATATGCCGCGCATCAACGGCGACACCCACAGCGTCATCATCCTGGAGCTCTATGACGACCATGTGGTGATCGCCGAGGGGAACTACAATTCCTCCGTCCACTGGGGACGGACATTGACGCGCCAGCAGCTCATGCAGGCCGACTACGTCTGGACCCGCTATCCCGCCTGAACCGGGCATGACAACGCCCCCGGAGGCCGCAGGGCACGGCTTTCGGGGGCGCTTTTCGTTTGTGTGGAATCAATGCTTACTTGCTGACGATCTCCTTGGTGTCGCGGGCAATCATCAGTTCCTCGTTGGTGGCGATGACGAAGACCTTCACCGGGCTGTCGTCGGTGCTGATCAGATGCTCGTCGGCGCGCTGGGCGTTGCAATCCGGGCAGATCTTCACGCCCAGGTACTCCAGACCCGCGCAGATGGCGGCACGATTGCCCGCGCCGTTCTCGCCCACACCGGCGGTGAAGACGATGGCGTCCACGCCGCCCATGGCGGCCGCGTAAGCGCCGATGTCCTTCTTGACCTCATAGTGGAACTTGTCCAGGGCCAGCTGGGCGCGCTCGTTGCCCTCCTTGGCGGCGGCCTCCAGGTCGCGGAAGTCGCTGGACACGCCGGAAATGCCCAGAACGCCGCTCTTCTTGTTGAGGATGTTCATCATTTCCTTCATGTCGTAGCCGTGCTGGCCCATCAGGTACTCCAGAATGGTGGCGTCGATGTCGCCGCAGCGGGTGCCCATGGGGACGCCGGCCAGAGGCCCAAGGCCCATGGTGGTGTCAACCACCTTGCCGTCCACGACGGCGGCCAGGGAGGAACCGTTGCCCAGGTGGCAGGAGATGATCTTGCTGTGCTCCGGGTTGCCCAGCAGCTCGCGGCAGCGGGCGGAGACGTAGCGGTGGCTGGTACCGTGGAAGCCGTAGCGGCGCACGTCGTCAGCCTCGTAGTACTCATAGGGGATGGCGTAGATGTAGGCCGCGGCGGGCATGGTCATGTGGAACGCGGTGTCGAACACGGCCACCTGGGGCTTGCCGGGCATGACCTTCTCGCAGGCCTCGATGCCCAGCAGGTTGGCCGGGTTGTGCAGGGGGGCCAGGGGGAAGCACTTCTTGATGGCTTCCTTGCGCTCGGCGTTGATCAGGCAGCTCTCGGTGAACGCCCGGCCGCCGTGGACCACGCGATGACCCACCGCGTCGATCTCGTCCATGCTCTTCACCACGCCGTTGACCGGGTCGGCCAGGGCTTCCAGCACGGTCTGGATGGCCTCGCCGTGGCTGGGCATGGCCACGTCCACCGCGTCCTTTTTCGCCTTGCCCTCCACCTGGGGCTTGTAGGTGAACTTGCCGTCGATGCCGATGCGCTCGCACAGGCCCTTGGCCAGCAGCACCTCGCCGTCCATGTCGATGAGCTGATACTTCAGAGAGGAGCTGCCCGCGTTGATCACAAGAATCTTCATTTTCGTTTCCTTTCCTTCTTGTAAAATGATGTGCTTTTGTGTAAGATAAGAAGAACACGCTTACGAATATTTTAATACACGATTTCGGAAAGGCAAGCCTAATTTGCGATTTTTGGCGGGAAATGCCAGACTTTTTTTGCCCTCGGTCTGTGGATTTGTGCCTTTTTGCCTGTGCGCCCGACGCGGAGCGCGCCGAGATCCGCCGGGGAGGGGAAAAAGCCATGACAAACAGCGCGCAAATGGGCCAGACGGGGCCGGTCTGCGGCGTGGTGGCGGAGTACAACCCCTTTCACCGGGGCCACGCCTGGCACCTGGCGGAGACCCGGCGCGCCCTGGGCGCGGAGAGCGTGATCGTCTGCGCCATGAGCGGAGCCTTCGTCCAGCGGGGCAGCCCCGCAGTCTACGGCAAGCGCCCCCGGGCCGAGGCCGCTGTGCGCTGCGGGGCGGACCTGGTGCTGGAGTTGCCCCTGCCCTGGGCGCTGGCCCCGGCGGAGACCTTCGCCTCCGGCGCGGTGGGCTTGCTGCGGGCCGCCGGGGCCGGGGCGCTCAGCTTCGGCAGCGAGTGCGGCGACGTGGGCGCACTGCGCCGGACCGCCGCGCTGCTGGCGGATCCGGAGCTGGATGCGCGAACGCGGGAGCTGCTGCGGGCGGGCGCATCCTACGCCGTTGCCCGCCAGCGGGCGGCGGAGGAATTGGCCGGGGAAGCCCTGCCCCTGCTCCGCAGCCCCAATGATATCCTGGCCCTGGAATACTGCAAGGCAGCCGGACAAGCGTTGGAACTGCTGGCGATCCCACGCCGGGGCAGCGGCCACGATACAGCCGAAGGGGGCGACTTCCCCTCCGCCTCCTGGCTGCGCGGGCGCATCGGGGCGGGGGAGGACGTGGACGCGCTGCTGCCCCCAGAGGCCGCCGTCGTTTTCGCCCGGGAGCGGACAATGGGGCGCGGGCCGGTGACGCCGGAGGCTTTGGACACGGCCCTGCTCAGCCGTCTGCGGCTATGCGGCGCGGCGGAGCTGACGCAGGTCCCCGGCGTGGGGGAGGGCCTGGAATACCGCCTGCTGCGCGCCCTGGAGGCCCCCAGCCTGGCCGAGGCCGTGGCCCGGGCCGCTACGAAGCGCTATCCCGACGCCAGGCTCCGCCGGGCGCTGCTCTCCGCCGCCCTGGGGCTGCGGAAGGGCGACAGCGCCGGACCCGTGCCCTATCTGCGGGTCCTGGCGGCGAATGAACGGGGCCGGGCGCATCTGGCGGCGCTCCGCAAGACCTGCCCGCTGCCGCTCATCACCAAACCCGCCGCCGGGCGGAAGCTGCCAGAGAACGCGGGCCGCGTCTTCGCCCTTTGCGCCCGTGCCGAGGATGTCTATGTATTGGGCTGCCCCGACTCCGCCGCCCGGGAAGGCGGACAGGACTGGCGCGCCGGCCCCGTGATGCTGTGAACCCAGAGAGACAGGAGGAAGTCTTTTGTGAAAAAAATCATCTCAATGCTGCTTGCCCTGACGCTGCTGCTGACGCTGGCGGCCTGCGGGTCCAAACAAGCGGAGGAACCGGTGCGCCATACGGTGCGCATCGGGGTCCTGGAGCCGCTGACCGGGACCAAAGCCCCGGAGGGGCGGCGGGAGCTGCTGGGCGTGCGCTATGCCCAGTCCCTGACCCCCAGCCTGAGCCTGGCGAAAGAGGACTATGACATGGAGCTGGTAGTGGCCGACTGCGGCAGCACGGTCCAGTCCGCCCTGGAGGCCGCGGCCTACCTGGTGGAACAGGGGGTCTGCGTGGTGATCGGGGCCTATGACTCCGAACTCAGCCTGGCGGTGGGGCCGCTCTTTGAGGAAAACGGCATCGCCCTGATCGGCGTAGGCTGCACCGGCGACGCGCTGACGGGCATGGGCAACTACGCCTTCCGCCTCTGCCTGACGGAGGAGCAGGAGGTCCGCGCCCTGGCCGACCTGATCTGGGAGCGCAGCGGCGGCGCGTCCCTCTACCTGATGAGCCAGGAGGACGGGGAGTGGAGCGAACAGGCGGCGCGGCTTCGCAGCGCCTATGAGGACCTGGGCGGCACGGTGGTCCAGGACGCCGTCCGCACGGACACGGAGGACCTGAGCGTCTATTTCCAGCGCTCCGAGACCTTCCGCTGCCACGCAGTCTATCTCGCCCTGAGTCCGGCCATGACCGCCTTGGCCGCCCACCAGGCCGACGCGATGGGCTTCACCCTGCCCGTCTACGCCAACCACCGCATCGACGACCCCCGCATCCCCGCCGCCATGAGCGGCAACGCTCTGCGGCTTTACGCCACGGTCTACTGCCGCATCCCGGACGGCGGGAAATACGCGGAAGGGCTGCGGGCCTATCTGGAAGCCGACATGGAAGCCCTGCAGCTCAACGGCGGCTTTCTGGAGGCCTGCACCCTCACCGCCCTGGCGGGGGACGCCTACGACCTGGTGATGGAGACCATGCGCAGCGCCCAGAGCGCGGACAAGGCCGACCTGCTGGCCCGCTTGCCCGCCGTGAGCTGGCGGGGCACCTCCGGCCTGATCCGCTTTGATGACAGCGGCGCGGCCAAGTGGGAGTCCATCTGGCTGCGCCGGGCCGACGGCGGCAGCGGCGTCTGGCGGATGGACGGCTCTTTTCCGCTGGAAAGCGCGCAATGACGGGAACTTTTTCCCCTTCCCCGCGTCTAAGGGCGTGAATGGAGCGATCCATATCTTTACTTACATTGGGAGGGGAACGAAATGAAGAAACTGATGGCCCTGCTGCTGGTGCTGGCGTTGGCTTTGGCGCTGGCCCCCATGGCCCTGGCCGATCCGGCCATTGTGGTCAGCAGCCAGTCCTTGACGGTGGACGGCGTGCCGGTCCGCTGTCTGGCCTACAACGTGGACGGCTACAACTATTTCCAGATCCGGGATCTGGCCATGCTCCTGCGGGAGACGGACAGCCGCTTTTCCGTGGACTATGACGCGGAGAAGGGGCAGGTCCTGATCGTCCGGGGGCAGAGCTACACGGCGCTGGGCACCGAGCAGGCGGAAACCGCTGAGGACCGGTCCGAGTCGTCCCGCCAGAGCGACTCCAAGCTGTCCGGCCTGGCCCAGCCCAGCCGCCAGACCATCGTGATCGACGGGACGGCGGCGGAGGGCCTGTCCGTCTGGAACATCGCCGGGCACAACTACTTCAAGCTGGCGGAGCTGGGCCCCCGGCTGAACTTCAAAGTCAGCTATGACGAGGCCAGCCATACGGTGCGCATCGAGAGCGCCAAACTGCTGCCCCCGCGCCCGGAGGTGAAGCTGGCCGCCAGCTACGGCGAAGTGTTGAGCAGCCTGAAAGCCGGCAGAAACCGGGGCGGCATGGATCTGGACGAGGAAGAGGCCGAAACCGCGCAGGCCGCCACAGCGGAGGGCAGCAAAGCCGCCGAGACGCCCGCCGCCACCAACACCGCCTCCGCGGACGACGCGGACGTGTCCGGCACCAACGTCCAGGTGGAGGGCATCGACGAGGGCGACATCGTCAAGACGGACGGGCAGTACATCTACGTCCTGAACGGCGAATACCAGCTTACGATCGTCCGCGCCGCCGGAACGGGCAGCGCCGTGGTTTCCCGCACCAAGGTGGGCCAGTCGGACTACCACGAGACCGGCAGCGGCAAACAGTACAGCTATGACAGCAAGACCAAGAACCCCCGGGAGATGTACGTCAGCGACGGACGCCTGGCCATTCTCTCCAACTACTCCGCCTACTCCGGCGCGCAGACCGAGGACGGCTGGACCTGGGAGGATGAGCGGTATTGCTGCGTGGACCTCTACGATGTGAGCAATCCCGCCGCGCCGAAGCTGCTGTGCAGCCTGGGCCAGGACGGCAATCTGCTGTCCTCCCGTCTGCTGGACGGCAGACTCTATGTGGTCACCAACCAGTGGGTCTACAGCTATGACGAGGACGAGCCGGAGACCTACGTCCCCTGCCTCTACCGGGACGGCAAGGCGGAGACGCTGCCCGCCGGGCGCATCTACCTCTGCGGGGACAAATCCAATGAATATGTTGTCGTCAGCATCTACGACATCCCCCAGGCCGCGCTGCTGGACAGCCAGTCTCTGCTGGGCGCGGGGGACCAGCTCTACATGAGCGGGGACAGCCTCTATGTGATGGGCAGCGTCTGGGAGAGCACGGAGACGGGCAAGTACACCGAGAGCGTCTACACCGTCACCAGCCACCGGGACAGCACCAACACCGCCATCTATCGCTTTGACCTGTCCGAGGGTCTGCGCTTCGTGGCCGGGGGCATGGTGCCCGGCTATCTGGACAGCCAGTTCTCCGCCGACGCCTATCAGGGCAATCTCCGCATCGTCACCACGAAGAGCGAGAACGTCTACAAGGTCTATGAGGATGCCCGCTACAACTTCACCAACTACCAGTGGGAGGAGAGCAAACCCAGCAGCGGCCTGTACATCCTGGACGGGGACCTGAACCTGCTGGGCAGCGTCACCGACCTGGCGGAGGGGGAGCGGGTCTACTCCGCCCGCTTTGACGGCGACATCGCCTACTTCACCACCTTCCGCAACGTGGACCCGCTGTTCACCGTGGACGTGAGCGACCCGGCCCACCCCGCCGTGCTCAGCGCCCTGAAGATCAGCGGCTTCTCCGAGTACCTCCACGGCTGGGCCGAGGGCAAACTCTTTGGCTTTGGCCGGGAGGCGGACGAGGAGGACGGCCGGACCGAGGGGCTCAAGCTGGTGATGTTCAACACCGAGGACAAGGCCGACGTGTACGCCGAGTCCGTCCTGGAGCTGGACGCGGACTACAGCGAAGCGCTCTACAACCACAAGGCCTTCTTCATCAGCCCGGCGAAAAACCTGATCGGTTTCCAGGCCGACGAGACCTACCGCATCTATGCCTATGACGCCGACGCGGGCTTCACAGAACTGTGCCGCTTCGACTTCGAGGACGGCGGCTGGCGGATGCGCGGGCTGTACATCGGCTCCTGGGTCTACATCGTCGGCGCGGAGCAGCTGGCGGTGCTGGATATGAACAGCTGGGGCAAGCCCGTGCTGGTGAACATCGGCTGAGACAAGGCACAAACAAGCATGAAAAAACGGAAGGGCGCGGCCCTTCCGTTTTTGTATGGAATTGGTTCAGATGAACAGGTTCACGTTGGAGTCCTCTGCGTCCCCCAGATAGGCCCCGACGCCGCCGATCTCCACGCCGTCGATCAGCTCCTCCTTGCGGATGCCCATCACGTCCATGCTCATGGAGCAGGCGATGAGCTTGACGCCGTTTTCCATGGCCTTCTTCATCAGGTCCTCCAGGGAGTCGATGTGTTTGTCCTTCATGATCTTCCGCATCATGGCCGTGCCCATGCCGCCCATGTTCAGTTTGGAGAGCTTCAGCCGCCGGGCGCCGCGGGGCAGCATGGCCCCGAACATCCGCTCCACCGCCGTCTTTTTGATGGGCTGCTTCCGGTCTTTCCGCAGGGCGTTGAGGCCCCAGAAGGTGAAGAACATGGTCACCGGGCGGCCCATGGCCAGGGCCCCGTTGGCGATGATGAAGCTGGCCAGTACCTTGTCCATGTCCCCGTCGAAGACGATGATGGTCTTGCCCTGGGGCGTGTCCTGCACGGCCACGGGCTTTGCGCTGGCCGCCGCCGCGCCGCTCCCTTTGCGGAGCACGGCCACATAGGCCCCGTCTTTCCGCTCGTTGGAGACCAGGGTGTTGCCGGTGCGACGGCACCAGGAGACGATGTCCTTGGCAAAGCCGGGGTCGGAGGCGCTGACCTCCAGCTGATCGCCGTCGGAGAGGGCGCAGATGTTCTTGTAGACCTCCATGATGGGGCCGGGACACTGCATCCCGCAGCAGTCCAGCGTGATCTGTTTCATGTCCGAAGTGCTCCTTTCCGTGGGGTCCGGCTCCTGGGCCGGGGCGGGCGGGGCTCCCTCCAGTTCCCACTCGCTCTCGTGGGTGGAGCGGTAAAAGCGCGTCCCGCCGGGGTAGACCTTGACCTTTGCAAAACCGTTCTGGCTCAGAATGCGGGCGGCGTTGTAGGAGCGGACGCCCACGGCGCAGAAGACGATGTAGCGCGCTTCCCGGTCCAGCTCGCCCAGCCGCGCCCGGAGCTGGCCCAGGGGGATGTTCACCGCGCCGGGCAGGGCGTAGGCCACGGTCTCCTCCTCCTCCCGCACGTCCAGGACCACGGCCTCCGGGTCGGTCTCCGTTTCGTTCCAGTCGGCCAGGCGCACCAGACCGTTCAGGATGTTCTCCGCCACGAAGCCCGCCATGTTCACCGGGTCCTTGGCGGAGGAATAGGGGGGCGCGTAGGCCAGTTCCAGCTCTTTCAGCGCCACGGGCCCCGCGCCCAGGCGCAGGGCCACGGCGATGTCGTCGATGCGCTTGTCCACGCCCTCCCGGCCCACGATCTGCGCGCCGAAGATCTTCTTCCCGTCGCAGGAAAAGAGCAGTTTCAGCAGCATCGGCGCTGCGCCGGGGTAGTAGCCCGCGTGGTGGTTCTGGGTGACCACCAGGGTCTCATAGTCCTCCCCCTTCACCAGCCCGCGCCGGATCAGAGCCTTTTCGTTGGCCCCGGTGGAGGCCGCCGTCAGGTCGAAGACCTTGGCCACCGAAGTGCCCTGGGTGCCCCGGTAGACCTCGTCCCCTCCGGCGATGTTGTCCGCCGCGATGCGCCCCTGCTTGTTGGCCGGACCGGCCAGCGCCAGCATGGCCCGGTCGCCGAAGACGAAGTCCTCCACCTCGATCACGTCGCCCACCACATAGATGCTGGGGTCGGCGCTGCGGAGATGTTCGTCCACGACCACGCCGCCCCGGGCGTTCAGCGTCAGGCCGCAGTCCCGGGCCAGGGCGCTGTTGGGCCGCACGCCGATGGACAGCACCACCAGGTCCGCCCGCAGGGCCGCCCCGCTCTTGAGCCGGACGGTCACGCCCTGCCCGTCGTCGGCAAAGGCGTCCACTCCGTCGCCCAGGTGCAGGTCCACACCCTGCCCCCGCAGTTCCTCATGCAGAAGCTGGGCCATCTCGAAGTCCAGCGGGGCCATGACCTGGTCCAGCGCCTCCACCAGCGCCACATGCAGCCCGGCGTGGCGCAGATTTTCCGCGATCTCCAGGCCGATGAAGCCGCCGCCCACCACCACGGCGGAGGCCGCTGTCTCCGTCAGCTTTTTCAGCGCGTCCGTGTCCGGGACGGTCCAGAGGCTGCGGATGCGGGGGCTGTCAATGCCCGGAATGGGGGGGCGCAGGGGCGAAGAGCCGGTGGCGATCACCAGCGTGTCATAGGCTTCCGTGTAGGTCGTGCCGCGTTTCAGGTCTTTGACCGTCACGGTTTTGTTTGCCCGGTCGATGGAAAGGGCCTCGTGTTCCGTGCGGACGTCGATGCGGAAGCGCTCGCGCAGTTCCTCCGGCGTGGAGACCAGCAGCGCCGAGCGGGAGCGGATGACGCCGCCCACATAGTAGGGCAGCCCGCAGTTGGCGTAGGAGACATACGCGCCGCGCTCCAGCAGCACGATCTCCGCCGTCTCGTCCAGCCGCCGCAGCCGGGCCGCGCAGCTGGCGCCCCCCGCCACGCCGCCGATGATGAGCGTTTTGTTCATGTGGTTCCTCCTTGGCTTTCATGCTCCATGTATGCAAACAGTTTACCCGCCCAGTATAGCACAGCTGCGCGGCAAAGGGAACAGGGAAGCGGGGCATTTCCGGGCCGGACGCTCGTCGCAGACAAAGTTTTTTTCGCATTTTCCGCGCAATGCGGTTGACCGCGCATCCGCTTGCGGTTATGATGAGAAAAAAGAAGGGGGAAGCCGAGACATGACAGGTGCAGCAATCAACAAGGTGGCCGTCGTCGGCATGGGGGCGCTGGGCGTGATGTTCGGTGACCGCATCGCCCGGAACATCGGCGGCGAAAATCTCTGCTTTCTGATGGACGGGGCCCGTCTGGCCCGGCACGGGGACGGACTCTGCCGCGTCAACGGCGCGGAAAGGCGCTTTCGCGTCTGCCGCCCGGAGGACGCCGGGCAGGTGGATCTGGTCATCGTGGCGACGAAATACAGCGGACTGGCCCAGGCCATGGACCTGATGGCCCCGGCGGTGGGGGAGGACACGGTGCTCATCTCCCTGCTGAACGGCATCATCACGGAGGACATCCTGGCGGCGCGCTATGGCCGATCCCGGGTGGTGGACTGCGTGGCCATCGGCATGGACGCCATGCGGGAGGGCAGCGAAGTCACCTATGAAAACATGGGGCGGCTCCAGATCGGGGCCAGGGTCCCGGAGCAGCAAGGGGCGCTGGAGCGGCTGGCCGTGTTCCTGGCCCGCGCCGGGGTGCCCCACGAGCTGCCGCCGGACATCATCCGGGCCATGTGGAACAAGTTTATGATTAACGTGGGCATCAACCAGACCTGCATGGTCTACGGCGTGCCCTACGCCGTGGCCAAGGGCGGCGGGGAGGCCTATGAAAGCATGGTGGCCGCCATGCGGGAGGTCATCGCCCTGGCCCGGGCGGAGGGCGTACAACTGACGGAGGAGGACCTGCGCGCCGACCTGCGGCTCCTGGCCAGCCTGAACCCCGTGGGCTATCCCTCCATGCGCCAGGACGCCCTGGCCGGGCGGCGCTCGGAGCTGGCGCTGTTCGCCGGGACGGTGCTCCGCCTGGCGGAGCGGCACGGCCTCCCGGTCCCGGTGAACCGGCGCTATCACGACGCCGTGCTGGAGATGGAGAAAGACCTGCCGTAAAAAACAGAGATCGGGCGAAGGTGGAGAGACCACCTTCGCCCGATGCGCATCTTCCGTCTTTATATCAGCCCGCTTTGGCCAGTCGTTTTGCCGCACGCCGGGCCTGTCCGGCGCGGATCAGGCGGACCAGCACCAGGAGCAGGACGCCCAACCCCAGCATCCCCAGGAAGATGGGGAGCTGGCTGCCCAGCAGGGCGGCGCTGGCCTTGCCGGGCACATAGCCCGCCTGCAAAAGGCCGCTCCAGAGGTCCGGCAGAAGCTTGGCAAAGCCCGCCGCCAGCGCGGTCAGGCCGCCCAGAATGCAGAGCAGAATCCCCAGGCTGCGCAGGGGCCGCAGGACGCCCCGGGCCAGCTTGCACAGCAGCAGGAAGACCAGCACCGCCAGCAGCAGCAGGACAATCACGGTGACCCAGGAGAAGCCGTATTGCAGCGCCGTGCTCAGGGTGGGATTCGCCTGGCGCAGTTCCGCCTGGGTGGGCAGGGTGGGCAGACCGCTGGAGACCAGCAGGTCGGCCAGCATGGGAGTCAGCTCCGTGGGCAGCTCCTTGTGGAACACGTCCTCAAACAGCCCCTGGTTCTCCACGATCATGGCCCGGTATTCCGCCTTGCCCAGGGCGTGCTCCCCGCTGCCCGCGAACCAGTCGCGGAGCACGGCGGCCAGGTCCCGGACGGCGGAGTCCTTCAGGCTGCTGCGGTCCAGAAAGTCCGCCACCGCCTCGGTGGTGAAGTCCAGTTTTTTGCTCAGGGCAAAGAGCTTGTCGCCCAGCCAGCCGGAAACGGTCTGCTGGGGGTCCGCCCCGCGGATCACGTCGCCGGCGGGGATCTGGGAGAGGCGCACGTCGGCCAGCAGGGTGTTCAGGCCCGCTTCCGTGCTGCTCTCCCGGACAATGTAAACGCCCAGCGGCGCGGCCAGCAGCAGAAAGAGCAGAATTCCGGCCAGCACATAGGCAAGCCCACGTCCGAAGCCCAGTTTGGGCAGAGAGCCGTCCCGCAGGGGCCGGGGCTTTTTCACTTTCGGCTCCGGCGGCGCTTCCTTGAACATATCCGGGATGGGGTCATAGGGGCCGGAATAGGGGGACGGGCCTTGGCTCGGCTGCTGCGGCGGCGGCACGGCGGCGGGCGTCTGCGGCGCTTCCGGCTGGGGCGCTCCGCCGGGCTGCTGCATCCAGCCGGGCACGGCGGGCGTCTGCGGCGCATCCGCCTGGGGCGGCGTCGGCGCGGCGGGGGCCTCCGGCTCCGGCGGCAGAGGCGCTGCGGCCTGGAGCAGGGTCTCCTCCTCCGGCTGCGCACGCAGCACGCTCTCGGCCTGGGGCGGCGTCGGCGCGGCTTCCCCCTCGGGGCTCAGGAGCTGGCCGCAGTCCCGGCAGAAAATGCTCCAGTCCTCATAGGTCTTGCCGCATTTGCTGCATCGTTTCATGACGAACCTCCTTTTTCAGATCATCGGGCACGGGGCGGCTTTTTCCGGCGGGCCCGCTGGGTCTTTGGGTATTTGTTTCGACATCCGTCAACAGATTACTGACATTATAGCAAAAGTGTCTAAATTTATCAAGAGCGGAGTGGCGCGCATTTCTTGCTTTTTGGCGAGGGCTGTGTTAAGATATGGAAAACCAGACTGGGTGGAGGGATCGGCATGGACGAGCGCATTGCCCGGCTCCGGGATTGGATCGCCGGATCGGACAACATCGTATTTTTTGGCGGCGCGGGCGTCAGCACGGAGAGCGGCATCCCCGACTTCCGCAGCGTGGACGGACTATACAGCCAGCATTACAAATACCCCCCGGAACAGATCCTGAGCCACAGCTTCTTCCAGGCCAATCCGGAGGAGTACTACCGCTTCCACCACGACAAGCTCTGCCTCCGTGGGGCGCAGCCCAACGCCGCCCACCGGAAGCTGGCGGAGTGGGAGGCCCAGGGCAAGCTCCGGGCCGTCATCACCCAGAACATCGACGGGCTCCACCAGGCCGCAGGCAGCCGGAACGTCATCGAACTGCACGGCAGTCTGCTGCGGGCCTACTGTTCCCGCTGTCGGAAACCCTGGCCCGCGGAGCGCATCCAGGAGGGGGAGGGCGTGCCCCGCTGCGACTGCGGCGGCGTCATCCGCCCCGACATCGTACTGTATGAGGAGGCGCTGGACGAAGATGCCATCAGCCGGGCGGTCCGCTACATCCGCCAGGCGGACGTCCTCATCATCGGCGGCACCAGCCTGGTGGTCTACCCGGCGGCGGGGCTGATCCGCTATTACCGGGGCCAGAAGCTGGTGCTGGTGAACCGGGACGCTACGAGTGCGGACGCCTGGGCGGACCTGGTGATACACGACAAGATTGGGGAGGTCTTTTCACAGTTATGAGCGAGCGGGCACGCATCGACGTTTTGGGCGTCGCATTCGACAACCTCAGCATGGACGAGGCCGTGGAACGGGCTTTGACGCTGATGCGCAAGCGCCGGGCGGCCTATGTGGTCACGCCGAACCCGGAGATCGTCCTGGCCTGTCGGGAGGACCCGGAGGCCGCGGCAGCGGTGGCGGGGGCGGCCCTGACCATCCCGGACGGCATCGGCGTCATCTACGGCGCGAAGCTGCTGAAAACGCCCCTGAAAGAGCGGGTGCCGGGCATCGACTTCTCCACCCGGCTCCTGGAGGCCCTGGACGGCAGCGGCGGTAGCGTGTTCCTGCTGGGCAGCAAGCCCGGCGTGGCCGAGCGCGCCTGGGAGAAGCTGCGGGAACGCTTTCCGGGCCTCCGCCTGGCGGGGGTCCACGACGGCTACTTTTCCGACGACGGCCCGGTGCTGGAGCAAATCAACGCCGCCGCGCCGGAGCTGCTGCTGGTCTGCCTGGGCGCGCCGAAGCAGGAAAAGTGGATGCACGCCAACGCCCCCCGGCTGCAGGTCGGCCTGATGGTGGGCAACGGCGGCGCGCTGGACGTGCTGGCCGGGGACGCCGCCCGGGCCCCTCTGGGCTGGCAGAAAGCGGGCCTGGAGTGGCTCTACCGGCTGCTGAAAGAGCCAAGGCGCATCGGGCGCATGATGAAGCTGCCCCTGTTCCTGGTCCAAGTCCTCCGCGCTCGTCCAAAATGATGCAAACGGGGACTATACTGCCGTTTCCGGCGGCGTTTCCAAAATAAAAAAAGGAGCCCCCGAAGGGGCTCCCATGAGCATCTCTCCCGTTGGACGGGCGGGCCGACTCAGCAGCCGCAGCCGCAGTCGTTGTTGCAGCCGTTGTTGCAGCCGCAGTTGTTGCCGCAGCCAAAGCCGAAGCCGCAGCCGCCGCAGCCGAACAGGACGATGAGGATGAGGATGATCCAGAGGTTGTTATTGTTGTTGCACATCATAATATAAATCCCTTTCTCCGCGCCGCAGCGTTGTTTTTGCCCTGCATCACCGGCGCGGAACTGAATCGAATGCAGGCGCATCTTGTGGGATTGAGTCGTTCCCGACTCCATCCGCATCATCCTATGCGTCTGCTCTCCCGGAGGTGAAACCCATGATCGACGAAACCAACGCTGTCCCGGACCCGGAGCGCGAAGACGATCCCCTGGTGGACAGCTATGACCTGAACGCCCGGCAGCAGGCGGACGAAGCCTTTTGGGCGGAGCTGCCCCCGGAGGACCCGGAGTTGGAGCTGGAGGAGCGGGATTACCAGCCCATCCGCCGCAGCCGCACGGGCAAGACCGGCCTTTTGGGCGGCGTCATGTACGCCGTGTTCGTCATCTGCGTCTCCATTATCCTGGCCTGCATGGCCTGGATGGCGGCGCGGGACGTGCTGGCCCTGAACAAAGACCCCATGACCGCCACGGTCGTCCTGCCGGACGAGATCTTCCACGAGGAGGAGCGCCTGATCAAAGACGCGGACGGCAAGGTGACGGGCAGCCGCACCGTCCGGGTGGCGGACATCGACTATGTGGCGGGGGCGCTGCACGACGCGGGCATCGTGGAATACAAGCTCCTCTTCAAGCTCTTTGCCAGCTTTTCCCACGCCGACGTGAAAATCGACCCGGGCGCATACAACCTGAGCACGGAACTGGACTACCGCGCCCTGGTGAAGAACATGCAGGTGGGCACGGCCAGTATGCTGGTGACCAAAATTACCTTCCCCGAGGGCTGGACCATGGACCAGATCTTCCGCAAGCTGGAGGCCGAGGAGATCTGTTCGGCGGAGGACCTCTACGCCGCTGCGGCCAACTTCAACTACAACTTCCGCTTCCTGGAGAATGCGGAGACCGGGGACGCCCACCGGCTGGAGGGCTTCATCTTCCCCAACACCTATGACTTCTACCACGGCGAACAGGCCGCCAGCGTCGTCAACAAGTTCCTCACCGCCCTCCACAGCCGTGTGACGGCGGACATGTGGGCCCAGATCGAGAACCGGGGCACCACCTTCCGCAATGTGGTCATCGTCGCCAGCATCATCGAGAAAGAGGCCGGCAGCGACGAGGAGCGGGGGAAAATCGCCTCCGTCATCTACAACCGCCTGGCGGCGGGCATGACGCTGGGCATGGACTCCACCATCCTGTATCTCTTCCCGGACTACGCCGGCGGCGTCCAGCTTCCCGACAACATCCTCAATTACGACAGCCCCTACAACACCCGGATCCACCACGGCCTGCCCCCCACGCCCATCTGCAACCCCGGTATGGCCAGCATCCAGGCTGCGCTGAACCCGGAGAACACCAATTACTATTACTACGCCCTGGACGCCGAGTCCGGCACCCATCGCTTCTTCCAGGACGCCAACGAGTTCAACGCCTTTGTGGCGACCCAGCAGTATGAATAAGCCGGAGCTGCTCTCGCCCGCCGGGGACCGGGAGCGCTTGGAGATGGCCCTGCACTACGGCGCGGACGCCGTCTATCTGGCCGGAAAGGCCTACGGTCTGCGGGCCGCCGCCGGAAACTTCGACCCGGAGGGCATGGCTGAGGCGATTCGCCTCAGCCACGCATCCGGGGCGAAAGTCTATGTGGCGGTGAACACCCTGCCCCACGAGGGGCAGCTGGCGGGACTGCCGGAGCACCTGGCGCGCTGCGCGGCGGCGGGAGCGGACGGCCTGATTCTGGCGGACCTGGGCGTGCTGGCCCTGGCCAAACGCTACGCCCCCGCAGTCCCCGTCCACATCAGCACCCAGTTCGGCGTCGTGAATTCCGAAAGCGCCCGGATGCTGCATGCTCTGGGGGCGCAGCGCGTCGTGCTGGCGCGGGAGCTGCACCTGGACGAGATCGCCGCCATCCGGGCGAACTGTCCGCCGGAGCTGGAGCTGGAGGCCTTCGTCCACGGGGCCATGTGCGTCAGCTTTTCCGGTCGCTGTCTGCTCAGCAACTACCTGACCGGGCGGGACGGCAACGGCGGCGTCTGCGCCCAGCCCTGCCGCTGGAAATATCATCTGGTGGAGGAAAAACGCCCCGGCCAGTATTTCCAGCTGGACGAGGACGCGGAGGGGGCCTACATCCTCAACAGCCGCGACCTGTGCATGATCGAGCATCTGTCCGCCCTGCGGGACGCGGGGGTGGACAGCTTCAAGATCGAGGGCCGGATGAAAAGCGCCTACTACGCCGCTGCCGTCACCAACGCTTACCGCCACGCCCTGGACGACATGCTGGCGGGGAAGCCCTTTGACCCGGACTGGCGAAAAGAGTGCGACAAGCTCAGCCACCGGCCCTACTCCAGCGGCTTCTATTTCGGCCAGCCGGGGGAGCACTACCCGGAGGGCAGCTATTTCTATGACGCGGAGATCGTGGCCGTGGTGGAGTCCTGCGACCCATGCGGCGAGGCGGTCCTGACCGAGCGCAACCGCTTTTCCGTCGGGGACCGGGTAGAGCTGCTGAACCGGACCGACAAGCCCGTCCCCTTCACCGTCGCCGATCTGCGGGACGGGGAGGGGCAGCCCCTGGAGACGGCCCGGCACCCGATGATGCCCCTCCGCATGAAGCTGCCCGCCCCGGCGGAGCGCCTGAGCATCCTGCGGCGAATAAAAAAAGATTGACAAACTTGGAGAATGTGCATAGAATAGTGCTGATACATGGGCGATGACGAAACGAGCTTCGTCCCGGCGGCGCAGCAGAGAGGAAACGGATGGTGCGAGTTTCCGGCCCCAGGACAAAGGCAGCCACTTCCGAGCCCTCATGCGAGGAGCATGACGGATGATCCCCGTTACAGGGTCCCGAATGAGACGCCCGCACAAGCGGGCCAAATCAGGGTGGTACCGCGGAGACCGCTTACAAGGCTTCGCCCCTGCGAAAAAAGCGCAGAGGCGGAGTTTTTTCTTTGCCGGGAAGCCCCTTGCAGACAGTCAACCATTACATTGAAGATATTGGAGGAAACGAAACCATGTCCCATCCGTCCTACAGCCTGAATGAGCTGCGCGAGAAGTTCCTGCGCTTTTTCGAGAGCAAGGAGCATCTGCGCCTGCCCAGCTTTTCCCTGATCCCCCAGAATGACAAGTCCGTCCTGCTCATCAACGCGGGCATGACCCCGATGAAGCCCTGGTTCAAGGGGGAAGAGGAGCCGCCCCGCCGCCGGGTCTGCACCTGCCAGAAGTGCATCCGCACCGGCGACATCGACAACGTGGGCCACACCGCCCGCCACGGCACCTACTTCGAGATGCTGGGCAACTTCTCCTTCGGCGACTACTTCAAAAAGGAGGCCATTCCCTGGGCCTGGGAGTTTCTGACCAGCCCGGAGTGGTGCGGCCTGGAGCCGGATCGCCTGTACCCCTCCGTCTTTGCGGGCAACGAGACCACCCCTGCGGACGAGGAGGCCGTGCGCATCTGGCGGGACGTGGTGGGCATCCCGGAAAACCGCATCTTCCGCTTCGGCAAGGAGGACAACTTCTGGGAGCACGGCTCCGGGCCGTGCGGCCCCTGCTCCGAGATCTATTATGATCGCGGCCCGGAGTACGGCTGCGGCAAGCCTGGCTGCACCGTGGGCTGCGACTGCGACCGCTATATGGAGGTCTGGAACGTGGTCTTCTCCCAGTTCGACAACGACGGCCACAACAACTACACCGAGCTGAGCCAGAAGAACATCGACACCGGCATGGGCCTGGAGCGCCTGGCCGTGGTGAGCCAGAACGTGAACAGCCTCTTCGACGTGGACACGGTCATGCACATCACCAACAAGGTCAGCGAGATCACCGGTGCCCACTACGGCGAGAGCCGGGACAAGGACGTGTCCCTGCGCGTCATCACCGACCACATCCGCTCCGCCACCTTTATGATCTGCGACGGCGTGCTGCCCAGCAACGAGGGCCGGGGCTACGTCCTGCGCCGTCTGCTGCGCCGCGCCGCCCGCCACGGCAAGCTCCTGGGCGTCAGCGAACCCTTCCTGCACGACATCGTGGACACCGTCGTGGCCGTCAACGAGGGCGAATACCGCGACCTGCGGGAGAAGCAGGGCTATATCACCCGGGTCATCCGCACGGAGGAGGAGAACTTCAACCGCACGCTGGACGCGGGCCTGCGCATCTTCCGGGATCTGCTGGACCAGCACAAGTCCAAGGGCGAGACCACCTTCTCCGGGGCCGACGCCTTCAAACTCTACGACACTTACGGCTTCCCCATCGACCTGACACTGGAAATGGCAAAGGACGAGGGCCTGGGCGTGGACGAGGCGGGCTTCTGCCAGCTGATGCAGGAGCAGCGCGAGCGCGCCCGCGAGGCGCGCAAAGCCCTGGGCGACCTGGGCTGGGCCGACACCGATCTGGGCAAGGAGATTCCCGCCACCGAGTTCGTGGGCTATGAGCAGGATTCCTGCACCGCCAAAGTGCTGGCGATCCTGGCCGAGGGCGAGCTCCGGGACGAGATCGCCGCCGGGACCGAGGCCACGGTCATCCTGGACCGCAGCCCCTTCTATGCCGAGATGGGCGGCCAGACCGCCGACCAGGGAACGATCGACGGCTTCCGTGTCCTGGACGTGCAGAAGAACAAGGGCGGCAAGTATCTCCACAGCGGCGTGCTGGAGTCCGGCGTACTCAGCGTGGGCCAGACCGTCACCGCCACGCTGGACGGCGAGCGCCGCGCCGCCGTGCGCCGCGCCCACTCCGCCACCCATCTGCTGGACAGCGCCCTGCGAAAGGTGCTGGGCGACCACGTCCACCAGGCCGGTTCTCTGGTGGAGGCTGACCGGCTGCGCTTTGACTTCTCCCACTTCGAGGCCGTCAGCCCGGCGGAGCTGAGCGAGATCGAGGCCCTGGTCAACGACTGGATCTTGAACGGTTACCCCGTGGTGACCGAGGTGCTGCCCATCGAGGAGGCCAAGCGCAAGGGGGCTATCGCCATGTTCGGCGAGAAGTACGGCGACACCGTGCGCGTGGTGGAGATGGGTGAGGTCTCCATGGAGTTCTGCGGCGGCACCCATCTGGACAACACCGCCAAGGCCGGCTCCTTCCGCATCGTCAGCGAGGGCAGCGTGGCCGCCGGCGTGCGCCGCATCGAGGCGGTGACGGGCCGGGAGGCGCTGCGCAGCATGTGCCATGAGCGGGAGAACCTGCACGGCTGCGCCCTCCAGCTCAAGACCACCCCGGAGCACCTGGCCGAGCGCATCGACGCCACCGTGGACGAGCTGCGGGAGGCTCGGAAGACCATCGAGCAGTATAAGGCCAAAGAGAGCGCCAACAGCGCCGGGGACCTGCTGAAAAACGCCGCTGAAGTGGGCGGTCTGCACGTCCTGACGGCCACGGTCACCAGCGGCGACGCCGCCGGGCTGCGCCAGATGGGCGACGTGCTGCGGGACAAGGACCCCGCCGTGGTGGCGGTCCTGGCCCTGACGGGCGAGAAGGTGACGCTCCAGGCCGTCTGCGGGAAAGACGCCGTTGCCAAAGGCGTCCGCGCCGGGGACATCATCAAGGCCATTGCCCCCCTGGTGGGCGGCAAAGGCGGCGGCAAGCCCGACAGCGCCATGGGCGGCGGTGCCAACGTGTCCGGCGTCAAAGAGGCGCTGGCCGCCGTGCGCCCCCTGGTGGAAAGCAAGCTGGGCTGAATCAAAACGATCAGGAGGTCATAATAATATGGAAAACTGCCTGTTCTGCAAACTCGCGGCGGGGGAGATCCCCAGCGCGAAGGTCTATGAGGACGAGACGGTCTACGCCTTCCGGGACATCGCGCCCCAGGCCCCCGTCCACATCCTGGTCATCCCCAAGACGCATATTGCCTCCGTCCAGGAGCTGGACGAGGGCAAGGTCGGCCTGGCCGCAGCCTGTCTGCTGGCCATCCCGAGGATCGCGGCGCAGGAAGGGCTGCTGCCCGGCGGCTACCGGGTGGTCAGCAACTGCGGCCCCGACGCGGGCCAGACCGTGGGGCATCTCCACTTCCACATCCTGGGGGGGACCCGGCTGAACGACCGCATGGTCTGAACGGCAAGCCGGAAGGGCGCGACCCTTCTGAAAAAAGAAAGGAGAGAGAACGATGAAGCGAATGAGCGGATGGATTGCTCTGCTGCTCTGCCTGGCGCTGTTCGCCGCCTGCGGCGGCCCGGCGCAGTCCGGCGAGCAGGGGAAGGGTATGCCCGAGGCGGAAGCGGAGGTCTCCGCCTCAGACCTGCCTCCCGAGCAGGCGAACGCGCCGGAGGACGACGAATTCTCCGACCCGGCCCTGGCCTATGAGACCTATCTCTACTATCTCCAGGACCAGAGGGAGCGCATCCTGGGCTACAACTGGCAGAAGGGCTTCGGCTATGACGAGGAATACGAGGAGTTCGGCTACCGGCCCGGCACCGTCAACGTGGCCTTTGCGGACGTGTGGGGCAGCCCCACGCCGGAACTGATCTACCTCTGCGCGGAGGAACCCCTGGAGGGCTTTCCCCCCTACATGGCGGAGCTGCACGTCCTGGCCTATGACGCCGACGCGCTGATCGAGCTGTACAGCTTCAACGAACTGGACGCCCAGGCCGGGGGCGGCATGGTCTACCGGATTTTCACCGTGCCCGACCAGAGCGGCCTCTGGCTGTACACCCACTGGTTCAGCGAGGTCAACGACGAGGAATACCGGCATCTGGTGGAGGACGGCAACGCGCTTACCGTGGCCGAGGACTTCACCCATACGCAGCACTACGACTACGAAACTGACCTCTGGAGCCTGACCTGTACCATCGACGGGGAGGAGGTCACGGAGGAGGAATACCGGGCCGCCCTGCCCGCCAAGGCCTTCCAGGCCAGGGGTCTGCTGCTGCGAAACCTGGACTACGACGAGTACGGCATGAACCTTCCCACCGTCTACCCCACCAACGGCGCGGGCATGACCGTGGACGAGGCCATCGACTATCTGAGGGCCCTGCTGGGACAGGATGTACGCGAAAACGCTGCGGACTTCTTCGGTCAGGTCCCCGACATGGTCTTCGCCAGCGGCGCGGGCGGTTGGAGCACGGACCTCCAGTTCCACGCCGACGGCTCCGTGGAGCTGAGCTTCCACGACAGCGACATGGGCGACACCGGCGAGGGCTATGAACACGGCACCGTCTACGTATGCTCCTGCGTGCTGCACCTGGGCGAGCTGGAGCGCCTGGACGACTACCGCTGGACCGCCCGCGTGGTGGAGCGGAACATGGACGGCCCGGAGCCGGGGGAGGAGTGGATCCGCGACGACGTGCGCTACATCCAGTCCGAGCCCTACGGCCTGGAGGAAGCGGATCGGGTGTATTTCTACCTGCCCGGCACGCCCACCACGGAACTGCCCAGGGAGTTTCTGCGCTGGATCGCCATGCCAAGGGCCTGGAACATGGACGAGATCCCGCAGCTTCTGCCCTGCTGGGGCCTGTACAGCGTCAACGACCAGACCGGTTTTTCCGGCGAATGACGCCATTTTTATCTGTTTCCAACTCCCGGACGCATCGTCCGGGAGTTGTCGCATCTTGCAATGCAGCGGGAAGCATGGTATACTTTTCCCATTCTGAATATACGGGGGGACAAGCATATGATCGTGACCTTGCGCGGCGTGACGCCGCAGCTCCATGAGAGCGTGTTCGTGGCGGAGACGGCCGCCGTCATCGGAAGGACCAAAATCGGCGCGGGCAGCTCCGTCTGGTACGGCGCGGTGATCCGGGGCGACAGCGGCGAGATCGTGGTGGGGGAGAACACCAGCGTCCAGGACAATGTGACATTGCACTGTGACGCAAACGCCATGTACATCGGGAACAACATCACCATCGGCCACAACGCCGTGGTACACTGTCATAAAGTGGGGGACGACACCCTGATCGGCATGGGGGCCGTCCTGCTCTCCGGCGCGGAGGTGGGCAGCAACTGCATCATCGCCGCCGGGGCCGTGGTGCGGGAAGGGGACCGCATCCCCGACAACAGCCTGGCGGTGGGCATCCCCGCCCGGGTGGTGAAGACCCTGGCTCCCGGGGCCGTCGCGGCCATGCAGATGCACACCCAC
>Ga0310697_10001899_pt1 | contig 23227 bp, 22 predicted proteins | sample 172DNAGHGlowgp2_FD_203883 | JGI IMG/M metagenome (GOLD analysis project Ga0310697, IMG submission 203883) | Sheep rumen microbial communities from Palmerston North, Manawatu-Wanganui, New Zealand - 1728 DNA GHGlow gp2 (v2) (version 2) | ecosystem: Host-associated > Mammals > Digestive system >...
GCTGCGTGCGCGCGGCGTGAAGTTCATCTTGAGCGCGGACGCCCATGCCGCAGATGCCATCGACTGCGCTTTCGACCGATTCGGCGACTGCGAGGTGTTCCTGCCATCCCCCCTTGCTCCAGGACGTACAATCAATGCGTGCGCATGAAAGTGGTGCCAATGCGGAAGTCGTGCCAATGGTAATTATCAATTGCCAATGAGCTTCAGCCGCAAAGGAAATAGCTTCGCACCATTGGTGGCGAAGACGCTTGCGTTCGCGGGGTAGAAACTGGTAGAATAGCGCTCGCACGGAACAAGGAGTCTCAATGAAAATTACCAAAAGAGAGTTTCTGAAGCGGCTGAGCCTTGGCGGCGCGGCTCTTGCGACGGGTGGCATGATGGCCGACGAGGCGGTTAGGACGAAGCAGATGTTGCCTAACGGATCGGTGGGAGATCCGGACAACGTCTTTTTCGGCAAGAACATCTTTCCGATTGAGCACACGATGACGGACGGGCCGAGCTGCGCGTTGAAGGACGGCAAGATTCTCCAGCCCGCGCGAGAGATTCCGATCTTCCACACGACGGACGTGGTGGTGGTAGGCGGCGGATCGGCCGGCTTCGCGGCCGCGATCGCGGCCGCGCGCACTGGCGCGAAGGTTGCGCTCGTGGAACGTTATGGCTCGCTGGGAGGACTCTTCACGAACGGCATGGTTCTTGTGATGCTCTGCACCTCCTACCTTGTGGACGGGAAGTACAGGCTCGTGACGAAGGGCATCATGGAGGAGTTCGCGCGGCGCGCTCGTGCGCTCGGGCCGCATGTCTGCACGGGCTCGGTGCCGCCGAAGCGCCACTGGCAGCCGGTCGTGGATCCCGAGGGCGCGAAGTACCTGATGGATCGCATGGTGGAGGAGGAGAAGATCGACATGTTCTTCCACTGCTGGGGTGTGGACGTGGTGCAGGACGGAAACAAGGTGATGGGAATCGTGTTCGAGTCCAAGCAAGGCCGTCAGGCGATCCTCGCCAAGCAGGTTGTGGACTGCTCGGGCGACGCGGACATGCTGTATGCGGCTGGCGGCGACTATCGGCAGATCACGCACGCCATCGGGCACGAGGTGCGGCTCTGCAACATGGACCGCATATGGGCCAAGAATCCGCCGAAGGGCAAGAACGGAAAGAGGCCTTCCGGCAGATGGCCGATGCGCTCCAACGAGGCGAACCCTTGCGCATGGTGGGGTAATTTTGGAACTGGCCCGAAGGGGAACGGACTCGACGTGCGCGACCTCACGGCGGCGGAGATAGGATTCCGAAAGGAATGGTGGGAACACGTGGCGGAGATGCGTAAGACGCCAGGCTGGGAGGAGGTGTTCATCGCAAACACGTGTTCTCAGATCGGTCCTCGCGCCTCGCGCCTCGTAGCAGCCGAGACGATTGTTGACCGCAAGGCGTACCGCGAGGGGAAGCGTCCGGCCGACACGGTGGGCATGTTCGGCTCAGACGGGGTGCACCGCGCGCCGCTGTACGTGCCGTACCGCCAGCTGCTGCCCAAGGGCGTGGACAATGTGCTTTGCGCTGGGAGAATGCTAGGTGCGCCGGACACGATCGATACCTTCCGCCTGATCTGCCCGTGCTTTGTGACGGGCGAGGCCGCGGGCACGGCGGCGGGGTTGGCGGCGTTGAAGGGTTGCACGCCGCGCGAGCTTGACGTGCCGACGCTGCAGAAGAAGTTGGAAAAAGCCAATGTCTGCCTGGTGTAAGCATATGAAGCCGATAGCGATTGGCGGAGGCGTTCTGGCAGGGACGATCCTGCTGGCTCTGGCCGTGACGGCGGGCGGGTGCCGGAGCCGCATATTCGCGAAGAAGTCCGTGCGGCGGCCGGTCCCGGCCGCACAGGTGGCGCCTGTCGGCGGCGAGCAGACGGAAAAGAACGTACATCGCCGCGAGCTTGACGAGTTGCTTTCCATTGAATGAGGGATAGGATAACTGGCGTGAGAAACATCACGATGATGTTTGCGGTCGCGCTGGAGCGCAAAGTTCGCTGCTATGGTGGAGCTGGCTGTCAGCCGAACAGGGACGGCTGGCGGTTCGCGGGAGCGAGCCCCAGCCGTTGCCACGCAAGGGCGGTGGCCATGCGGCCCTTTGGTGTGCGCTCCAGGTAACCTTCCATTATGAGGAAAGGCTCGTAGGCCTCCTCGATGGTGTCGGGCTCCTCGCCCACTGAGACGGCGATGGTGGAGAGGCCAACGGGGCCGCCGCCAAACTTGGCGCAGATGGTCTCGAGGATCTTGATGTCCATCTCGTCGAGTCCGTTGGGATCGATCTCTAGGAGGGAGAGTGAATCGATTGCGACCTGCTTCGTGATGAGGTTGTCGGCCTTCACCTGGGCGTAGTCGCGCACGCGGCGAAGGAGGTTGTTGGCTATGCGCGGGGTGCCGCGCGCGCGCGCGGCGATCTCTCTCGCGCCGTCGGGTTCGATGTCCACTCCGAGCTTCCCGGCCGAACGCGTCACGATGGCGGCGAGTTCGTCGGGCTCGTAGTAGCTGAGGCGGTTGACGAGCCCGAAGCGGGCGCGGAGGGGGGCGGCGATGAGGCCGATGCGAGTGGTGGCGCCTACGAGCGTGAAGCGCGGCAGCTCGAGGCGTACGCTGCGCGCGTTCGGCCCCTGGTCGATCATGATGTCGATCGCGAAGTCCTCCATCGCGGAGTAGAGGTACTCCTCCACGGTCTTCGCCATGCGGTGGATCTCGTCGATGAAGACGATGTCGCCCGCCTCGAGGGAGGTGAGGAGTCCGGCGAGGTCGCCCGGCTTGGTGAGGACCGGGCCGGAGGTAGTCTTCACATGCACGCCCATGGCATCGCCGAGGATGTAGGAAAGGGTGGTCTTGCCGAGACCTGGGGGGCCTGAGAAAAGGACGTGGTCGAGCGTCTCGTGGCGGTCCTTGGCGGCCTTGACGGCGAGCTCGAGGCGGTCGCGGATCTTCTGCTGGCCGATGAATTCGCCGAACTGCCCGGGGCGCAGCCTGTTGTCGAAGTTTGCGTTGCGCTGGTTGAGAGTCTCGGATGTACGGTTGGTGGGCATAGGTTGGAAAATAGTCTATCTGTTTGGCGGGGCGGTGTCAAGCGTGTCCGAGGGCGGCCATGCGCTTGGCGATGGTGGCCTCGTAGCCCTGGTCGGACGGGAAGTAGTATCGTTCGGGGATACGCAGGTAGGACTGCTCCACCCACGCCTCCTTGTAGGAGTGCGGGTACTTGTAGCCGTCGTCCCTCTCCGCGCCGATCGCCTTCACGTGGACGTTCTTCAAATGCTCGGGAACGGGTTGGACCGCGCCGGTCTCCACGTCGTGCCACGCCTTTTCGAGCGCGTCGTAGGAGCGGTTGGACTTCGGGGCGGTGGCGAGGTAGGTGGTAGCCTGCGCGAGGGAGATGCGCGCCTCTGGCATTCCTACGAACTCGACGGCGTGGAGGGCGGCGACGGCGACGGTGATGCCGCGCGGGTCGGCGTTCCCGATGTCCTCGGAGGCGAGGATGACGAGGCGGCGCGCGATGAAGCGGGGATCTTCGCCGGCGACGAGCATCTTGGCGAGCCAGTAGATGGCCGCGTCGGGATCGGAGCCGCGCACGGACTTGATGAAGGCGGAAATCGTGTCGTAGTGTCCGTCCTCCTTCTTGTCGTACTGCACGATGCGCCGCTGGACGCACTCCTGGATCACGTCGAGCGTGAGGCGGATCGTGCCGTCGTCGTCGGGCGGCGTGGAGCGGACGGCCACCTCGAGCGCGGTGAGCGCGTGGCGCCCGTCGCCGTCGCAAATCTCCGAGAGGAAGCGCTTGGCCTCGGGATCGAAGTCGATTGGGAGGTCGCCGTAGCCGCGTTCCTTGTCCGTGAGCGCGCGGTCGATGAGCGCGCTCACGTCCGCGGGAGAGAGGGGATGTAGCTGGAAGACTAGCGAGCGCGAGGTAAGCGGCGTGTTGACGAACATGGACGGGTTGTGCGTCGTGGCGCCGATGAGTACGACTGTGCCGTCCTCCACGTACGGGAGGAGCACGTCCTGCTGTGCCTTGTTGAAGCGGTGTATCTCGTCGACGAAGAGGATTGTGCCCATGCCGCCAAGCTCGGTACGCGCCCGCTCGCAGACCTTGCGGATCTCGGCGACGTTGGAGATTACGCCGGAGCAGCGGACGAAGTTGCGCTCGGTGGTCTTCGCGATCACCTCGGCGAGGGTGGTCTTCCCGCATCCTGGCGGGCCGAAGAGGATGATGTTCGTGAGGCGGTCGGCCTCGATCACTCGGCGCAAGAGCTTACCAGGGCCCAGGATGTGCTCCTGTCCCGCAACCTCGCCGAGCGTGCGCGGACGCATCCGCGCCGCCAGCGGTTCTGACGCGCCGTATTTCATGTCAATGATTATAGCATATCCTTTGCGGCCGGCGTTTCCCGGGTCGCAAGTGTGATATAATTACGCCATGAAAAAGATTGCAATCGTCGGTTTCGGCTTCATGGGGCGCATGCACTACAGCTGCTGGAAGAAACTTCGCGGCGCCAAGGTGTCTGCGATCTGTGACTCAAACCTTGCGCAGCTGGAGAAGTCGGCTGGCGGAAACATCTCCGGCGTCGACCAGTCCTCGGACTTCGGAGATGCGAAGATATACGACGACTTCGACGCCATGCTCGCGGCGGGCGGATTCGACGTCGTCGACATCACCCTGCCCACGCCGCTCCATCCGGCTATGTCAGAGAAGGCCCTCGCCGCCGGGTTCCACGTACTGTGCGAGAAACCCATGGCGCCCGACGCGAAGGCGTGCGACAGGATGCTTCTGGCGGCACGCAAGGCGAAGGGGCGCTTCATGGTGGCACAGTGCCTCCGTTTCTGGCCCAGCTACGTCTGCCTCCAGAAGATGATCGCGGGAGGAAAGTACGGCAAGGTGGTGGCCGCAGACTTCTCGCGCCTATCCAACGCGCCAGGGTGGAATGCAGACGGCAAGTCGTGGTTCCTCGACGAGTCGAAGTCCGGCGGCGTGCTGCTGGACTTCCACATCCACGACGCCGACATGATCAACTGGCTCTTCGGACTGCCCGCGGCGGTGACGACGCGCGCCCATCGCCATGCGGACGGCGGCTGGACGGATCACGCGCATACGCTCTACGAGTATCCCGACAAGGTCGTGACGTCCACTGTCAGCTGGGCACCGACGGGAGAGTTCGGCTTCGAAGCAGGCTTCCGCGTGGTGTTCGAGCGCGCGACGGCGGTATGGACCACTCGTCCTGCCGAGGACTTCACAGTATATCCCGCGAGGGGCAAGGCGTTCAAGCCGAAGCTGGGCAAGGGCACAGGCTACGAGAACGAGATCAGGTGGTTTCTCGCGCACGTGAACGGCACGGCGGGGAAGGGGCCGCTCACGCCGCAGGACGCGCGCGACTCGGTCGCCCTGGTTGACGCCGAGCGCAGGAGCGCGCGGACAGGGGGCCGCCCCTGCGAAGTCGCGGATCCCGCACACGTCGGCCATGGCTTTGCCGTCCGCCGCGATTTATGATAAAATCTCCCGCGTTCGCCCGTCAGTTCGGGCGGACGGAAAGAACATGCCATGAAGTGGACTAGAATGATGATCCAAACCCTGCGGGACGACCCGCAGGACGCTGAAATCGACTCGCACAAGCTCCTGGTGCGCGCCTCTCTCGTGAAGAAGGTGTCGGGCGGGCTGTACACCTTCCTCCCGCTCGGCCTGAGGGCGTTCAGGAAGGTCGAGAACATCATCCGCGAGGAGCTTGACCGTGCGGGCGCATTGGAGGTGGTCATGCCGATCCTCCAGCCTGCCGAGCTGTGGAAGCAGAGCGGGCGCTGGGAGGCGATGGGGCCGAACATGTTCAAGCTCCGCGACCGCGCCGAGAAGCCGTACGCGCTGGGGCCGACAGCGGAGGAGGAGGTCACCGACCTCGTGAAGTCCATCGTAAGCTCCTATCGCCAGCTGCCGGTAACGGTGTACCAGTTCCAGTGGAAGTTCCGCGACGAGATACGTCCGCGCTTCGGTCTCATGCGCTCCAAGGAGTTCATGATGAAGGACGCGTACTCGTTCGACGTGTCGATGGAGGCGGCGGACGCGAGCTACAAGGCGATGTACGACGCCTACGTGCGCATCTTCGCGCGGTGCGGCTTGAAGGCGTACCCGGTGGAGGCCGACACGGGCGACATCGGCGGCAAGTTCTCGCACGAGTTCCACGTGCTCGCCGACGCCGGCGAGGACGGCATCGCCTTCTGCCCCGGCTGCGGCTACGCGGCGAACCTGGAGAAGGCGGAGCGGAAGGTGCTTGGCGCGGAACTGAAGCGCGGGGATGCGGGTGAAAACATCGCCCCAAGCGCCGAGTACCAGGCGTCGGGCGCATATGAGGAGGTGCACACGCCGGGGGCGAAGACGATCGAGCAGGTGTCGGCGTTCATGGGCGTGCCGGGAAGCGCGTTCGTGAAGTCGCTCATCTACGCGGCGGACGGCAAGCCGGTGATGGTGTGCGTTCCGGGAGACCGCGACGTGAACGAGGTGAAGCTGAAGCATTTCCTCGACGCGAAGAAGCTCGAGCTGGCGGACTACGAGATGGTGCTAAAGGCGTCCGGCGCGAACGCCGGTAGCGTGGGGCCGGTGAAGCCTGCGCAGGCCGACCTGCGTATCGTCGCCGACCAGGAGCTCAGGGGCGCGACGGGCCGCATCGTGGGCGCGAACAAGGACGACTACCACCTCAAGAACGTAGACCTCGCGCGCGACGCGAAGATCGCGGACGGCGACTACGCTGACCTCGTGATCGCCCGCGCGGGCGACATCTGCCCGCGCTGCGGCAAGCCGATGGACCTGAAGCGAGGCATCGAGGTAGGGCACGTGTTCAAGCTCGGCACGAAGTACACCGACGCGTTCAGGGCCGTATACAAGAACGACCAGCTTCAGGAAAGCGTGATGGTGATGGGCTGCTACGGCATCGGCGTGAGCCGCACCGTGCAGGCCGTCATTGAGCAGAGCCACGACAAGGACGGCATCATATGGCCGGCAAGCGTGGCGCCGTTCCAGGTGGTGATCGATCTCCTCGACCCGGCAGACGAGGCCGTGGCGAAGGTGGCGTTCGACCTGGAGTCCGATCTGGAGGCGGCGGGCGTCGACGTCCTGGTGGACGACCGCGCGGACCGGCCTGGCGTAAAGTTCAAGGACGCGGACCTGATCGGGTTCCCCGTGCGCGTGGTGGTGGGTGCGAAGGGACTCGCCAACGGTGGAGTGGAAGTGAAGCGCCGCGACCAGGACAAGAGCCAGATGAAGATCGTGCCCGTGGCGGACGCCGTGGCGACGATCCGCGAGCTGCTGGCGCGCTGACCGGGCATGGCACTCTCGATCCAGTTTCTAGGCACCGGCACATCGGTAGGCGTGCCGCAGATCGGCTGCAGGTGCCCGGTGTGCATGTCATCCGACCCGCGCGACAAGCGCAGACGGTCCGGGGTGTACGTGCGCGCTGGAAACACCGCGTTCGTGATCGATACGCCTCCCGAATTCCGCGTCGCTTGCCTGGAGCTGAACGTGACGAAGGTGGACGCGGTGGTTCTCACCCACGCGCACATGGATCACGTCGCTGGCTTCGACGACATGCGCCGATTCAACACTCTCAACGGGAAGACGGTCTTGCGCTGCTACGCCGCGCCGGAGACCGTGGAGTCGATGCACCGCTTGTTCCCGTACATCACCACGAAGGCGAACAAGCTGGGGCTGTACCGTCCGATGATCGACTTCCGTCCCGTCACGCGCGCGTTTCGGATCGGCTGCGCAAGGCTGACGCCGCTTCCAGTGGAGCATGGCGGCCCTCGCACGAACGGCTACCTGATCGAGGCCGAGGGCAAGCGCGTAGCCTACGTCCCGGACTGCTGCGAGCTGCCGGCGGGCGTGCTGAAGAAGGTGCGGGGCGTGGACGTGATGATCCTCGACTGCTTGCGCGAGCGACCTCATCCGACGCACCTCAACCGCGAGCAGGCGGTCAAATACATGAAGGTTATCGCGCCGCGGCGCGGCTACATCACGCACATCTGCCACGAGATATCGCACGCCCAGTGGCTGCGCCTTCTCCCACATCCGATCCGTCCCGCATACGACGGCCTGCGCGTCGTCTGCTGAAGTTTGCCGCGCCATCGCGCCGCCGGGCGAGGATATGATATAATGTGGGACATGAAAACGAATACTGCTTTCTTCGCGTCTGCATGCGCGATTGCGCTTGGAGCGTCGGCGTTTCGGCCGCCGGCCGTGCCGCTGGTGTCGGTGTCGCCGCACTTCAGCCTGTGGAGCCGGGCCGACAGGCTCTACGACGTGGACACGACGCACTGGGCGGGAGCGGCCCAGCCGCTTTCAATCTTCCTTGACGCGGACGGCGTAACCTACCGTCTCTGCGGGCGCGGCGACGGACGCGGCGTTGAGATTCCCGTGTTGCCGCAGACGTTGTGCCGCGTCGGTGCGACGGTGACGAGCTACCGTTTTGAGGACGGCAAGGGGCTTTCCGCAGAGGTGGACTTCACGTCGCCTCGCCTGACGGACGACCTGGACGTATTCTCGCGGCCCGTGACATACGTGACGGTGCGCGTGAAGGGCGCGAAGCAGGCGAAGGTGCGCGCGACGATAGCGGCGTCGTTCGCGACGAACGATGACCGCGCGAAGATGGCTTGGACGACAAACACGGTTGCCGGCTTGCAGGACGTCTCCGTCGGGCGCGTCGAGCAGGCGCCGTTCTCGATCCGAGGCGACCGCAAGCGCGCCGACTGGGGCCGCGTGCATCTCGTCGGCCCAATCACACAATCTCACGATGCCACCTTCCTCCTCGCCTACGACAGCGTGAAGAGCGTCCGTTTCTTCGGCGCGGAGCTGGTAGACTGGTGGGCGCGCGGCGGCAAGTCGTTCGAAGCCATGCTGGCGGAGGCCGTCCGCGACGCGTCTGCTCTGGAGGCGAGGTGTCGCGCGTTCGACGCGGCGTTCCGGCGCGACATGGAGACGGTAGGCGGCGGCAAGTACGCCACGATCGCGGAGCTGGCCTGGCGGCAGAGCTTCTCCGCCTGCACGTTCGTGGCGAACAAGGACGGCGAGCCGTTCATGTTCTCGGCGGAGAACGGGTCAGGCGGCATGATCGGCACGACGGACGTATTCTATCCGCAGCTGCCGCACCTGCTTCTGGCGAGCCTGACGCTCGCGAAGGCGACGTTAGCTCCCACGTGCATCTACGCGGCTTCTGACGCCTGGCCGTATCCCTACGCTCCGCACGACCTCGGCCTCTATCCAGTGGCGGAGGGTCAGTACTACGGAATGAAGAAGGGACAGTCAGTGGGCGGCGGCACGGACGACACGTTCCGCATGCCGGTGGAGGAGTGCGGCAACATGCTCATCGCGCTCGCGGCGGTGGCAAAGGCCGAGGGCAAAGCGGATTTCGCCGGACGCTGGTGGGGCGAGGTGACGAAGTGGGCGGAATATCTTGCGAAGTTCGGCTACGATCCCGGCAACCAGCTCTGCACGGACGACTTCGCGGGGCACCTCGCGCACAACGCGAACCTTTCGATAAAATCGATCATGGCGCTCGCGTCGTACGCCATGATGGCGGAGATGCGCGGGGAGAGCGCGGCGGCGGCGAAGTATCGCGCGATGGCGAAGGCGATGGTGCCGAAGTGGATCGAGGCGGAGAAGGGCGGCGCGTTCGGCGGAGGGCGGATCGCGTTCGACAGGCCTGGCACCTGGAGCCTCAAGTACAACCTCGTGTGGGATCGGCTCCTGGGCTTCAACCTCTTTCCCGCGGAGGTGGCGGAGAAGGAGTTGCGCGCCTATCGGCAGGCGGTGGGCCCGTACGGCGTGCCGCTCGACTGCCGCAAGACGTACACGAAGGCTGACTGGCTCGTGTGGTGCGGCGCGCTCACCGGACGGCGCGAAGACCTGGAGTTCCTGTGCGACGGGATATACCGGTTCCTTGACGAGTCGCCTGACCGCGTGGCATTCAGCGACTGGTACATGACGGACTCTGGTTTGTTCCGAGGGTTCATCGCGCGCAGCGTGGTGGGCGGCGTGTACATGCCGGCGCTGTTCCGCGTAGACCTTGTGGAGAAGTATCGGAAGTAAGCCTATGGACATCAAACCGATCAGCATCGGCCTTGTCGCGCTCGGATGCGCAAAGAACACCGTGGATCTCCAGGTGATGGCGGGTCATCTTCTGAAGGCGGGGTGCGTGCTCGCGCCGCAGCCTGACGACGCGGACGTGATCCTAGTGAACACGTGCGCGTTCATCGAGGCCGCGCGGGAGGAGGCGGTGGCTGAAATTCTCCGCGCGTGCGAGCTGAAGAAGGCGGGCCGGTGCCGGGCGGTGGTGGTGGCGGGGTGCTTCGCGCAGCGCTACGGCGAGCGGCTGACGGTCGCGTTCCCGGACGTGGACGCGTTCTTGGGGATCGACGCGCTAGACAAGATATCGGGTGTAGTCCGTCGTGCCCTCGGAAGAATTAAGGACGTTAAGGTCTCTGAGGACTTTAAGCGCAAGATCGAGGTGAACGTGCCGCCTGGGATGCCTGAGAAGCTCTTCGCTCCGCCGGTGCCGGCGCTACGCCTCACTGGTGCGGCGTTCGCCTACCTGAAGATCGCGGAAGGGTGCGCACACCGGTGTTCCTACTGCGCGATCCCGGCGATACGCGGGCAGTACCGCTCGCGCACGTTGCGCTCGATCGTCTCGGAGGCGCGCCAGCTTCTGGCGACCGGCGTCAAGGAGCTGAACGTCATAGCGCAGGATCCGCTCCTGTACGGAGTGGACCTAGCGGACGGCACGGACATCGTGACGCTCCTTCGCGCCCTCGACAAGCTGAGGGGGGATTTCTGGCTGCGCGTCCTCTACGCCTATCCAAGCGAGATCACGGACGCATTTCTGGAATGGATGAACACGTCGCCTCACGCGGTGAAATACATCGATGTGCCGGTGCAGCACACAGACCCGCAGGTTCTCAAGGCCATGGCGCGGGGATCTGCCGTGAAGGCGACGCTTGCGGCGGCAGCGCGCCTGCGCGAGGCGGTGCCTGGCGTTACGCTTCGCACCACGGTGCTGACCGGCTTCCCCGGCGAGACGAAGGACTCCTTCGCGAAGCTGCTGATGGACGTGAAGCGCATGAAGTTCGACCATCTGGGGGCGTTCGCGTTCTCGCCGGAAGAGGGGACCGTGGCCTTCGAGCTGGACGGGCGACCGTCGCCGGCGGAGGCCGCGAAGCGCGCGCGCGCGGTGATGTCGGCCCAGCGCAAGGTGTGGGCAGAGAAGGCGAAAGGGTACGTTGGCAAGACGTTCCGCGCGCTCGTGGTGGCGCCAGGCGTCGCGCGCCTCGAGAGCCAGGCGCCAGAGGTGGACGGGGTTGTCCGCCTCAAGGGCAAGGCGGAGATCGGCTCGTTCGCGGACGTGCGCATAACGAAGGTTGACGGATTCGATTTCGAGGCGACGCAGATTTAGCGATTGGGGGCTTGCGCGAAGGCACGGAAAAGGGTAAAATGGACGGCGTGGTGAAAAATAGCAAAAAGAAGCTCGCGTACAGGCGCATCCTGCTGAAGCTGTCGGGCGAGGTCCTTCGCAACCGCGAGACGGGCGACTCGATCGACGCCTCGCGCCTTGCGTTCATGGCCGAGCGCGTGAAGAAGATCCACGCCCTCGGCGTTGAGGTGGGCATCGTCCTTGGGGGCGGCAACATCTTTCGCGGCCTTGCGGGCGCGAAGAACGGCGTCAACCGCGTGGTGGGCGACTCGATGGGAATGCTCGCGACGATCATCAACGGACTCGCGATGATGAACGCGCTGGAGCAGGTGGGTGTGCCGACGCGCGTAATGACGTCGATCGACATGCCGAAGCTCGCGGAGCCTTTCATCCAGCGCAAGGCGATCCGCCATCTGGAGAAGGGGCGCGTCTGCATCTTCGCGGGCGGTACGGGCAACCCGTTCTTCTCCACGGACTCGGCGGCGGCGCTGCGCGCGAGCGAGATCGGCGCTGACGCACTCCTGAAGGCCACGAAGGTGGACGGCATCTACACGGCAGACCCGATGAAGGACCCGAAGGCGAAGCGGTACGGGACGCTCAAGTACGAGACCGCGCTCGCGAAGCGGCTCAAGGTTATGGACGCAGCGGCGTTCGCGCTCTGCATGGAGAACAACATCCCGATAGTGGTGTTCGACTTCTTCGACGGCAACGCGCTCGAGCGGCTGGTGAAGGGAGAGGCTGTCGGAACGCTGGTAAGCGAGAAGGGGTGAGCGGACATTTGAGTTGGAAATGGATGTCGGCTGACGAATGTCGAATATCCGAAACGATTTCAGAAAGGTAACAGAGAAATGGAAACAGTAAGTGAAGTCCTGAACGACACAACGGCGAAGATCGCCAAGTCCTTCGACGCGCTCAAGGCGCAGTTCGCGGGCCTGCGCACGGGCAAGGCGTCTCCTGCGCTCGTGGACGGAATCAAGGTTGACTACTACGGCGCGCCAACGCCGATCAAGAACCTTGCGACGATCTCGACGCCCGAGCCGCGCCAGATAAAGATCACGCCGTTCGACCCGACGGTTCTCGCCGAGATGAACAAGGCCATCCTCGCGGCCAACCTCGGCGTCACGCCGCAGACCGACGGCAAGGTGCTGCGCATCACCATTCCCGAACTCAACGAGGAGCGCCGCAAGGAGATCGTCAAGCTCGCGAAGAAGCAGGCGGAGGACCAGAAGATCGCGATGCGTAACGTGCGTCGCGACGCGAACGAGACCCTCAAGAAGCTCGAGAAGGACAAGAAGATATCCGAGGACGACCTGAAGGCCGGCCTCGACAAGGTGCAGAAAGCCACGGACGACGGCATCGCGAAGATCGACGCGGAGCTCAAGGCCAAGGAAGCCGAGGTCATGGCGGTATAGCGAGTTGTGGATTGTTCCTAGAGTTCAGAGAGGAGTCTGGCAATGAGCGATGAACCAGTGATGACACCGATTACACCTGAAGAGAGCGGCGAAATGCCTCCGAAGGTTGCACCGTTCGGCGCTGCGCCCGCCGCGCCGTCGGCTGCGGCACCTGCCGCTCCTGCGGTACATGCGCCTTCGTCCGGAGTGTCGACGATCAAGCTGAAACCCGTGATCCGCAAGCCTATGATCCGCAAGCCGACCATCGGCGGCGCTCCGAAGCCTGCCGCTCCTGCCCCCGCGCCGACGCCGGCAGCGCCGCCTAAGAAGGCGACGCAGAGCCTCGCGGCCGTCTCGGACCAGATGCCGGCACAGGCTGTCCTGAGAAAGACCGGAATCATCGCGGAAGGAATCATCACGCCGGCGCAGCAGCAGGCGGCAAAGTCGAAGACATCCCGCATCTCGCTCGAATCCGCCATAGGCGTCGCGCCGGCAAAGGAAGGTCCGGCACCGCTGAAGACGATCCGTCTGCGCCGTCCTACCGACCTGAAGCCTCCGGCCATCACTCCGGCGAAGCCTGCGGGGACTGCCGCTCCCGCCCCCGTCGCGGGGACTCCGCCTCCGGCCGCTCCCGCTCCGCATGAGGCTCCCGCGCCGGTCGCGGATGCCGACAACTCCACGGCGACGCAGAAAAAGACTCTGAAGATACATCGCCCTAGCGGGCTTGGCGTCAAGCGCCCGACGCTCGGCATCCCGAAGAAGACGGAAGAGCCCGCAGCCGCCGACGTGCCCGACATGCAGCCGGCCGACATGGGCGACGTGCCAGAGCTCAAGCCGTTGTCTCCGATGGATTTTTCGTCATCGCGGTCCGACGATGTTTCGGCTGGCGTGCCCGGATGGGTGGCGACGATGTCGCTCATCACCACGATCGCGGCGCTGCTGGTCCTGGGCGTTGTCGTGTACTTCCTCTACATCGAGGGAGTGGGCCCTGGGGCTAGTCCGAACGAAATGCCGTTCATCGAGCTGTAGGGCCGACGCGCCATGCGTCGTTTTTGCGCACTTGTTCGGTCGGCCATGCTGGAGGCGCTGGCGGAGCCGTTGTCTGCGGTTCTCTTTCTGGTCGCGCTTCTGGCGATACCGCTTCTGCCCGTGTTCCACTGCCACCAGTTCGGCGAGGCCGGACGTCTGCCTCGCGAATGCGGATTCTCGGCTTTGCTCGTATTCGGCGTGGTGTTCGCCACGTCGTCCGCCGTCCGCGTGATCGGCGGGGAACTGTCGTCGGGTACCGCCTCGGCGGCATTGGCGCGCGACGTGTCGCGTCCGCTGTTCTTCTGCGCTAAGATAATGGGCGTCCTGGAGGCGTTCGCGCTGTTCGTGGCGGCGGTTGGCATGGCCACTCTGGCATCCGTGGCTACGGCGGAGATGGGCGAGGTACAGGAGCGCATGGGCCACTTCCACCTGTGGATTCCAGGAATCGCCGCGTCGACCGTGCTGACCTTGGCCGGACTTGCCATGGCGGCGGCGTTGAACCGCTTCTTGCGAATGCGCTTTTGCGTGACGGCGTGCATTTTCATTTCCGTTGCGCAGCTCCCTGCGCTCGGGCTCGTGGCTGTCATGGGGGAGCCCCCGTTGCGGCTAGCGCTGCTGCCGGCCATTGGAGTGCTAGCCGTCGGCTGCTGCGTGTTCATCGCCTTGGCAGGCGCTCTGGCCGTGCGGCTGCCGTCCGCCGCCGTTACGACCGGCGTCGCGCTTGCGGTGGTGTCGTCGTTCGTCTGGCCGATCAGCGTCGTGTTGCCGGACATTCAGCGCTTCTGGCTTGTGGATGCGTTCGCGTACGGCGGAGCGCCTGCGGCGGGTCAGCTCGCGGCGCCTCTTTTGGCCGGCGCGCTGCTTGTCGTGTTCTGGCTGGCCGTAGGCTCTATATTGCTTGAACGGAGGGAAATCCCATGAGCGAACCGGTCATCGAGATAAGAGGCCTTCGCAAGACTTTTCGCGACTTCTGGCTGCGTCCGCTGGCGGAAGCGGTATGCGGCATCGACCTTACGGTGGAGAGGGGTGACGTGTTCGGCATCCTCGGGCCGAACGGTTCCGGAAAATCAACCACGATTAAGCTCGTCCTAGGGCTTCTCGCTCCTTCTTCCGGGACGGTGCGCCTCTTCGGCCTGCCGCCGCGCAACCGCGCCGCGCGCGCGCGCCTCGGATACTTGCCGGAACTTTCATACCTTCATCCGTTCCTCACGGCGCGCGAGACGCTTCACTACTACGCCGGCCTTTCCGGCATTGGCGGCAAGGCCGCGAAGGAGCGGGTGGCGGAGCTGTTGGAGCAGGTAGGGCTTACGGCGGCGGCGAATCGTGCCGTTGGAGGGTTCTCCAAGGGCATGGCGCGCCGAGTGGCGCTTGCGGCCGCGCTCGTCGCGAAGCCAGAGCTGCTTATCCTCGATGAGCCCACGTCCGGACTCGACCCCATCGGCACGCGCGACGTCAAGGAGATGATCAGAAAGCTCGCAGGCATGGGCGTCACGGTAGTGATGACGTCCCATCTCCTCGGCGACACGGAGGACGTCTGCACAAAGATCGCCATCCTCTCCAAGGGGAAGGTTGCGGCGTGCGGGCGCACAGACGAGCTTCTTACGCGCAAGCAGGACGCACGGTTCACGATCGCGGGACTGGACGAGTCCGAGGCCAGGTCCTTCGCGGCGGAAGCGTCGGCCAGGTTTGGACGGGAGGTGACCTTCGATCATCCGCGGGTGCCGCTTGAGAAGTTCTTCGCCGATACTGTCGGGGAGGGGCGGTGAAGGAATCATTCCGCCTGACGTTGCGCGCGCTACTGCGCGGACACGTGATGACGCTGCTCCTGGCGGCCGTCGCGCTCGTTCACACTCTTTTCCCATCGATTGTGCGCGCCGACAACACGGCTGACGGGTGGCGGGAGATGTTCATACGATCCGTCCCCGGGTTCGTCGTCGCGACAGTGCTGGTCGTTACGCTCGCGTGCGCGTGCGGGGGCTTCTCTCGCGAGCGGGAGACGAACCGCCTCGCGCTTACCGTTGTGCGCCCCGCATCCGCGTTCTCCGTGGCTGTCGGTCGCTGGCTGGCTCTATGCGCCGTGGCCGCCGTCGCGCTCGCGATGAACGCCGCGCTGACGTTCGCGCGGTTCCGTGACGCGCCCGACTGCAAGCACCATCTCTCCCCCATCCTGCCGCCGCCAGTCGAGGTGGCTCGGCAGATGATGGACGAATATCTCAAGGATCCGGCCACTCCAGAGGCGGTGAGGAAGGCTCCACGGCACAGGGTGCTGGAGCTTCTGACGAACAAGGAGAAGGACCGCTACGACGCCATCGCGCCGAACGCCAGCCAGAGCTGGACGTTCGAGACGGGCGGGACATGCAGCGGCGTCGCGGTGCGCGTAAGCCTGTCGTCTGCCAGCTCAATGAACAGGTCTGTGCGCGGGGCGCTGACTTTCTGCGGACTGTCGGCGCCCGTCTCGAACGACACGCAGGCGCTTGTGGACATACCCCTCGTAGGCACGGCGGCATCGGATTCCGCAACTAACAGCCTCGTGTTCGCCAACACGGGCAATGGTCATGTGATGCTGAGGCCGAGGCGCGACATCGAGCTGCTGCTGCCTGCGGATTCCTTCCTCGCGAACCTGATCCGCTCGACCGTGCAGTCGCTCGCGATGATGTCGCTACTGGCGGCTTTCGGCATCTTCCTTTCGGCGGCGCTGTCGCGCCCGGTGGCGATCTTCACTGCGCTTGTAACGCTGGCGGTGGCGCTGATGGCGCCGGATACGCTCGACCAGTTTCCGGAGGAGCTGGACATTTCGCTAGGCGACCGCATAGGCCTGATGATGACGCGCGGCGTCACGTTCCTGACCGGCGCTTTCGTGGCGCCGTCCCCTGTGGCGGACCTGGCCACCGGGCGTTGCATCGAGTGGCCGGTTCTGGTCAGGACGCTGCTGGAGGACGTGCTCATCTTGCCTGCGCTTTTCCTCTCCCTTTCCGCGATGCTTGTTCGCCGCCGCCCGGTGACGTGATCGACGTTTTCGGGAAGATTGCGGAACCGCGACATCGGCGCAGCATGTGACGGGCACAGGCAAATGTGGTATACTTGACAGCCTCCACAGAACAAGGCCAATGAAGTGAGATGAGGCTGCCCGCCGTAGATATTGTCTTTGAAGACGCTGACATCCTGGTTGTCGACAAGCCGGCCGGGATGATAGTGCATCCCGCGCCAGGATATCCGTCGGGGACGCTTCTCGACCTGTTGCTGGAGCATGCGCCGAAAATGGCGGGCGTGGGGAGTGAGACGCGTCCGGGGATCGTCCATAGGCTAGACATCGAGACTAGCGGCGTGATGGTGGTGGCAAAGACGGAGCGCGCCTATCGTGCGCTCCGCGAGGCGTTCGAGAGCCACGAGACGGTGCGGAAGACGTATCTCGCGGTGGTGCATGGCGCGTTCAAGACGCGATCTGGCACGATCGAGACGCTGATAGGCCGCAAGCCATGGGACGCGCATCGCATGGCCGTGGTGGAGAAGGACGGCAAGCGCGCGGTGACACACTGGAACGAACTCCAGCGGCACGGGGTCATCTCGCTAGTCGAGTTCACGATCGAGACGGGCAGGACGCACCAGATCCGCGTCCATGCCGCGCACATGGGGCATCCGATCGCCGGCGATTCGCTCTACGGCAACGCGGCGGCCGACCGGCGCCTGGCGGTGCGCCCGCGCCGTCAGTTGCTGCACGCCCTAGGGCTTGCGTTCCCGCACCCCGTCACCGGCGAGCCGATGGAGTTCATGGTCAGGCCTCCGCCAGACATCATCTACGCGCATTGACACCTAAACACCAAGCAAGGAAGCAGTAAACATGAAAGCGAAAAGAAATGTCCTAGGCCATGCCGTGCTGGCGATTCTCGCATGCTGGGCGCTGACAGGCGAATGCGCGTCGACGCAGGTGCGCGAGATGACGATAATGAGCTTCAACGTGCGTCATTGCGTCGGCTCCGACAAGAAGCTTGACGTGCCGCGCACCGCCGCCGTCATCGCGGCGGAAAAACCGCGCTTCGCGGCGCTGCAGGAGATCGACTTCAAGGCGACGCGTTCGAAATGTATCGACGAGCCCGCCGAGCTTGCCCGCCTTACGGGGATGAAGCCGACCTTCGGGAAGACGATCGACCTGCAGGGCGGGGAATACGGCGTCATGCTGCTCTCGGCGGAGGCGCCCCTTTCCGTCACGAAGGTGCCGCTGCCGGGCAAGGAGCCGCGCCTTCTGCTGCTTGCGGAGTTCGACGACTGCGTGGTGGGATGCACGCACCTTTCCGTGGCGACGGAAAAGGAGAGGATGGATTCCGTCGCCCTCATTCGCGACGCTATCTCAGGCATCAAGAAGCCGGTGTTCGTGTGCGGAGACTGGAACGCGCGGCCTGATTCGCCCGTCCTGGCGGAGCTGGGCAAGTTCCTGTCGGTGCTGTCGCCGACCGATAGGAACACGTTCCACGGCACTGCCCCGAATCTGCTTTCCGCCCCGAAGCATTGCATCGACTACATCGCCGTCGACAAGGCGCACGAAAAATCCTTCCGCGTGCTGGGCGGGGGCGTGGTGCCGGATACCGTCACATCCGACCACAAGCCGATCTTCGTGCGTCTTGCCGCCGAATCACGGCACAAGTGACTGAAAGCCTCGGTTGCCGCTGACAGGGAGAGACGTCATGTGGAAGTTTTGTTTTCAGGTGATTCCGGTGCTGGCGTGGTGCATTGCCATTCTGGCTGGGGTGAAGCCGCTGAAAATGCGTACCAGGACGTTTCTGCTTGTTTCCGCCGCGCTTGCGGCCTGTTTCGGAAAGTTCGCGTTCTTCGCGCTCGCGGGCGGAGATGCGTTCGTGCCCGATTTGCCGCCGGGCGTCATCTGGACGTACGGCGTTGTGTACGGCGCCGCGATGTTCTACGCTGCGTTTGCTTGCGCGGCGAGTATGGCCGACATACCGTTCGCGCTCTGCCGGCACCCTGTCGCCTTGCGGACGAAGCGCTTCCGCGCAATCGTCCTGGCGGCGCTTGCGGCGGCTACGGCGGGGTGGGGCATCTACGAGGGCGTGCGCGCGCCGGACGTGAAGCGCGTCGAAATCGCCTGGGAAGATCTGCCGCCGGCGTTCGACGGCTACAGGATCGTCCACATGACCGACATCCACTGTTCCACGGCGGCAAGGCGCGGGCGGATCGAGACGATCGTGGCGCTCTCAAACGCGCTCGACGCCGACCTGGTGGCGATAACCGGCGATTTCGTGGACGGGACCGTGGCCGACCGCGGACACGATCTCGAGCCGCTCTCCGACCTGAAGGCGATGGACGGCGTGGTGGCCTGTACCGGTAACCACGAGGCGTACTGGGAGTGGGGCGCGTGGCGCGAGAAGTTCCGCGAATGGAATGTCGAGATGCTTGCCGAGGGGCGTCCGCGCATAATACGGCGTGGCGGCGATTCGCTCGCGGTTGGCGGCCTCACCGACCCTGCTTTCTGGGGGCGGCGGATGCCGCCGTGCCATGCGCGGGCTGCTTTCGAAGGAGCTCCGGACTCGGCATTCCGCGTGTTGCTCTTCCACCGGCCCTTAACGTCAAAGATCGGCTCGGAGACCGCAAACGTGCGCCTGCAGCTTTCCGGGCACACGCACGGCGGGGCGTTTCCCGTGATACATTGGCTCGTTGCGAGGTCGAACGAAGGGCGCACGCGCGGACTGTACGAGTTTGCGCCAGGGCGCTTTCTCTACAATTCGCCCGGCACGGGGCAATGGGCGGGTTTCCCGATCCGTCTTTTCAATCCAACAGAAATAACCGAGATCGTGCTGCGCAGGAGAGGAGCGCCTGGAGCGGCGAAGTGATTTGTCATATAGAAACAGGAGACAAGGAAAATGAAAGAACAGTCAACACACGGCATGGCGCTGTCGCGGCGTGCCTTCATCGGGCACGGTGCGTCAGCGTTCATGGTCGCGGCCGGGATGGGACATCTTGCGTTCGGCGCGACTGGGCAGGAAAGGCTCCGCTTCGGTGTCCTCTCCGACATACACATCACGCGCGGCAAGGACACGGGCTACTTCTTCGAGAAGGCGCTGAAGTTCTTTCGAGACCATAGGGTGGACGCCGTGCTGATCGCGGGCGACATGGCCGACAGCGGGCTAGACTCGCAGCTGCAGATCATGGGCGACACCTGGCGTCGCGTGTTTCCCGGCAACAGGCTCCCCGACGGCGGGCACGTGGAGAAGATATTCGTGACCGGCAACCATGACGTGGAGGGATGGCGGTACGGTCCCGCGAAGAAGATGGGTGTCGCCAAGGAGAAAAGCGCCGACAACATCCTCTCGTTCCACATGGCCGCGAGCTGGAAGCGGATCTTCGACGAGGACTACTCGCCGATGTACGTCAAGACCGTCAAGGGTTACAAGTTCGTGGGCGTCAACTACGACCCCAACGGCGGCTACCACAAGAAAGGCGCGATCGCCGCGTTTCTTGAAAAGCACCGCAACGAGCTCGCGGGGACGAAGCCGTTCTTCTACACGCAGCACTTCCACCCGAAGGGAACATGTTCCGCGCCATGGACGTGGGGACAGGACAGCGGCTATTCCACCGCCGCGCTGAGCGCATTCCCGAACGCGGTCGCATTCACGGGCCACTCCCACACTCCGCTCACGGACGACCGCACGCTGTGGCGCGGCGCGTTTACGAGCGTGGGCACGGCGTCGCTCCGCTACCTCATCCCGTTCGGCGGACGCGAGAATTCGAGCGTCTTCGGAGATAAGGACTTAGGTACGCAGCAGATGGAACGTCTGAACGGACGAGACGCGCAACACGGCCAGCTGGTTACGGTGTACGACGACCGTATGGTCCTTGAGCGCCGCGACTTCGCGAACGACCTGCCGGCGGGGCCGGACTGGATCGTGCCGCTGCCCGCGCACGCCAGCTCCTTCGCCGAACGGGCTAAGTGCGCGCCCGTTCCGGAGTTTGCTGCTGGCGCGAAAGTGAAGGTCGAGCGCGTGAAGGGTACAAGCCGCGCAAAGAAGGAGACGGAGCAGTTCGTCGTGACCTTCCCGAACGTGAAGGGACTTGCGGACGGCGCGCGGGCGTTCGACTTCCAGGTGACGGTGGAGGCGGAGGACGTCGACCGCGAGAAGATTTGGATGACGAAGCGTGTCTATTCGCCGCACTACTACTGGGCGGCGGAGAAGGATGACGACACCGTGTCGTGCGTGTTCGCGTGCGCGGAATTGCCTGCGCCCAACAAGGTGGTGGTTGAGCGCGGGAGGCGCTTTCGCTTCGCCGTGTCGCCGGCCAACTGCTTTGGTGCGCACGGCAAGCCTGTCCGCTCCGCATGGCTGACGGGCGGTTTCGGCATGGGCAAGGACGGCAAGTGAAAGGGGCGATCACATTTCTGGCGGATTTCATCCCATTTGCGGCGTCTGTCTTGGATGTGCCGCCAGAAAGGCTTTCGTCCGAGACTGCCTGCGGCGACATTCCGGAATGGGACAGCGTGATGCATCTGCGTCTCGTGATGGAGGCGGAGGCGCGGTACGGTGTCTCAATCCCGCTGGAGACGATCCCTAGCCTGCGGACGCTCGCCGACTTTGCCAAAGCCTTGGAGGCGCTTGGTCCGGACGACACCGCGATCCTGGCTGCGACCTAGTTTCAAGAACCACATTCGGAGTAACCATGAATAGGTACATCGGCCTGGACGGCGGGGGGACGAAAACTGCGGCGGTGCTCTTCGATGAGGAGGGGCGTGTGCTGGCACGACATGTCACGGGGCCGTGCAATCCGAACGTGCTGGGATTCGACAAAAGCGCCGCGGTAGTGAGGGGATGCGTAGAGGCGCTCGCCGACGGGCGTGGCAAGGTGGATGGTATCTACATCGGCACCGCCGGAATCTTCACGGCAGACGACGGGCCTCGCTTCGCCGCCGCCGTGTCGCGCGCGTGCGGCGTCGAGAAGGTGAAATGCGAAAACGACGTGATGAACGTGGTCGCCTCCGCGACGGACGCCGACCGTTGCGTGGCGGGCGTGAGCGGAACTGGCATGATCGTGTATGCGAAGGAACCGGATCGCGTGACGCGCCTCGACGGATGGGGGTACCTGCTGGGCCTCGGCGGCAGCGGATACGACATAGGGCGCGACGTGATCCGTGCGGCTGTCGGCGAGTCGGAGGGAACATCATCCGCGACGGCGCTCACGCCGCTCGTCGAAGGAAGGTCGGGCATGACGCTTGAACGGCTTGTGCTGGAAGTCTATCGCCGCGAACCGGCCTTTGTGGCGTCGTTCGCCCCGCTGGCATTCGAGGCGGATGCGTCGGGCGATGCGATAGCGCGGGAGATACTCGTGAAGAACGTCCGCGCGTTCGCGAAGGTGCTCAACCATGCCGCTTCAGCTTTTGACTGTGGAGACACCGTTGTCGTCTCCGGCGGAATCGCAACAAATGCCCGGTTTGGGGCGTTGCTGGCGAAAGAGCTTGCTTGCGGGTTGCGTCTGATCGTTCCGTCCTGTCCGCAGGTCATAGGCGCCTGCGTCAACTGCGCCCGTTTCTGCGGACTCGACATAGAACGGTTCATCTTCCCGCAAAAGGGGTCTTTTGTGGTATAATCGGCGCATGAAAAATATGAGCCGCGTTTCCATATTTGCGTGCCTTGCCATTGGAACGGCCGTTCTCGCCGGAACGGAGGCGGGAAGACCGCCTGCCGACGCCGTCGTGCTGTTCGACGGCACGCAGGGGAGCTTGGACGCTAATTGGACGGACATGAGGGGCCGCAAGGCGAAGTGGAGGTGCGTGGACGGCACTATGGAGGCCACGCGTGCCGCCGGCGACATACGTACCCGACGCGAGTTCGGCGACGTGCAGCTGCACATAGAATGGCAGGTGCCATCCGACCTCCCGCCGTACGACATGAACAGCGGCAATTCCGGCGTGTTCCTGATGGGGCTTTACGAGTTGCAGGTGTTCGAAAGCTACGAGACCGATCCCGCCGACATGAAGCATCCTTTCTATGCGGACGGCCAGGCCGCCGCGATATACGGGCAGAACCCGCCGCTCGTGAACCCGACCCGCCGGCGCGGAGAGTGGCAGACGTACGACATAGTGTTCAGACGCCCCGTGTTCGACGGCGCCAGGTGCGTCCGCCCAGCGGTCATCACCGCCCTCCTGAACGGCGTGCTCGTGCAGGACGGCTGGGAAATTGAAGGGCCTACCGGACACCTTCGTCGGACGCGGCAGACGAAACCGCCATCCGACAAGGGACCGGTCAAACTTCAACAGCATCTGTGCCCCGTGCGTTTCCGCAACGTGTGGGTACGTGAACTGCCCGAAGGCTTGAAGTCAAGAAAGGAAACAAAATGAACAGAAGAGAGT
>Ga0310697_10001901_pt1 | contig 23211 bp, 7 predicted proteins | sample 172DNAGHGlowgp2_FD_203883 | JGI IMG/M metagenome (GOLD analysis project Ga0310697, IMG submission 203883) | Sheep rumen microbial communities from Palmerston North, Manawatu-Wanganui, New Zealand - 1728 DNA GHGlow gp2 (v2) (version 2) | ecosystem: Host-associated > Mammals > Digestive system >...
CCCAGCATGATGGCGGCGACAATGCAGAGGATGGGCACGATATACTCGATGATGAGATTCACATCGACCATCATTCCCACGGACACAAAGAAGATGGCACCAAAGAGATTCTTGACCGGGTTCACCAGGTGCTCTATCTTCTGGGCTTCGACCGTCTCAGCCAGTATGCTGCCCATGACGAAAGCACCAAAGGCGGCGGAGAAACCGACGGCAGAGGCAAACACCACCATGCCGAAGCAGAGGGCAAGGGCCGTGATAAGCATCGTCTCGTCGTTCATCAGGCGCTTTGCCTTGCGCAGGAAGATGGGGATGAGATAGATGCCCACGACAAACCAGAGCACGATGAAGAATCCAAGCTGAAGGATAGACTGGAGCATCTGTGTGCCCTCAAACTCCTTGCTGACGGCCAGGGTCGAGAGCATCACCATGAGCACAATGGCGAGGATGTCCTCGATGATGAGCACGCTGAGCACAAGGCTGGCGAAACGTTCCTGCCGCAGCCCCATGTCATCGAAGGCTTTAAAGATAATGGTGGTCGATGACATGGCTAGCATGCCTCCTAAGTAGATGCAGTCCATGTCGCTCCATCCGAAGAGGTGGCCGGCAAGTGATCCGACGTACATCATGCCAAGGATAATGGCCAAGGCGGCAATGATTGGTGCTGCGCCCATCTTCAGGATTTTCTTGAAGGAGAACTCCAGGCCCAGGGCGAACAGCAGGAAGATGACGCCAATTTCACTCCAGACATGTACGCCCTCTCCGTCCGTGATACTGGGCATGTAGGGCATGTTCGGTGAGGCGATGAATCCAGCTACGATATACCCCAGCACGATAGGTTGTTTAAGACTCTTGAAAAGAAGCGTCATGACACCTGCGCAAATCAGGATCAGCGCAAGGTCGGCGATAAGTGGTTCAAGCTGTGACATTTCTTTCTTTTTTTATTTGTTGTGATGATATATTTTCTTGCCTTGCGTGCCGTTGGAGCGGTAGATGTAGACGCCCTTGCGGATTTGGCTATTTGACAGTTTGCGGCCCTGCATGTCGTAGCAGTCGGCAGCTGTGGGTTCTTCTTGGTTGGTGTTCTCTATGCGTGTGGCGTATGGATCCCCCCTGCCGTTGTCCATCACGAAATTGAAGGTGAAGTTGTACTTTCCGCCGAGGATGTTGACGAGGGGAATGGTCAGGGTCTGGAGGACGGAGAGGTTGGGCCGCCCCGACTCATCGGTGAACTTATTGGCAATCTTCACGGCTCCGTCGGTAGCTATCGTCGCGGTATTGGTGACGTCGTAATAGATGGCCCCGTTGTCGGCGCTGATGGTGACGGGACCGTTGATCTTCCAGATGCCGTTGGCCAGCATTTGGTCGAGCGTGTCGGTGTAGGGCACCACGTTAAGATACTGTCCGGCGAGTTTGAAGTACTTCAGCTCGATGCCGGCGGCAGGTGGTGTGACGGCATACTCCGTGTTGTAGGTATAGGCCGAAGAACCGTTGTTGAGCGTTGTCTGAACGGGCTTGGAGAAGGGGTCGACGAAGCAGGTGTTGAACAGATAGGTAGCATCGGTCGTCTCGTAGTCGCCGCAGACGACCCACTTGCTGTTCTCGATGCGGGTAGACACGCCAGGATAGGTGTAGGTAATCATCGTGGCATGCTTCGTGGCGTCGGCGGCCAGCGTGTGGCTGATGAGGCTGAACTCGTCATCGTCGTACGGCGCTGCGGTCTTCACCAGGTCGTAGCGGTTGTTGGCTATGGTGCCGAAGGTGTAGACATCTTGGCTCCACTCCTTGCTGGGAGCGTTCCAGATAGCGTTCTTGACATACATCTTGAACGTGTTTGGCAGGCCCAGCGCCTCTTTGAAGCTGTTGGCGGCATTGACGCTGTAGCTGTCGTCGGGGGTGTAGACGAAGTTGGCGACATCGATGTAGTTAGGGCTGAACACCTTGTTGAGATCGATGCCGACGGCCGTGCCGGTGGTGGCGACGTTGCCGGCAGTGGGGTCAACCGTCCAGTTGGTAGCGCACAGGGCTGTGTAGTTGTCGCCAGGCGCCATGGGGTAGAGGTTGAAGACGCCGTTGTTAATCTGGCTGGCGTACTGGAAGTCAGTCCACTTCACGGGCATCGCGGGCATCGCCTTCCTGATGGCGACGCTAAGATTGGCGATGACCGACGAGGTGCGCTGGTCAATGGCCTTGATGGTCTGCGTGTAGGTCTCGTTGTCGATGTAGAGTCTGAAGTTGTTGTACGGTACGTGAATCTTGATGTAGACCGCCTGCCCTATGTTGTCGCGGTTGAAGTAGCTCTGCGGATCGTTGGTCAGGTAGTTCTTATTCTTGTCGTAGAAGTACACGTCGTATGGAGGAATGGAGGTGACGGCCCAGGCCGTCTCCTTGCCGACGCGTTGTCCGGCGGCGCCAATCTTGTCTCTGTTCTCCTTGGCGTTAGTCCAGGGAGAGAAGCTCCAGGGCGTACTGGCGTTATCCAGGTCTTCGAAGACGGCCGGATTCAGTTCGATGAAGTCTGTCACGTAGTCTGCCATGTCGTCGCCGTGGTAGTAGGCCACGATCTCAGGTTCCCAGCCTGCCCTGGTGAAGCCCGACTGTGCCATGCCGTTCGTGCCGGCGATGGCGGCAGCGATCAGCGAAAGAATCAGTTTTCTCATAATCATTATCTTTTAAGTTGGTTGTTTCATTGCGGCTCCTGCTCCTCGCGCCAGATACCGGTGGAGCGCGAGAGGGTGGTGGTCTTGCCGACGAGGAGGTTGACGATGGTGACGGCGTCGCCGATGTCTATCTGGTTGTTCTTGTTTGTGTCGGCGGCTTTCTCTATGAAGGTCTCGGCTGACTTGCCCACGAGATGGTTGACGATGGAGACGGCGTCGCCGATGTCGATGCCGCCGTTGCCATTGACGTCGCCGAGCGACTGGAGGAAGTAGAGGCGGAAGTCGTCGAAGGCTACCATGTGGCCATACTCAGTAATGTCGGTGTCGAGCTTGATGCCGATGCGGAGTGTGCCGTCGGTGACGATGACAGGGAGTTCGGTCTCATAGAGTCCGAGTTCAAAGAAGATTCGGGTGTCGTTCATCTGCCGGGGAATGTACTGTGTTAGGTCATTGTAGGTCACAGCATCCATATTGGCACAGCCAACGGGCAGTACATCCTGTGCGCCTTCCGCGATGTGTGGCAGCACCTTGCTCGTTGTATTGGCATAGACCAATGCGCTGGCGTTGTTGATGCCCTGCTTGTAGGCGGCGTAGGCTGCGTCGTGGGTACCTGGGCGGTGGAAAGCTTTCACCTTGAGTAGATAGCGGCCGTTGGGCAAACCGCTGATATCCTGATAGAAGTCGAACTGCTTGCCGAGGAAACGGACATTGTTCGGGTGCGAATCATTTTCGTTGAACTCAGCCTCGCCGTTGTCGCCTTGCCAGCCTTGGCTGTCGTCATCGTCGAACGACGGGTTTTCGATGACGTGGGTGACGTCGAGCGGCTGACCGTCGGCGACATAGTCGGGAATGTTGTTGTAGCTCTCGAGCAGTCTCACCTTGCACTCGGCCAGCATGAACTCCGTATAGCCGCCTCCTGTGGACCTGAACTCAATGACGTAATTCCCCGTTTCCGTCACCTCAAACTTCAGACTGTTGCGCACGGCAGACGAGATATTGCCGGCACTATTGCCGTTGAGGTTGGGCGTAGCCGTCAGTCCATCCAACCTGGCGACGGTGCTGCCGCTGGCGGTCAGGATGCTGGCCATATACTTGGGTGCCTCCTTCCACGCAGCCATGGCAAGCACCAGTTCGTACTTGCCAGGCTTCAGCGTCAGCGGATAGTCGGACAGCCGACCGTACTCCGTAGACGTGTTACGCCAGTAGAGCGCCTTGCCCTGATAGCCCGTCAGTCCGGCAAAGGTGCGTGGGCCGGAGCCGTTGGATGTGGGATAGTTGCGCACGTCGGTGCCGTCGGTGGTACGCCAGCCCACGGGGAGCTCACCGGCTGCCACGTTGGTGAAGTCGAGGTTGTAGAAAGCCCCCGTGTCGTAGAACATGGGCTGTATGACCATGTCCTCGTCGCGCATCGTGAACGACACGGTACGTGTGTTCTTCGTCACGGGGATGGTGAGGCCTTGCGTGAAGAAAACGCTGTTCACCACGCGCAGCTCCTTGATGGAGTAGCCCTCGTCGGGGGTGATGGTGAGCTTCACCGTCTGGCCGGCTGTGGCTTGGCTGACGTCGGCGGTGACACTACCGAACTCAGCATCCTTCACCGTCACGAGGAACTTCTCGGGTGTGGTGCCCACAGGTTCGTAGGTCACCTGGTCGATGGTCATCTGGATGGCGCTGGTGTTCTGGATAATCAGCGTGTTGGTTCCGGCTACGAGGTTGGCGGTGACCGTGGCTTCGCGCCAGTCGTTGATGGCCGTCTGTTCGATGGCGGCGTCGCTGTTGGTGCCGTTGACGGTAAACCTCATCGTGCCGGCCTTGTTCGAGTTGCAGTAGCGCATACGTATGTTGTAGCGCCCGGCGTTGGCCAGTTTCAGCTGGTGGCGTAGGGCACAGTTGGTATTGGCCTGCGTCTCAATGAAGCCTATGCCGGCGAAGTCCTTGTAGTCAGGTGCCCACCAAGCGGAGCTCGTCAGCCGGCAGTTGGCCGACTTGCGGTCCATATTCTCGGCCTCGATAGTGATGGGGCCTGTATAGGCCTCGGGCTGTTGGGGCGTCTCCAGTTTGCTGTTGGGCAGCACGTCGGTCTGGCGGTTGGTGGCGCTGCCCGTACAGTAGACGGATACGTCGACTGGGCCCAAGTGGCTGACGGTGACGGTATATGTCTGCGACGAGGCATTGTACGACTGCGTGACCGAGGCCGATTGTCCTGTGGCGCCAGTGCTGTGCTTCGTCACACTGACGGAGGGCGTCGACGTGACGCCGGTTATGGTGATGATGTCACTCTGCACTGTGGTGGTGTCGGCGCGGTAGTTGTTCAGGTAGAAGTCGATGTGGTCGGCATACTCGCGGATGACGCCGCTCGACAGCTTGGCGTAGTTGAGGCGTAGTTTCTCGCATGTGTTGTACTGCAACGGTATCTCAGCCGATGCCGATGTCTTCGTATTAAAATAGGTATAGGGCGTGTAGGTCACCAGCTGGTTGCGGTAGCGGTTGACGTAGAGGTCGCCCGTAGACACCTGGGGATAGAGATTGTTGAACTCGTTGACCTTTGTGTTCTGGTTGCCCCAGCGCGAGCTGTACTGCGACTTCTTGACCTGAACGGGGATGGCCTGTGCGGCAGCGTCGTAGAGGCCCGTCACCATAGGGATGGCCCCATAGCGGCCCGTCGACTTCAGGTACCACAGGTTGTTCTCCCAGTTGCCGTTGCCACGGTTGCCGGGGTCGCTGACCTTGTAGAGTCCGTCGTAGAGGTCGTCGGGCACTTGGTAGTCGTTGTAACTGTCGTGGATGAGCACAGCCTTGGTCTTGGCCACCACCTCCTCGCGGGTGGGGATGTACATCGTGCCGTCGAGAATCTTGCGCCACATGTCTATCCAGATGCCCTTGAAGTCGGGGAACTGTCCCCAGTTGCGGCGGGTATAGCCATCGACGGTGGAGCTGTTCAGTTCCTGGAAGCACTCCTCGCGCCAGATGAGCTCCGGACCGTCCCAGACGGCACCACCGTTGACGCACGTCTGCTCCATCACCGTGCCGATACCGGCAGCACCGGGATACTTCTTGCCGTTGTTATCGCCTAAAAGCTTGCTGAGCATGTCGTTCCATCCGCAGTTGTCGTAGCGCACGCCGTAGTTCTTCGTCAGTCCGCTGATGAAGGGGCCGAAGCAGCACGACTCGTTGTTGTAGAACGAGCTGCAGTGGGTGTACTTGTAGAGGAACAGCATGGCCTCAGGATACTTGCGGCAGGCCTCCAGGAACCTGCTGTTCTGTTTCAGCTCGGCAATGGGGTCGGTGTAGAAGTGGTAGATGCCGCCGCACCAGCTGACGGTGAGGAAGCCGCCGTACTTGTGCGACATCTCCACCAGGTTGGCAAACAGCTCCCAGCGGCTGGAAGTGGTCGCCGACGACAGGTCACCGGCCTCGCCATAGCCCCAGAACTGCTCGGCGTAGTTCCAGCCGAGGAAGTTGGGGAAGGTCCTGAAGAAGTATTCGAAGGTGTCGAGGTCGTTGTCCTGGATGTGGGTGTGGCCGCCAGAGGCTGGCTGGCAGGTGAACCACATACCGTTCAGTTGGCAGACGGTGGCCCACGATTTGTAGGTGCGTACGGCATTGCGCGGCATGCGGTACATGGCCGTCTCCTTGTCGTACTGGCACGACAGCGAGAGGTTCATGCAGACGTATGGCCTGATGTCCTCCGGGATGAGGTCGATGATCTTCTGCGGGTCGGCATTGTTCCACACGTCGATGTGGACCAACCACAGCGGATGCTGCGAGTCGATGGGCCGTCGCTGCTGTGCTACGCTGGCGGTGAGTGCGCCGTGTAGCATGAATAGTAAGAGAATAAGCAGTTTTTTCATTTCCGATTATTTTTATTGCGGTTCTTTGTCTTCTTGCTCTACGCTGATGGTGCGCGAGAAACTGGTAATCTTGCCCACGATGAGGTTGACGATGGTCACGGCGTCGCCGATGTCGATGCCGTCGTTCTTATTGGTGTCGGCCATCTTCGCGATGAAGACTTCCGACTGTTTGCCAACGAGGTAGTTGACGATGGAGACGGCGTCGCCGATATCCACCTGGCCGTTGCCGTTGACATCGCCGAGGATGTAGATGCGGCTGAACATGGGATAGAGGTTCATCGCGTCACCGATGGTGCAGGTGTATGTGAGGTCGGTGGACAGCAGGCGGAGGCTGCTGATGGCGGGGGAGGTCTCGGCGGCAAAATCGCCGAGCGCTCTGGAGGCGGCGGGACCGTCAGTGTACCAGCCCTTGAAGCTGTAGCCTGGGGCGGGGTGAGCGGTGAGTTGTACCTCTTCGCCATACTCATAGTATCCGGAGCCGCCGCCGCTGATGGTGCCGCCGCTGGTCGCCGTGGCGTCGTCCTCGTTGTCGACGATGTTGCTCACGGAGAGGTTGAATGACTCACGGTTGAAGAACAGCTTCAGCTCCTTGTTGGCCGAGAGGTAGTAGTCGTATGTCGTCTCGGTCGAGAGGATGTTGCCTTCGATGCTCCAGCGGTTGAAGATGTAGCCGTACGCGGGCTGTACCTGGAGTGTCAGTGTCGTGCCGTAGGGGTAAGTGGCGGCGGGCACCTGTGGCGTGTCGAAGGTGGTCTTCACGCCCTGATACTCCTCGGCTAAGACGACGACCGTGCCGGCGTTCTTGAAGTTATAGGCCAGGTTCAGCTCCACGGGCTTGTTCGTTTGCTCAATCCATGAGATGGGCGTAGCCGTGAGTCCCACGTGGCCGTCGGCATCGACGATGAGGGCGGTGTTCACCGTGAGGCACCAGAAACCGTCGTTGTGGGGTATGGTGCTCAGGTCAATGGTAAGTCTCTTACCGTCGATGTGGTAGTCAATGTCAGTGATGTCGACCACTAAGCCTTGGTTGACGAGTGCCAGCGCCTTGGGCAGCAGCTGACGGATGTCGGCGGTGAAGCGTACCTCCACCGACTGCACCTCGGCATTGCTGACGCTGACGTCAGTGGTGTTCTCCACACCGTTCAGTTTCACCGATATGATGTTCAGCGTGGCGGCGGGCTTCGGTGTGAAGCGGACGGTATAGGTGGTCGTGGCGCCCTGAACGTTGTCGATGATGTGTATGAGGTCTTCGTGCGTAGCACGCTTCTTGTCAGGCAGCGTAGCCCACGTCTGCCAGATGTTGCGCAGCGGCACCAGCGTACCGTCGGCGCGTATCACCTCGGTGATGGTGGCGTTGCCGCCGGTGGGGTCAGCCATTTTGGCGTAGGTCCAGCCGTTGGTGCCAGCCTCCAGGGTGAGGGTGTACTCGAAGGAAGCTCCCTCGCGCGCAGTCATCTGGCCGGTGCCGACGGTGATGGGCTCTCTTGTGCCATCAACGAGATAGAGCGTGTCGGGCATGTTCTGTTCATCTTCCTCGCCATTCACGGCAAATCCATAGTCGGCATTGTAGTTGCCCTCCACCACGATGCTGCGTATCAGTTCGTGGATGCGCACCTCGTTCAGCAGCGAGAGGTTCGGGTTCTGGCTCATAGTCAGCTGCGTGTAGCTGATGTCGTAGTCGATGTAGTGTCCCAGCAGGCTCGACGTCATCCACCACTGGGCGTAGGCATGGCCGTGGGCCGGTATCGTGCCGAAGTCGGTGGTGACGCTCTTGCCGAAGGCCAGCGACTTAGCCTGGCCGTTCAGCTGCGACGAGGTGATGCTATACTGCAGGAATAGCGCCTCCTCGTTGTCCACCATCTCGGGCTGTGCCGTCACCATTCTGAGGTTCTCGGCGTCGCCATAGCCCACGTTGCTGATGAGCACGGCAAACTCAGCCTCTTCCGACTGTTCTACGACGTCCTTCGTGATGGCATCGTCGCCAATGACGTCACGCTGCATGAAGTAGTCGAGGTTCAGTTCCGGCGTCGGCTTCACCGTCATCACCTGCTCGGTGAGGTCGGCGTGGCGCTGCTTGCCGTCGACGGTGAATGTCAGCGAACCGCCGAACACGTAGTCCATAGGGGCTATCGGCGCAGCAAACTTAGTGGGTATGAACTTTACCTTGAGCACGCCCGTCTTCCCGGCATCCAGCGTCCAGGGACCGTTGATGCCACCGGAGAAACCGGTGAATTCCGAGTAGCTGATGTCAAACTCGCGGTCGGTGGCCAGTGTGCCGTTGGGCATCTTCTCGGTGAGCGTCAGCAGGATGTCCTCCATCGCCTTGTCGCTGCCGTTCTCGATGGTCAGCGTGCCCTCAAAGGCCTGGCGGGTGAGCGTCAGCAGCTGGTTGAACTGCATCTTCACCGTCACGATTACATCCTCGTCCCCAGCCACAGTCACGATGGTGCAGTTGCTGGGCAGACAGGGCTTACAGTTGGTGCCGATGGATGTGAATGCTTTGCAATCGCGGAATTTCGGCTCGTCGCCACACTTCCAGGTGTACGTCGCCCTCCATGTGATCATGCATCCCTCGTCGCTCTCTTCCTCACGGGTGTATCGGATGGTGATAAAGCTCGTCTCCTGCGGACGCAGGTCAAAGACGATGGGCGTCAGTGCCCGCCAGCTGAAACCTTCTACCTCGGGCACGCTCAGCGTCACATCGCGCGCCTTGATCAGTCCGCGGTTGGTCAGCGTCACCTGCACATCAACATACTCGCCCACGGCCACGTCGCCCATCTTCACACGGCCGGGTGCGGAAATGGTTACCTGTGGGGCTGGCACAGCCACCTCGAGCGTGGTCTCTGTCACTATCTCGTAGCTGTCGCCCTCTTTCGTTTCCACCACCTGGTATTCGATGTTGATACCGTCGCCCAGACTCAGGTTGACGATGCGGTCGGTCGTCTGTCCGGGGTAGATGAGGATGTTGTTCGTGTATGTCTCGTGGCCCTCGGCCGTGACGGTGAACTCATAGTAGCCCTCGGGCTGGGTTGTCGTGGCCGTCCCCGTGGTGCCGGTGTTCAGCGAAGCCACCAGTTCACCGGTCGATATGTTGCGCACTTCGATGGTCGCATTCTGCACCTTCGGCGCTGTCTCGTCATAGTAGGTGTATTCATCGCACACGGTGAACAGTACCGTACCCTTGGCGTCCGAGACGATGGTCACGTTGTAGGGCAGTATCTGGTTGTTGCCGTTCTCGATGTTGATGCCGATGTAACCGTCGAAGCGGGTGTGGGCCTCGCCCTTCGGAGCCATGCTGATGACGGCTGTGGCCGTCTCGCCGGGTTCTATGGGCATCAGCGCTCCCTGTAGCGTCATCCACTCTGGCAATTGCAGGGTGATAGCCCCCGTTGTGGCCGTTCCTGTGTTCGTGATGCCGAGGCTGAAGGTGTTCAGCGAGTCCTTCTTCACCGTCGTCACGATGCCCGTCACGTCCGTCCCGATGATGGCGTGAGGTGTGTTTGGGATGCTGATGGCACCATGCTCATACCCTGTGCAGACATTCTCACCATTGCGCTTGCATAGCAAGGCCTTGGTGATGAGAATCTGGTAGGTTCGCCCGTCAAGCCACTCCGGCGACGTCACGATGTCGAGCGTCATCAGCTCGCCGCTGTTTCCCTTGAACGCCTTGTTCTGGGCCGAGAAGGCCGTCACCTTCCACAGGTTGTTATTGCCATCAATACACGAGACACTCGTCTGGTGTCCGTCGGCACGGCTCGCCACCATCTGGCAGCCAGTTTCCTCTAAGCTGCAACCCCGTGGCAGTTTGACGGTAATCTCAGCAGCGACGATTTCATCACTGTTTACCATCGTTACGCCTACGTTAACAGACAGTCCCAGCGAGAGATACTCCATCTCAGCACTACCTATCGCTATTGTGTTTTGGCTGGCTGCTCCCAGTCCTGAGAGCAACAGCATGACCAGCGTCATTATTCTCGTTTTCATACGTATATTCTTTTAGTTCAATAGACCACCTTTTTCCCGTTCTCTATATACAGACCTTTCCTCTGCTTGTCATTCACCTTGCGGCCTTGCAGGTCGTACAACGCGCCAGCCCCATGATCAATTGTCAATTCTCCATTTTCAATTATCTTGATGCTTGTTGGCATGGCGTTGCCCACCGTGATGCTCCGAGCCTCGCTGTCGCTCAGCACAGCCGACTTGAGCTGTGGGCTGAGGCCAGTGTCGAAGGTTGCCAGTACCGTCCTGCCTTCTGCTATTTGGAGCGGGCGCATCGAGTAGATGATGGCGTGGGTGCCGTCCCTCTGAGCCGTTGTTGCCGTGGCAAAGCCCATGTCCTCAATATTCCAGTTGAGGCTTTCAGGCATGATGCCCGTCAGGCGCAGGTCGATGGCTGCCACCGGCTTCGTCGTGTAGAGCACAATCTGTCCGGCTTCCACACTGAGGCGAGCTTCGTATTCCACGCTCTTCGTTCCTTCTTCCTCGAAAGAACTTCTGGTTGATGCCGGATCGTCGTTGTCCAGTGCCAGCAGGATGTTCACCGTCGTGACGATATCCTGCACGTTGATGTCGTCATCCGGACCGTAGGTGTCGGCGGCATAGAAGTTGAAGAGTCCCCAGTTATGACCGTTCGAACAGTTGAGCGTAGCCTGCAGGTCGAGCACGTTCAGCGCGTCGTCCATGTTCGCGTCACCCATCTGGTAGTTGTAGGTGAAGGTGAAGTGGTGTGGATAGAAGCACTCCACCGTGGCGGGCGACGGCCAGTAGAACTTGAAGTTGTTCGTTGTTCTGCCGTCGGCCTCGATGTAGCAGTCCCAGTAGTGTCCGTCGTCGGTGCCGGCATGGTAGAACTGGCAGACGCCGTCGACGCCGATCAGCGTCGAGGCTAATGTGCCGCTATTGCTGTTATAGAAGGCAATGGCAGGCAGCCCCTCCGTCAGTCTGCATACTTCGTAGAGCGTATGTTCGCCGATATATCCGAGGCGTTGTCTCTCCACGTTGAGCTCGCAGCCCTTGGGCAGCGTTGCTGCCAACGGTCGGATGTCGCCCGTGATGGCGTTCTCGCTCAGGTTAAGCGTCGTCAGCTTCGTCAGTCCTGTGAAAGTCAATGAGGTGATGTCGCCGCTCAACTGGTTGTTGCGCAGGTCGATGGCTGTCACGTAACCATCTGCGTCGAAGGTGACGCCGCGCCAGCGCGATGCTGTCTGCACATTGGCATTGACAAGCCACTTTGTAGTCCACCCCGCGCCATTCAGCGTGTTGTAGATAGCGCAAAGGTCGGCGTAGTCGGCCTCGTTCATCGGCGTGCGTATGGGCATGGAGCCTAAGTCGCCCACGATTCTGAACTTGCTCCAGGTGTCGTTGGCTTGGAACACCTCCGCCATCTCTTCATAGACGTGAAGCGTGCAGCTTGACTTACTGAGGTTGCCGAATGCGTCCCCGTCACAATACGGTAATTCCACTGCGGGGAAATAGATGTCCTTCAGTTTCTCCACACTATAAAAGGCATTGCCGTAGATGGCGGTGAGGTCTTCGGGTAGTGTAATGGCAGTAAGCCCAGGAACATTTAGTATTGCATCACGTACAATGACGGTCACCTGTTCGTCTATCTTGTATGCGCCCACAGTGTTGACGTTTAGTCGTAAGAAGTAGTTGTTAAAGAATACCGGCGACTTCAGGTTGGGGCAGTTCTCAAAGTGCATGCCAGTCCAGCTCTCGATATTATCGATGCCTTCACCACCGGTAACCTCTTCAAGAGACAATGCTCCCCGACAGAAGTCGGGCCCAATACTCCTTACGCTGCTTGGAATGTGAAGTTTCTTCAGGTTGACACAATTCCTCAGCACATACCATCCGCCAAGGCGTTCCAGACCGTTGGGCAGTATTAGCTCTGTGAAACTGCATCCTGAGAGTACATCATCTCCGAAGTAATTTCCATATACCGTAACCGCGCCCAAGTCAAGCGTATCGAGGTAGGCTCCCAAGTAGTCGCGGATGTATGCCAGGTCATCGTGGTTGATGTTGCCCGTTACGGTCAGTTTGCTGATGTCCATCTTGTCCTCACATCCGGCGGTGGCCATGGCAGCGGGCAGGGCTTCGCTGAAGGAGCCCGACGTGGCCACGTTGACAGTGAGGTTATAAGTGGGATAGGTGCCCAGGTCGCCAATGATGGTGGAGAACTCTTTCCACTTGTCAGCGTTCTTGTAGCGCTGTACGCAGTTGGCATAGACGTGCAGCACGGCAGTCGAGTTAATGCCGCCATCGACGAAGGCCTCCCTATCACATGAAGGCGGAATCTTGGCGTAGCTGTAGAAGTGCTTGATGTCACAGTTGCGGAAAGTCCGGCAGCCAATATATGACACCTGCTTGCCGATGGTCACCGATTCCACATTATTACAATGCTCGGCCCAGAAACCGGGAATGGTCGCCAGCCCGTTGCCGATTATGATACTGGTCAGTGAACTGCTTGCCTGTACGCCAAAATCGCCCATATCCGTCACGCCGTCGGGAATCGTGATGCTGGTCAGTCCACACTTCATGAAGGCAGACTCTCCGATGGTCTTGAGCGCTGTCGGCAGTGTGATGCTCTGCAGGTGGCGGCTGTCGCAGAATGCCTCGTAGTCGATGCTCGTCACGTTTGCGGGCAATTTGATCGACTTGTAGAGTGTAGAGTAGAACATACGCTCGGTGACGGTATTGCCATCCAGCGTTGCGCCGCTTATGTCGAGCAGCTCTAAATAATATAAGGTGCTGGGCAGCGCGTTCAGGTAAGCCACGTCGTCGGCATTGATGTTGCCCGTCACCGTCAGGTTCTTAATGAGTACCTTGTCGCTGATATTGGCGTCGGCGACAGCGGCATTGAAGAGCGCGTCGTCCAGTGTTCCGGCGGTGGCCACGTTGATGGTCATGTCAACCAGTGAGCCGGGTGCGACGATGCCCACGATGCGCCCCATGTCGCGCCACTCGTTGGCATTCTGATAGTCCTCCACGACCGAGGCGGGCACATGGACGGTGCAGGCACTACGGTCGAAGCCATACTCCCAGACCCCGCTATGGCAGACGGGCGGCGTCGAGGCATAGCTGTAGATGTCGGTCAGGCTTTTGCAGTCACGGAAGGTGTCATCGCCCAAGTCAATCAGTGAAGCTGGCAGGGTGATAGCCGAAATGCTCGCGTTGCGCATGGCGTCGGCTGCGGTTGTCTTGATACCGGCCGGCATCTCGTATTCACCAGTTATCGAGGGGGGCATGTACAGGAACACCGTGCCGCCATAGACTGGCTGGGTGATGGCCGTATTCGTGAACACATCCCAAGCACCCCACATGTCGCTTGCCGAGAGCCCCTCCATGCCCGTCACTGTGGTCAGGTTGTTGCAGTCATAGAAAGCGTAGCTCCACATGCGCTTCACGGAGGCGGGGATGTCAATGGTCGTCAGTCCGTCGCAGTTGCGGAAGACTCCAGTGTTGAGATATTCCAATGTCTCTGGCAGTTTGATGGAGGTGAGCTTCTCCCTGTCGCGGAATCTTTCATCGCCGATGTAGTTGCCATCGATGCTTGTTCCGCTGAGGTCGATGGTGGCCAGACTGCCCGTGACAGTACATAGGTCAGCCAGTGTACACAGGTCGTCGTTGTTGATAGTGCCAGTTACGGTGATGCCTACCACGTCATAGATGGTGCTTTCCTTAGCCGCCGCAGCTTCTTCGATAGCAGTTTTGAGTCCTCCTGCGTTGGCTACGTTCACGGTGAGCGTGATGGGCGTCGGGTCGGGTATGGTGACGTAGTTGAACGCCTCGCCCCACGACTGCTTGTAGCTGTCTAAGGCCGAAGCATAGACATGCACCGTAATCTTCGACTTGTCGAGTCCCGCAAAGGCATTTCCCTGCGTTGCGGGCACAGGTCTGGCATAGGAATAGATGTCAGTCAGGGCTGTGCAGCCTATGAAGACATTCTCGCAGATTTCGGTCAGCGAGCGTGGCAGGGTGAGCGTCTTCAGGTTCTCCGTAAAGCGGAAGGCATAGTTCCAAATTCCGGTATAACCTATCGGCAGTTCGAACTCCGTGGCAGCGGCGGGGGCTGCCAACAGTCTCATCGTCTGTGGCTGATAGATGGGCATATAGCTCTTGATGTACTTGTTATCATAGCAGCCTCCCCAGAATGTGCTATTGCCTATGTTGGTGACTGTTGGTGGCAAACTGACAGAGGTCATACCGTAATAAATATCATTGAACACATTGTCTGCCAGTTCTGTCACCGTGTAGGTCTTGCCATTGGCAGTCACCGTCTCGGGAATGACCACATCGCCCGTAATGAATTCATTGCGCAGCACGCGGACGGTATTCTCACCTGTCACTTCATAACTGAAAGCTGTTGGGTCAATGAGACCGCAGTCCAAGTGGTAGCCACCCCAGTTCTGCGAGGCATGAGCAGCCAGCACGTTGGGCGTTCCGTCGGTATGGATGATTGCTATCAGATCGGATGTGAGTGCCACCTCATGGTTCCCGTCATAGTAACTGCGCGTATTGTGATCCTTGTATACCAATGTACCGTTGATATAGTATTCTACGGGCGAATCGTCGTAACTGCACGACAGATAAAGCTTTGCTGGCAATGTCTCGGTATTGAAGGTGAAGATGCGGCGGATATAGAAGTCGCCCGTGATATTATCACCGCCGCCACAGGCTCGGAAATAGTCGTAGTCGCCGCCATTCCTGAATGAAGCAGCATGGTTCTCCCATACAACCCTGTTGCCGTTGGGCTGCACATCAGCATCGCTGTTGGTCAATGCATAACCTTCCTCATACCACTGATGCCCCATAGCGTCTACTGGTGGCGTTCCCAAAATAATGTTGTCGATATCACTATACCTTTCGCCCACTATCGTCCATGTGTCGGCTGTCCAAGACTGCTCGCCGTTGCGCCATGACGATGGCAGCGTCACACCACCATTGATGAACCGCGTAGGTTCTGCTTCCCCAGCAGTGAATTCGGCGTTCACCGTGACGCTCGATTTGGGGAAGACAAACACAAATTCATTGGCGTTGTTAGAGACCTGTGTCACAGGCAGTGTTTTGCCACTGGCATCGGTCACCGTGACGGCACTCACCACATAGCCGCTGGCTGGAGTGGTGGTGACTTTCTTCACTGTGCCAGGCATACAGGTGGTATTGTTGATGCTAATACTACCATTATCCGATGTGCCTAATGTCAGCGAATAGGCTGCTGTTCCTGTTACAGTAACTATCATGTCGCTGCTGATAGGCGTGGTACTGCTGAAGGGAGCTCCATTGCTTGTGAAGGTCGTGTTCTTCAGTCCGAAATCGCTACCATCGGGCATCTTGTCGCCGAGAGCTCCGTTGGTAAAGACGGTTTTTACCACCTGATCATTCAATAAGAACTGTACTTTATATACAATCTTGCTTGCGTCAGTAGTCAGCACAGGCACTGCGTCTGTGCCTATCTTTTGGCCCCAAACCGGCCCCTTTGTCCAATCGCGTGAACCATGCTGAAGCGCATAAGCCACAAAGCCGCTGGCTAATTGGGTGGGGGTAACAGCCAGTCCTTGTGTAAAACTGAACCCACTTTCATTATTGAAATAACAGTTTGTAAGCGTGGATTCTTCTATCGTTCCCATGCCGGGATGAGAAAAATCGCAAGTATAACTTCCCTCGAAGGATGTTGGTATGGAAAGGCAGTTGAAATAGACAGGTCGGCTTCCCCCTTCTTTCCAACCTACAAAGCAGCCATGGTCATGGCTACCATTGATGATGCCAGAGAATACGCAATCAGTAAAAACAGGATTCATGTAAATAGCATGTCCGATAAAGCCCCCTGCGTGTCCACTTCCATTAACTTGCACTGCTACTTCGCAGTTAGTAATGGTGAGTGTAAAGGCCCCAAAATTCCATGTACCTCCTACCAATCCGGAAGCATGTACATCTGAACCTGACACAGTACCCGTTGTCTTTAGGTTCTTAATCGTTGTGCCGAAGTTGACGTAATTGAAAGGAGCAGCCCCCCATCCGTCGCTCTCAATATTGACATTCAGGACATGTCCTTGTCCGTCAAAGGTTCCGCTGAAGTGCTGTTCCCTCGTTCCCACCATCGTAGTCACGCTGATGTCGTTGGTCAGTTTGAACGAGCCGCCGTTGTAGGCATCAAGGTTCGCAGAGAGCTCGTTCCAGTCGTCGGTGCTGGTGATGAGCCAGCTGCCGGAGGCGTCTTTCACAAGTTTGGCTGTGTTTACGGTCTCAGGACTCAGACCGACAATGGCCAGCATCTGGTAGTGCCAGCCTGTGGCGGTCGGTGCCGACTGGGGAGCCCCGGAGTCGAGGGCGAAGAGGTTGAAGTAGCCGTTGCAGGCACCACCCCACCCCCAGTTCACGTGGAAGTAGTTGCCGTCGGCCTGATAGCCGTCGATGACGAAAGCATGGCCGCCCACGTCGCAACCCACATCGCCATTGAGAGCGGAGTAGTAGACGGGGCGTCCCGCGTGTACCTCTTTATATATAAGATCCTCCCAACCATTGGCGCTGTAGCTGGCAGCACTCTTGAAGCTGGCATTTGCGCTGTAGCCTAACTTCTCCTTGAAAGCGTAGAGCGCATCGCCGTTGTAGGCTCCCGATGTGAAGCCGTAGTCCATCTGGGCCGCCTGACCACAGTAACGCATCAGCGTGGCCACGGCCGCCTTCTGCGCATTGTTGTATGAGCCCGAGTAGTTGTCGAGCATGTTGTCCCAGTCGAAGGTGGTAGCACCCCATGCCGACACGTTGATCTTGTTCGTCGACGAGATGTAGGCAGGAAGGCTGGGCACCTGGCCCGTCGGGTACTTATAGTAGTAGGCGATCTGTGCCATGGCCGTGGCCACGCAGCCGGTAAGGGCTGTCGCTTCATCGAGCGTGGGACAATAGTCGTTGTAGGGGCCGAACTGGTTCCACGTCGTGGTCAGCAGTGGGGCAACGTCGGTCATTCTGCTACTGATGCGCCGCATAGCCCGCTTCGCACCTGTGCGTCCCGCTGTGCTGTCAGCTTGTGCCAGTCCCACAGAGCTTGTTTGTGTCAGGCTCTTTATCTGGCGGGCATAGATGGCGAGCATCTCGCTGAGTCCGGCCGGTATGTTATTGGCATCGAACGTGCCGCTATCCGTATAGCCGAGGATGCTGCGGGCTCGGTCGTCGCCCGCAACGATAATGAAGCCGTTCTGGTTGCCCACGTTGAATACGTAGAGGGCATGCCCCTCTATGCTGACACCCGCCAGCTCTTTATCCATGCGTGCTGCTGCCAGTCGACGGCCAGTCGCCTCCGGATGTCTTTTCTGTAAGAAACTCAGGGCCTTCGCCTTGGCTTGTTCTTCGGTCATGCTGTCTGCTCGTGCGCAGATTCCTTGTAGAGAGAGGGCTACGGTGAGCATCAGCAACCAAACGGCCCAAATGCTTTTGGTTGGTATTCCTTTATTCATAGTCTCATAGATTGTTTAGCGTTCCTTTGTCAGTTTGCAAAGATACTGAAAAAGTTTCTTTCTGGCAAATAAATGACGAAAAAAGTATCTTAGCGTCTCCAGACCAAATAAATAATTGGGGGGAATTAGCGTGTGTCACAGGGGTACTTCCCCCTGCGTCACGCTATCCTTCCCCACAAGTATGTTCACGATGGTCACGGCGTCGCCGATGTCGATGACAAGAATCAAGGCCGGAACCCCAGGGGAATTCCGGCCTTGATTCTTGAAAGCGGTAGCCGCTCGAGCTTACTTCGTGCCACCGCCGAGGGCGATGTAGAGAGAGATGAGTGCCTGGGCACCATTGTAGAGGTTCTCGGCCTCGCTCAGCTGGGCGCTCAGCAGCGACTCCTGGGCGGTGAGCACCTCGAGGTAGCTGGCCTTGCCGTTGTCCATCAGCTCGTGGGTGCCATTGTAGGCCTCGTGGAGCACCTCCACCTGGCGGTGGTAGTAGTTGTGCTTCTCGCGGGCGGCCTGGCAGTCGGCTATGGCTTCGTTCACGTCGTTGCCGGCGTCGATGACGGTCTGAACGTACTTCTTCTGCAGGTTCTCCTCAGTCAGCTGTGCCGACTTGTAGTTGGCCTTGATCTTGCCGCGCGCATAGATGGGCTGCGAGAGCGAGGCAACGGCCTGCAACAGCAGCTTGCCAGGATCGACGATGAGACCGTTGCTGTTGGTCCAACCGGCCGCTCCTGTCAGCGAGATGCTGGGGAAGAAGGCGGCGCGCGCCGTCTGTACGTTGTAGAAAGCCTCCTCCATGTAGTAGTTGGCCAGACGGATGTCGGGGCGCCGCTCCAACATCTGGGCAGGCACGCCAATCTTCATGTACTTCTCTTCGAACATGCGCTTACCTTCGGCGGCCGAGTGATACTGTTCAGAGGCACCCCAGTGTGAGCGCTCGATGTGCTGCGGGGTGATACACAGCAGGCTGCAGATGGTGTTCTCGGTGGAGCGGATGCTGCGCTTCATGTCGACAATCTGCGTCTTCACGCTGAGCCACGACGACTCCTGCTGGTTGACGGCGGTAGAGTAGGCCTGACCATTCTCATAGAGTGCCTTCTCCGTCTCCAGCGACGCATACCAGAGGCTGTCAGTCTCGGTCAGGATCTCCAGCTCGCGGTCGAGCAGCTGAAGCGTGAAATACAGCTGTGCCACGGTACTGATGAGGTTGGAGCGCGTAGCCTCCTCGCTCATCTGCGACTGTAGCAGCACGGCCTTTGCCGCACGCTTCTTGTTGGTGATAGAGCCGAACAGGTCGACATCCATCGACGCCTGCAGTTGCAGGTTGTAAGTCTTCGAGGTCTTCTCGCCGTCGAAGCTTGACAGTGAGCCCTGCGGCGAGAAATAGAGCGACGGCAGGTAAGCCTGCTTGGCCGTCTTCAGCGACAGCTCACTCTTCTCGATGTTGATACGGGCGCTGTTCAGGTCGGTATTGTTAGCGAGTGCCTGGTCGATCAGGTTCTGCAGGTGCGGGTCGGTGAAGAACTCGCGCCACGACATCTGAGCCAGCGACACATCGCCTGAGGCTGCCTCGATTTCACTACTTGAGCCGAAGACGTTGGCAGGAGCCTCGGTCTTCGCCTCATACTTGTTGTAAAGTCCGCAGCCCGTGAGCGTCATGCCCACGGCTGCAGCAATGATAATATTTGATATTGTTTTCATAATCCCCATTCGTCACTATTATAAGGTATCATCTGCATGATCTTGGTGAACAGCTCCGTCATGTCGGGGCCACCCTTCTTTTTGGCGACGTTGTCTTTCACGACCCAACCCTCGGCAAACCAGCCGTAGGGCATCTTGTCGTCGTTGAAACGCTCGTCCATCTGCGAGCTGGTAATGGACTGAGCCTGTAGGGTCGCTCCCGCGAAGAGGAGCGACGCCAGGCATAATGAATATCCCTTTTTCATGCGCGTAGTCTGTGTTGGAAAATTATACTGTTTCCTCTTTTGCCTTGACCGTGCTGCCCTGGAAACGCTCGTGCAGTTTCTGGAACACGATGAAGAAAGCGGGTACGACGAAGAGCAGGGCGATGGTACCGACGGTCATACCGCCGATGACACCCATGGCGAGAGCACGGTTACCGTTGGCACCGGCACCGCCCTCGATGACCAGCGGTATCATACCGATAATCATCGTGGCCACGGTCATCAGGATGGGGCGCAAGCGCTCCTTGCAGGCTTCGAAGGCTGCATCAACGATGGTCATGCCCTGGGCGCGGCGCTCGGAGGCAAACTCGGTAATCAGGATGGCCGTCTTAGCGAGCAGACCGATCAGCATGACGACACCCGTCTGTAGGTAGATGTTGTTGTCGGAACCCGGCAGCTGGACCAGCGAGCAGATGTAGGCCATGATGAAGGCACCCATCAGTCCGAAAGGCACACTCAGCAGCACGGCCATCGGCGTGAACCACGAGTTGTAGAGCGACGCGAGAATGAGGTAGATGAGGACGACACAGATGATGTAGATAATCGTGGTCGTGTTGGAGTTGGCTGACTCCTCCACCTCGCGCGACATATCGCTATACTCGTATGTGGCGGTGGGGGGCATCTCCTGGCGGAACACCTCCTCGATGGCCTTGTGGGCCTGGCCCTCGCTGTAGCCGCCGGCGGTGGTGATGCTGGTGGTGATACTCTGGAAGAGGTTGAAGTGCTGGATGTTTGACGGGCCGACAATCTCCTCCAGCGAGACGAACTCGGAGAGGGGAGCCATCTTGCCGCCCTTCACCTTGACAAAGATGTTCTGCAGCGACGACGGGTCGAGACGGCTCTCGGGCGTGGCTGCCGACATGATGCGATACACCTTACCAAACTGGTTGAAGTTGCCGATGTAGCTTCCGCTGCAGTAGCTGCCAAGGGTGCTGAGCACCGTCCTGGCCGACACACCAGCGCGGTCGCACTGGGCGGCATCCACGTCAACTTTGTATTTGGGGAATCGCTCAGAGTATGTAGAGACGGCCGAGGCAATCTCAGGACGCTCTGTCAGCTTGGCCAGGAACTTGTCTGTTCGCTCGGCAAACTCTGACAGGTTGCCGTCCGTGGGGTCTTGGACGATGAGGCTCACGCCGTTGCTCGAACCGTAACCGGGAATCTGCGGCATCTGGAACGGTATCACCCTCGCATTCTTGATGGTCAGACAGTCCATGTAGAAGCGGTAGAGGATCATGTCGATGCTGTGGTTCATGCCCGGACGGTCGTCCCAGTTCTTCAGGCGTACGGCGAGGAAGCCGTAGCTGGAGCCATAGCCCGAAATCAGACCATAACCGCTCGATATGGCGTAGTTCTCCAGCTCGGGTATCTTATTCACCTTCTCCTCCACCTGCTTCATCAGTTCGTCGGTCTGCTGAAGGGTGTAGCCCTCAGGTGCCTGGATTTCGGCCAGGAAGACGCCCTGGTCCTCCTGCGGAACGAGGCCCGACGGCAGGTTTTTCATGAAGAAGAACAGCAACAGGGCAGCGACCACCAGCAGGCTCCAAGCCAGTGCGGGACGCTTGATGAACTTCTGCACCGACTTCGAGTATTTCGCGAAGATGGCGTTATAGCTGGCTTCGTAGGCCTTCTTGGTGTAGTAGGTCAGGTTCTTGCCTTCCTTCTTGCCATCGGTCACTCTCAGCATGATGGCGCAGAGGGCCGGACAGAGTGTCAAAGCCGATATACACGACAGACCGACAGACGAGGCAATCGTCACACCAAACTGGGTGAAGAACGTACCCGACGTACCTCCCATGAACGTCACGGGGATGAATACGGCCATAAATACTAAGGTACACGAGATGACGGCTACCGACACCTCGCTCATGGCCTGACGCGTGGCCTCCTTGGCGTCGGTGATGCCCGACTCGATCTTACCCATCACGGCCTCGACCACCACAATGGCGTCGTCGACCACCGTACCGATGGCCAGCACAAGGGCGAAGAGCGTCAGAATGTTCAGCGTGAATCCTGCCAGCGAGACGACGGCAAAGGTACCCATCAGCGACACGACAATCGAGATAGACGGGATAATCGTAGCCTTGAAGTTCTGCAGGAAGAAGAACACCACGAGGATCACCAGGATGATGGCGATGATCAGCGTCTCAACCACGTTGTGGATGGCAGCGAAGAGGAAGTCGTCCGAGGTCATCATCGTGGAGATTTCCAGGCCTGCAGGCATGGTCTTCATCACTTCCTCACACATCTTGTCGATGCGCGCATTCACCTCCGTTGCATTGGCACCCGGTGCCTGGAAGATCAGCATCATGGCACCCGGCTTGCCTTTCACGTTTGAGATGAAGCTGTAGCTCTGAGCGCCAATCTCCACATCGGCCACCTCGCCTAAGCGCAGCAGATGGCCGCCGTCGGTGGTCTTCAGCACGATGTCCTTGTACTCGTCGACCTCCTTCAGCGTACCCTTGTACTCCATCGTGTACTGGTACTTATTCTCACTCTGCTCACCAAAGGTACCGGTGGAAGCCACGAAGCTCTGGCTGTTGATGGCATTCGTCACGTCATCGGGATCCAGGCCATACTGTGCCATCACGTCGGGCTTCATCCATATGCGCAGGGCGTAGGTGTTACCCAGTGACATCACGTCACCTACACCGTTTATTCGCTGCACGCGAGGCTTGAGGTTGATGTCTACGTAGTTAGAGATGAAGTCGTCGCTATATTTACCGTCAGTGCTACTGATGGCAAGGATGCGCAGGATGTTGTTCTGGCGCTTGCTCACCTCAATACCCACCTGCGTCACGTCGCTGGGCAACTGTGATTGTGCCTTCGACACGCGGTTCTGCACGTTCACCGTCGCCATGTCAGGGTCGGTGCCCTGCTTGAAGTACACGTCGATGGACACGTTACCCGTCGACGTCGCCTTCGAACTGATATATGTCATGTCGTCCACACCGTTGATACTCTCCTCCAGCGGCTGGATGACAGACTTCATAATCGTGCTGGGGTCGGCACCCGTGTAAGAGGTTGACACACACACCTGTGGTGGCGCAATATTTGGATATTGCTCTACGGGCAGCGAATTCATCGAGATGAAGCCCACGAGCGCAATCACGATACTGATGGCACACGCCATCACGTACCTATCTATAAATATATTGTTCTTCATACTTATTACAAATATTCCTCATTTAGAATATGACTTGTTGTCCTTCCCTCAGGTTGTTGGCGCCTACGGTCACAATCTTGTCGCCTACGTTCAGGCCTTCCCTGATGATGAAGTCCTGGCCGT
>Ga0310697_10001902_pt1 | contig 23201 bp, 21 predicted proteins | sample 172DNAGHGlowgp2_FD_203883 | JGI IMG/M metagenome (GOLD analysis project Ga0310697, IMG submission 203883) | Sheep rumen microbial communities from Palmerston North, Manawatu-Wanganui, New Zealand - 1728 DNA GHGlow gp2 (v2) (version 2) | ecosystem: Host-associated > Mammals > Digestive system >...
CAAACGTGGCACTGCGGCCGCCTTTGAGGGCTGCAACCTTTTCTGCAAGACTTTGTCCGAAACTGTTCACGCGAATGCTTGGCAGACTCACGTCAACGTTGTCATAGAACGGGTCGTCGATGATGGAATCCGTGAGCGCTTCGACCGGCTTGTAGTCCGCGGTAGAAAGCGACAAAAGTCCGAGTTCGCGTTCGCCCGTCGCTTGGATTCCCGCTTTTGCGATATCCAATACATCGTCTGGGTTGAGTTCGCGGCACGGCCTATACCAAATTCCCGCCTGGCAGAAACGGCAACCCTGAGCGCAACCGCGCATCACTTCCACGCTAAAGCGGTTGTGGACAAGCTGCATGTTCGCAATCAAGTTCTTGATGGGATAATCCTTCGGATCCAGGAACGGAATGAACTGTCTGCGCACGCCATTCGTATGCTCGTAGGAACCTTTTGCCGGTTCTTTTGGAACGATAACGCCAAATTCGTTTTTGACGACCTCGCGCAATGTCGGCACATAGACACCATCAATCTTGGACAAATTCTCTAGAATCTCGGCGCGCTTGAGACCCGCCTTGCGCCCTTCGCCAACGCAACGTACAAATTCTACAATCAGTTTTTCGCCATCGCCAATCATGAACGCGTCAAAGAAATCCGCAACCGGTTCCGGGTTGCCCATCGCAGGTCCGCCCGAAACGACAATCGGGTCGCTCTCGGCACGGTCTTTCTGCCACGCCGGAATCCCAGCGAGTTCAAGCACGTATGGCACGTTCGTAAAATTCAGTTCCGTCTGGAGCGTCAGCCCCACGACTTCGTAATCCTTGACTGCGGTATAGCTTGCGTGCGTATAAAGCGGAATATCGTACTTCTTCATCTCGGCCGCCATGTCGTCCCACGGCGCAAAAGCCACTTCGCAAAGCAAGTCCGGTTCGCGGTTCAGCACATGGTACAAAATGCGCAGCCCGTTGTTGCTCATGCCGATTTCGTAAGTGTCCGGGAACACGAACGCCATGCGCGCCAGCATTTTGCTGTGGTCTTTGATGACGCTATTCGCTTCGCCGCCCATATAACGTGCCGGCGATTCAACTGCGGGGAGTGCAAGTGCGATTTTTTCAAGAATTGTCATGTGGATAAATATAGAATACAACGAGAGAGGGATAGAATAGAACGGGAGAGGGGCTGTTTAAAAAATCTTTACAGCCATTCCCCATATTATTTTAATATTATTTATTGTATGAATATCGTAAAATATATCTTTTGGTTGGTCGCCTTTTTGATGGGCGTTATTGCTGCGTATGTCGTCCCCGAAGAAACTATGTCCACCGGGGCGAAATTCATCTTTATCGGTGCCTGGGGAGCGGTGCTTGGCTTTGTGTTCTACACCGTCTGCAGTAGAGAGATAGAAGCTATTGAAAACGACTTTAACGAGGCGCTGAACAGGCCTCAGCCGAAAGTCCCGCAGTTCGTGTCGGTTCGCCCGCAAGAAGAAAAGAAACCCGAACTCCCGCCGGGAGCCATTCCCGCCGCCGAAGCCATCAAACAGGCCGTGCCCGTCTCCGTCAGAAAGCTCGACGCCGCCGCTCTCAAGGTCGGATTCCCGCTCGAATCCTGGAATGCCTTTAAACTCGCCGTTATTCGCAACCGTCCGTTCACCGAAGTCATCGACGCCATGCAAAAACTTTTGCCGGAACTTTTCCCCGATGCGTCCGGTGTACTTTATATGTACGGCGGTGTCCAGACTGAACTCTCTCAGATTTTCCGCTTTGGTCCGAACGTCATCAGCGACGAAACCGTCATGCCTGCCGAATGCGCAAGCTTCAACACCGGCGACATCGTCGTGACCGACTACAGCTCGCCCGAAGTTTCTAGCGGTTGCACTCATCTGCACCACCGCCCGAAGGGTATTGCCATCTGCGCTCCTGTCGAAGGACTCGAAGAACACTTCGGCATTCTCACCATCCAGGTCGATAAACTTCCCGAAACCGAGACAAAGGAGTACTGGCAGGCCAAGGTCAGCATCGTCTCTGCCGCGTTTGGCTTGTACGTTGCCAATCAAGACCTGAGTATGCGTTTCGAACAACATAGCATCCGCGACGTGCTGACCGGACTCTTCAACAGACGTTATATGGAAGAATCGCTCAACCGCGAAATCACCGCAGCTCAGCGCCACAAGTCTCCCATCGGCATCGTGATGCTTTACCCCGACGCCATCCCTGCCGTGCAGAACGCACAGGGCCGCCATGCCGTGGAACAACTCTTCTGGGAGTTAGGACAACGCTTGCCGAGCTACATCCGCGGCGAAGACATTCCGTGCCGCTACTCCGACGACGTGTTCTGCGTGATTATGCCGGGTGCAGACCTCCAGATTACAAGGAACCGCGCCGAACGCATCAGGAACGAAATCTCGCAACTCCAAATCGCTTACGGCGAAGGAATCCTCGCAACTACGCTCAGCATGGGCGTTGCCGTCATGCCCACCCACGCCAAGGACGCCGGCTCCCTCATCTATACCGCGGAAGCCTCGCTCCAAATGGCCATGCAAGCCGGCGGAAACCGCGTCGTGCTCGCCGATGCCGTGATAAGGTAGTTTTGATTAATTTAGAATGCAAAAAGGCAGGGCAGACGCTCTGCCTTTTGAATATGCTTGAAATTAATCAAATGTCACGAACATGATTAAAAATGTCCAATGCGAACGAATCCTTGGCTTTGATTCAAAGTGGGAATTTTAGAATTATTCCCGAACGGGAATATAAATGTACCAAATTGAATGTTTAGATAGTTGACTTTGACCGATAGTTTTATTTATATTTGTAGTATGACGAAAATGGAAATGAAGTCCTTGCAAAAAAAAGCTAAAGTAGCATACGAAGCTATGCTGCATTTTCCTGTATATAACGAAAACAGGTTTCGCAGGATAAATAACTTGCCAAAATTATCAGAGAAACAACTCTCGAAATGAGTGAAAATTCTTTTTTCCCATTAAGACAACCTCATAAAGGGGATTTCTATTGTGAGCCGCTTTCTAAAATCCATAAAGCGGTAATAAAGACTTTTCAACCATCTCACAGCAAAGGAAAAAACTTAGCTGCTTATCTCAAGAAAAAAGCTTTGGCAGACATGGAAAATGGAATTGCCAGAACATTTCTTGTTTTTGAGGAGCCTGGTTATCTTTGTGGCTTTTTTACGCTCAAAGCGGGATTGTTTCCGTTAGCAGCAAAGGGAAAGTTGTTCTACACTTTACCAGGTATTGATTTGGTGTATTTTGCCAAAAATGGAGCGTTTGTTAGCAACGCTAGCATAGACGTAGGTTCAATAATGTTCTTTGATTTTGTCTTGCCTATTGTTCGTGAGGCGAAAGAATATATTGGAGCTTCTCATTTATACATTTACGCCATTCATGAAAGTCCGTTACAAGAGACCTATAAATCAAAGTATGGTTTTTCTTACCCGCCTGCTCCAGTTAAGGAATTTATTGAATCACATATAAAGCCTGATTACGATGAAGACTGTGACTTTATGTTCATTCATTTAGGCGGTGACCGTTCTTATTCAAAAAGACAACCGTCTAAACCCAAAAGGGACTCTCGCAAATAAGATCTAGCACTCTCAGCGTGCAGTGCTGTGTGGTTTGATTAGAAAGATCTGGCTGCAATATAAGCAATATTTTTATTATTGTGTATAACGTCGCCCTGATTTCTTTGCGATTTTTGCCAATTTGTAAACGTTTTTAAACAAATGCAATCGAAATCGGCGTGATGACCGTCACAAAAATGCTCCATATATTCCAAGTTGGAATATAAAAAACAGATGAAAATCTCTTTTCTATAAAAAAATATCTATACTTAGTTCATCGAAATTTGGTAGAAAAAGCCATTTTTTTGACGAAAAAGTGCGTTTTGTCACGAAAAACACCTAGTCATGACACAAACGTGACAAAAGTTTGACAAAACTATTGCTTTTCGAAAAAAAAGAGGTTATATTACTAAATGTAAACGAGCAATAACGCTCACAACAAGAATGTGTCACTAAAACAAGGAGAACACACTATGAAGAAGCAAGGTTTTACCCTTATTGAATTGATGGTCGTGATCGTGATCATGGGCATCCTCGCCGCCGTCGCAGTTCCGAAACTCTTCGGTATGATCGCTAAGTCCAAGGCCTCCGAAGTCGGCCCGGCAGCTGGAACCTTCGTGAAGTTGCAGGAAGCTTATGCCGCAGAAAAGAACGAAGTGGGTACATGGGCTGCCGTTGGCTATAAGGGCCCGGGTTCTAACGCTGCAAATAATTCGTCCAGCACTACGTCTACGTTCAATTATACGGATGAAGGCGCTGGTAAGTGGAAAGCCGCTGCTAAGGTCGCTTTGAATGACTGTGTCAGCGGAACGTGGGAAGTTGGTACCACCTATACCAACGGCTCTATCACCACTACGGCAAAGGTCAGCAGCAAGTCTAAGTGTGAAACTCCGTTGACCCCGAACTTCTGCAAGATTGCAACTTCTGGTGATTGCACCGGTAGTGGCACCTAATGCTTAGAAAGCGTTAAAAAAAAAGAAAGCCATCGACTCGCTCGGTGGCTTTCTTGGTTTAAAATGTGTAAGAATAAGTTCATTCCTGTAGTAGTTCCTGCGGCTATTAATTTGTTTGTACTCCTAGTCTGCATGTTACTGGGAGGAAAATTCTATTTAGGTGTAGCGGACGATTACTTTATGGCGCGTGTCTTGGAGGGCGCGTATGGAGAATCATATAATGTCCGCATGACATTTGTGAATGTTCTTTATGGGTGTGCGCTACAACCCTTATACTATTTGTTTCCAAAGATTGGTTGGTACTATATTGGTGAAATTGTTTCGGTGTTTGTTTCTTTTACGACGGTGTCGTATATTGTTATAAAAAAAATGGGCTTGCAATGGGGAACTATATTCTCTTTTTTGCTGGTAGCTTGTTTCGCTAGAGACTTTTACCTGACCGTCCAGTTTACTCAGTGTGCTGCTGCACTTGGCGCAGCGGGTATGCTTTTTTTTGTATATAGTCTAGAACACGGACTTTCGCAGAAAAAAAATATTGCTTGGGCTATTGCGCTGATGTTGTGGGGGTACTGCATGCGTAGTGACGCCTTTTTGATGGGCCTGCCTTTCTTTGCGTGTGTTGTGTTATTTTATACAAAAAATGCTGTTGCGTGTAAATTTAGATTTTTGTTTTGTGCGGTTATCATTATTTTATGTTTGTGCGGAGCTAAATACATTAATAGCGCCCATTATTCTGCTCCAGATTACCAAAAATATCTGAAATTTCAACCAACTCGCGTCATGTTGGGGGACAAGATAAATTATGATAAAGATGCCGTCTATGACGAAATTGAAGAAAGCAACCTGCATGGGGAAGACTATTCCCTGTTGTTGGATTGGGTGTTCTATGATCCGTATGTATTTGCTCCCGATTCACTAAAGCAGATTACGAATAAAATATCAAAATACACATCCCCTTTAAATAGGGCTACACTGTTGTCTAGAGTCCTTTATCGTTTTGATTGCTCCATTGTTCATCCTTGCTGCTGGGCATTCTGCTTGGCTGGCCTTATTCTTTTGGCTCTTGGTGGGAAGAGGGCTTTTTTCGTGTGTGGTGTGCTGGCCGTTGTGCTGATGGAGATGTGTTACCTTATTTATCTGCTTCGTTTGGTGTATCGTGTGGAAATAGGCATATGGTATTATGCTGCGGTTCTAGCGGTTCCATTGTTGAAGGAATTTTGCCCTATTCCGCGCCGTCCATTTTTGCTGGTACTGGGTTCTTTGTTTGCTGCATATACAGCATTGTTTTGCTTTACGGGCTCGTACCAGCGTTCTAATGCTAGAGGCGATTTGCTGGCTATTCCTAGCCAAGAAAAGGCTTTGGCAAATTACAAGGCCGTCTTTGAATATATGGATTCCATGCCGAACAATACAGTCTTTGTTGTGCCGATGACTACCTATGGGGCGTTTATCCATTATCGGGAACCTCTCTATTGTTCGGCGCCGGTAGGTAGCATGAAAAGGATAGTCCCGTTGGGCTTTTGGCTCCCCTATTTCCCGGATGTTGAAAATTCCTTAAGACAATATGGTGTTGAAAATCCTATGCATGACGCCGTTAAAGAAAACGTTGTTGTCGTTGCGAATGATGAATTTTTATTAGATTATCTGCATAGGCATTATTATGAAAATGCAAAGGTAGATACGCTCCGCGAAATAGGTCCCGTTAAGTTTTTTAAGTATTCGGATGGTTTAGCTGGTGATTGACTCCAAAGTTGATTATAGTATTAACCTCAATGAGACGAATGTAATTAAAGGGATTGCTATATGCGCAATGCTTTGGCATCATCTGTTCCTGGAAAGCCATGAATATGGTGAGGTTATTTTTAAACTAGCTTCGACTTGTAAAGTCTGCGTTGCTTTATTTGTTTTTTTATCTGGCTATGGCATGGCGGTGCAATTCAAGAAAGTTAACTTAAATGGCAAATTTTCTACGTGCGTTGACGTCGTAAAATTTTTGGCCAGGAGATATTTTAAGTTCTATTTGAATTATTGGGTTGTTTTTTGTATAACTGTCCCTATAGGGATTTTTGTTTTCGGTCGTTCGTTAGAAGTTGCCTATGGACCTGATTTGTTGGTGTGCTTTTTGCGAGATGTGTTTGGTTTTCAAGGCTATAATTCGTATAACATTACATGGTGGTTCAATAGTCTGATTCTTGTCCTTTGGGTGTTTTTTCCGATACTCTATTGGGCTTTGAAAAGTAAGTTTGTTTGTGTATGGGTTCTTGTTCTAGTTCTATTTGATCCTGGGGGAATCTTGAAACCTCTAGGCTCTTTGGCTATTTTCTTTCTGCAGTATTTAGTTGTATTTGTATTCGGAATTTGTGCCGCAGCACATATTGATGTAATCAACAAAGTGCTAAATAGGGTGAATGGCTATGTATTCCTTGTGGCGTCTTTGATTATAACTATATTATTGCTTTACATGAGGAATCATTATGTGCTTTACTGCTTTTTGGGAATGAGAGGGGATCCGTTTATTGCTATTTTTCTTTCTCTTGCAGTGGTCAGTATTTGTAGGTTATGTAAAACGAGAATGTCTGTAATGGCGTATTTGGGCAAACATTCTATGAATATGTATTTAATGCACACCTTTATTTGTGGGTATTTCTTTCATGATTTTATATATAGTCTTAAGTATCCGATTTTGATTTTTATTGCGCTGCTGTTGAGTTCCCTGCTGTTTTCTATTGTGATTGAATTCTTCAAGAGAAAAATACGATTTTATAAATTACAACAGAAAGTTTGCCTTTTTTTTGAATAAATAAACCGTATGATATTTAAGAAACCTCTCTTTTTGGCTTTTGGCTTGAATGTTCTGTTTTTTTTGCTGTACTTGATTTTCGGACAGGTACGGCATGGCTCGCTTGATGACTACTTTATGTCGGGGGTGCTGACGGGGGCCTATGGCGGCGAATACGACGTCCATATGTATTTTGTTAGTTCGGCTTATGGGTATTTCTTGAAGCCGTTTTACTGGCTGTTCCCCAAGGTGGGGTGGTACTTTATTTTTGAACTCTTGGGGACTTTTGCGGCGTTTACCGCATATACCTATGTCTTGATCAAGAAAATGGGGGCAAGGTATGGTGTGCCTTTGTCGTTGCTGCTGTTGGCTTCGCTTTCGACCGACTTCTATTTTCAGTTGAGCTTTACGCAGTGTGCGACGAGTTATACCGCTGCGGGGATTCTGCTTGCTGCTGTGGGTGTTTCAAAAGAAAATAAGTGGTTGCTTGCTTTGGGTGGGCTGGGCTTGCTTTTCGGTAGCTTTATGCGCTGGGAGGGCTTTTTACTTGGGATGCCTTACTTGTGTTGTTTGCTTGTTGCGGTATGGTTCGAAAAGAAGCGCTTTAGCAAAAAAACGGTTGTCGCCCTGCTTTTGATATTCGTGGCCATTTGGGGAATCCACCATTATGATAGAAATCTTTACACAGGCGGGGAATACAAGTATTATGCGGCTTATCAGCCTGTTCGGTCCTATTTTGCCGATGGAAATTTTTATGATAATGAATCGACATACGATGAACTAGAAGAAAGGGGAATGTCTGGAGATGATCTTAACAAGTTGATATCGGGGATGTTCTACGATACGGAAGTTTTCCCTGCGGATTCCTTAAAAAAGATAATCAGGGTTGCTCGGAATAACTTGTATTCGCCGAATTGGGCGCGTATGCCTGTAACATTTTTGCTATTGGTGTCGAGAGCGCTTATGCGCAGTAGTGGCTGGTGCTGGGTATTATTCTGCCTGTTCCTGATGTTGACTATGTCTAAAAGGGCGAATCTGTACCCTTGGGTCTCGTGGCTTTTTGTTGCTGTTTCCATCGGGTATTTGCTATTGGTTAACCGCCTGGTCTACCATGTGGAAAGCGGAGTGTGGCTCTATGCGATTGTGTGCGGCATCCCCTTTATGTCGCAGGAGCGTTTTTCGCATAATATAGTTGCGCTAAAATGGGAACGCACTTTCCCCATACTTTTATTGATTGTGGCCGCTTCTTTTGCCTATTTTACTATAGCGGAACAGTCGGTTCTTAAGCAGAAAAAACATTTGGTGTCGTCAGTAGAGATCCCCGAAGATTGGCGATTGTTCTTGGATTATGCACATAGTCGCCCGGATGATGTTTTTTTACTCTCTTTTTATCAATACAAGGTGCTCGGAACTGTCCATAATCCACCCTATCTAGCTATAGAGCCCGGCAGTTGGAATAATATATTCCCCTGGGGTTACTGGAATATTAATTTGCCTGCAATGGTGAAGGAATTCCAGAAAAGGGGGGTGACCAATCCGATTAAAGACATCGTGCATGATAATGTGTATTTATTGGAAGACAATAACCAGCCTTCGCTACAGGATTTCTATAAACGCCATTATCATAAGGACCTTGATGTAGATACGGTGCGGGCATTTGGTGACTTGATGCTGCTCAAGTACCATGTTGCGAATGAGCTGCCCCTGAATGGAGGGTCGTGATGCGCAAGTGGCAAACTATAAATTTGGTTGTGTTTTTGGTGTTGGTGATTGCGACATCTACAATGGTGTATGTACTGGAGAGGACCAGCTTTTCGTTGCCTGTCGAAAAGCCCTGGCATTTGTCGCCTTCTGTTCACGAGGATTCGCTCTCTCAGCGATATTTAGACGAATATAAAATATTGGGTAAAAAATCGTTGCGAAGGCAACTGTATGATAGTTCCCGTACGAATGTATTCATTCTGGTGGATGCCTGGGGTGTGCCTGTTCAAGAAACTGTGCTAGAAGATGAGTTTGCTTATTTTGCAAAATCGCCACATGTTTTTGCCCTTCATCAGCGGTTGGGCGCCAGGAATATACATGCTGAACGTGTGGAGTTCCGGGATGGCCCGGAAAACGAGATTTACTTGTTTGGTGGCGATTCCCTGGAATATGATCGGCCGCAACTTGTTGGTGAAATCGGGTTTAAAAGGACTTTGTTCTGCCAAAATTGCGGAGACGCAAAGATGGTTGCTGCGGTAGATTCCTTGCTGGAGAACGATTCGCTCAGGTTTATTGCCTGGACTACGCAGAGTTCTAGAGGTGGAAATAAGGATAGCTTGCATAAGTCGCTAAAGCTGATAGCTGATTTAACGGCACGTCATCCTGAAGTCAACTTTGTTGTGCAGGGCTCGCATCGTCCTGTTTTGTGTAGCCCTGAAATCAGGAATTCATATAAATTTCATTGGGTACCGGTGGTAATTCTGAATGGTAAAGAATAAAATAAAGAGAAACGTAAAGACGATATTTCTTGTGGGTATATCGACAGCGCTTATGACGATAACCCCTTATTTGCTGACTTTTGAAAAAGGGCAGGGACTTACTAGAGGTCTGTTTGAATATGGAATTTTTGCAGTACTGCTGTTCTATGCAAGCCTAAGAAAAGTCTTTGGTGAAAAGAAATGGTTTGCGCCTGCGTTCTATGCATTGCTAGTTGTACTTTCGTGGATCGATTTGTTGACGATACTGACGGAGAAAAAAAGCGGTATAGGCTTTTATGGCTTGATTCCGTTTGTGGGTAGCTTTGTCGCTCTTGCTCTTTTGAAAGATGTCAAGGGAATATCTATACGAAATGTGAATTTGGTTTTGTTCGTTTCTTTTTTTGTGCATTTTGGAGCAATGAGAATTTATCCGGAGCAGCCGTTGATGCAGTTCTCGATACCGTTATTCATGGCGCAGAGTCAGCAAAGTGTGGATAGAGCACATATCCCAAATTCATTGAAATCTGTGTATGATGTTACCAGTTCTGTCTCGATTACTAAAGGCAATGTAGATACAACTCGTAGTAATGTTGTAGTACTTGTAGAATCTTGGGGAATCCCGATGGATTCAAGCTTGTTTGCAAATGAATTGGCTGTATTTGGAAGCATGTTGAAAAAGCGGGGAATACATGCTAGAACGTTCAGCCGTACCTATACAGCAGAGCGTGAAGATTTGTTGGATTCTTCTTGGCAGGATTCTACTGGGAGTAGGGATTCCTTGTTTATGCCTAAACGGTTTGCAGAACTTGGCTACCGAACATCGTTTTTCTTTGGTGGAGATTCTTCAATCCAGTGGCGCTATAAGTATATTAGGAATATTGGATTTGAACAGGTGTTTTGGACGGATTCTGTGACAAGTGATGGAGTGATGGCTTCAAAGATTGATTCGCTGTTGGCTGATTCGACATGTGAGAATCGTCATTTTATTGCGTGGACAACTCGCGATACACGCTTCCCGATGAGTGACGATGCGGTATTGACTGAACGTCTATATTACGAACGCCTGTTTGGGACACTGAGTGTTATTGCAGATTTGGCAACGAAGCACTCTGATGTGCGATTTGTGGTGCAGGGGGACCATGAACCGATATTGGCTCCTTTGGAATTTCAACAGAAATTTTATCGCCGTTGGGTGCCGTATGTGATTTTAAACTAGCTTCTTATTTTTTTCTTAACCGAAAGGTAAAATAAAGTTTATATTTCAAGCATGCTGAAGATTCCTTTTAACAAGCCTCCTTTTGTAGGGATGGAATTCGACTATGTCAAGCAGGCTGTGGAAAGCGGCCGTATTTGTGGCGATGGTACGTTTAACCTCCGGTGCCATGAGTGGTTGGAAAAACACACGGGTGCGGTCAAGGCTCTCATGACCACCAGCTGTACGCACGCTCTTGAAATGTCCGCCCGACTTTGTAACATTGCTCCCGGCGACGAGGTGATTATGCCGTCGTTCACATTCGTGAGTACCGCCGATGCGTTCGTTTCGCAGGGGGCAAAATGCGTGTTCGTTGATATCCGCCCCGATACGATGAATCTGGACGAAAAGCTTGTCGAAGATGCGATTACCGAAAAGACTAAGGCGATTGTACCGGTCCACTATGCGGGGGTCGCCTGCGAAATGGACAAGATAAACGAAATCGCGAAACGCCACAATTTGTTTGTGGTCGAAGATGCCGCACAGGGAATGATGGCTACATACAAGGGACACGCTCTTGGATCTATGGGCGATTTCGGTTGCTATAGCTATCACGAGACCAAGAACTATAGCATGGGTGAGGGCGGGGCGCTGCTCATCAATCGTCCTGAATTCTGTGACCGAGCCGAGATTATTCGCGAAAAAGGCACCAACCGTTGTCAGTTCCATCGTGGTGAAGTTGATAAGTACACCTGGGTTGAACTGGGCTCAAGCTATTTGCCGAGCGAACTCAATGCGGCCTACCTCTATGCCGAACTGGAATGTGCCGATATCATAAACGATGCCCGCATGGCGAGTTGGAACGAGTACAGACAAAGGCTTGCTCCGCTTGCTGAGAAGGGACTGGTCGAATTCCCATATATTCCGGAATATTGCACGCACAATGCCCACATGTTCTACCTGAAGGTGGAAGATTTGCAGACGCGAACGGCTTTGCTGAAGCACTTGGTGTATAATGGAATCCTTGCTGTGTTCCACTATGTGCCACTGCATTCATCGCCTGCGGGGATGCGCTATGGTCGGTTCCATGGCGAAGACAAGTTTACCACCAACGAAAGCAACCGTCTGCTCCGCTTGCCGATGTTCTACGGGCTTAAGCAGGAAGAAATAGAGTACATCTGTGATAAAGTGTATGAGTTCTTTGGGGTGTAGAAATGTTGTTCCAAGAAAAAGATTTATTCGATTTTAGTGTTCAATGCCTTCAAAAGTATGGCATGTGTCTTTCCGATGCTGAGATTACGGCAAGGCATTTGATTCAGACAGACAAATGGAAGGTTCATTCTCACGGTTTGCAGAATTTGTTCAACTACATTCGCAAGGCTCAGGCTGGCGGCGTGTCGTTCACCAACAGGCCCGAGTTAATCAACCGCACCGCGTCTGTCGCCCTTGTCGATGGCAAGAACTGCATGGGCTATATTTCATCGACAGAAGCAATGAAAATGGCTTGCGACATGGCTACAGAATCAGGCTTTGCCTTGGTGGTGGTGAAAAACAGTTGTCATTTTGGAGCCGCAGGTTGCTATGCGAATATTGCCGCCGAAAGGGGAATGCTCGGCGCCGTGTTTAGCAACGTGGACCGGTTTATGGCCGCCCCTGGGGCAAAACACCCTGTGATGGGGCAGAACCCCTTTTCATGGGCTGCCCCTACCAGTTTGTTTCCATCGGTGTTTTTGGATATCTGTACGAGCCAGGTGGCTGCACTTCGTGTAATCAACGAAAAAATAGCCGGGAACAAGGTTCCAGACAATTGGATTATAGACAGAAACGGCAATCCAACCACAGACCCGTCCTCATTTCCTCAAGAAGGGGCGCTTCAGCCGATGGCCGCACACAAAGGTTACGGATTTTCCATGTTCATCGAAATGATGACTGGCGTTATTTCGGGCGGGTTGCTCAGCATGAGCGGAAACATACCCAGTTGGAACTTGAAACTGGAACAGCACAATGGCATCAGCTGTTCCTTTATGGCCATTGATGCAGATAGATTATTCCATAAAGGATATCTAAAAGAACGTGTCGATGAAATGGTTCGAGAAATCCATAGTGCAGAACCCGTAAATCCAGAAGTTCCCGTTACGGTTCCTGGAGAATTGGCTTGGAGGCGTTCTCGCGAAGCGGATTTGCACGGTGTTGATTTGCCCGAAAATACGATTGTCCAGTTGACCAAACTTTCCGAGATGTCGGGATTCCCGTTGCCGAAAGAGGTCGGCTAGAATGAAAAAGATGCTTCTCTTGAACGGGTCGTTTAACGAACTTCGCTTGATACATGCCGCACACAGGCTTGGCTATTACGTAATTACGTCTGGCAACGACAGTACGGGAGAAGGGCACAAGTATGCAAACGAATATTGCCCGTGCGATTATTTCGATAAAGAAGCCGTTTATCAACTGGCTAAACAGAAAGAAGTAGATGTCATTTGTGCCTGTAGCAACGATTTTGGAGCGCTATCTGCTGCATACGCCTGCGAAAAACTTGGAATTCCGGGCCATGACAAGTATGAAACATGTCGCTTTTTCCATGAGAAAGACTGCTTTAAGAAAATGGCAAAGGAGTTGGACCTACCAACGCCTGCCGCCGCCTGGTTTGACTGTGTAGAAGACGCAATTGCCTATATTGACAATCTTTCTTATTTTCCGCAGATTGTCAAGCCTGCCGACTTGAGCGGTGGAAAGGGAATCAAGAAAGTCTCCAATAAAACGGAGGCAAAAGAAGCCGTTAAGGATGCCTTCTGCCGTTCCAAGGTAAAAAGGATCCTGATTGAAGAGTATATTGAAGGAAAACAACAGGGAATTACCGTCTTTATCCAGAACAAGAAGGTTGTTCTTGAATATGCGACAAATGACGACGCCTATGTAAATCCCTATATGGTATGGTTGGCGTATCCGCCAGATGATAATTATCCGAAGGTGCGCGAGTTCATTGTAGCCGACATTGAAAAAATTGCGACTGCAAAAGAGGTTGCCGATGGCTTTTTGACGATACAGTACATGGTGAAAGATGGAAAACCATATTATATTGAAACCATGCGCCGTTCGCTCGGGAACCAGCATTATCTTTGCATGTCAAAAGATACGGGTATCGACTTCTATGAACTATATATACGTTCGCAGTGTGGCGAGAATTGCTCTGATTTGGTCAGTAAGGCTCATGGATTTGAGTTTTATAGTGGATTTATGGCGATTTTTGCACCCACAAATGGAAAAGTCAAGAGTGTTGAAATAGACGAAGTTTTCCAAAAGAAACTTTTCGATATCAAGATGCTGAATGGACCAGGGTATTGTGTGACGGACTACCTGAACGACAAACTCGGCTTGTTATATTTTACCTTAGGTAAGCAAGATCTAGATTGGTTCGAAAAAAACAAACGGAACTTATTCCGTGTGACAATGGAGTAATGAGAACAAGGATGGCATTATGAATAATACAGAAAAGAAAATGCTGGATATTCTTAAGTACCTTAAGAATGAACACGATGTAATCGCCATTAAAGCGGAATTTGAGGCCGAAGGAAGCCGCACAGATGAGTTGGTCATGCTCAATGAAATCATTTTTAGGGCAGACATGAAACTCTATATAAAAATAGGCGGATGCGAAGCCGTCAGAGATCTTGACCAGTGTCGATTATTGGGCGCTTCTGGAATAATGGCTCCTATGATTGAGTCCCCATTTGCCATGAAAAAGTTTGTTAACGCCGCTCACAAGGTTTACGGAAAAGAATGGGATAACATTGAATGGATTATAAATGCCGAGACGGTATTGTGTCATGAGAACTTGGATGCAATTTTAGATGCGGGAAAAGGTTTTCTTTCCACAGTTTCGATTGGTCGCGTCGATTTGTCTTCTTCTATGGGGCTTTCGCGAGAAAAGATAAATGGAGATGAGGTCTTTGCGAAGACAAAAGATATTGCAGAAAGATCAAAATCTAAGGGATATAGAGTCAATTTTGGTGGTGGTATATCATTTGACGCCATCCCGTTTATTCAGAAAATGTATCCGTCAAATGACAGGTTTGAAACAAGAAAGGTTGTTTTCCATTCATCAAATGACGAAAAAGTCCTAAAAGACGGAATTCTCAAGGCGATGGAGTTTGAAACGCTATATCTGAAGAATAAATGCGAATTTTATGATAGAATGGCCCTTGAAGATCAAGAAAGACTAAAAATGATGGCGGAGAGACTTGAAATAGCTGGGTCAAATCTCGTTATATAATATTTTTTGACAAAGAACATCCTGATGAAGAACTTGATTATATTCGATCTTGACGGAACTTTGCTTGATACCGGCGAAGGTATAATCAAGAGTCTTAAATTTGCTCTAAAAAAGTTTGGCTTTCAGATTCCTGATGAAGAAATTTGTAAAAGCTTTGTTGGCCCCCCGCTGAAGAAGAGGTTCTTGGAACTTTTTGATTCTGATGAACAGACCGCAGATATGCTGTTGGCTTGCTTTCGTGAAGAATATGGTAAAGGGGATCTCTTTTTGGCAAGTGTATATCCTGGTGTGGAAGAATGCCTTAAAGAACTACACAAGCAATACTCTCTTGCGGTGGCGACGAATAAATCTGAAATTCAGGCCGCACAACTTTTGGAAAGATTTGGCTTGGCTTCTTATTTTGACATGATTTGCGGTTCTGATATGAAGGCGTCCTTAACAAAAGAGCAGATCGTTGCAAATGCGGCTAAAAAACTTGGCTTTTCGCCTGCGGATTGTATCGTTGTTGGTGATAGTGGCAATGATGCGGATGCAGCAGCGAAATTAGGAATGCAGTTTATTGGGGTGACATATGGGTATGGTTTCAAATATGCTGAAGATCTTACTTCTTATCCATATACCGCATATGCGGAATACCCCATGCAGATTAATGAGATAGCAATTAATATTTTTTAACACAGCTTAGGAACGAGTATGAATTGGCTTGAAAGATTCGCAGAAGAAATGAAAAATGAACAACGGGCCGTGTATCTTTATGGAGCGGGCTTTATTGCCGATCGAATTACGAAGCTTCTCAAGGAATGTGGCGGAGTTGACGGGTACATTGTTGATAAACGATATCTTCCTGTTGATAAAGAAAAACGCATCAAAAATGGGAGACCAGTCATTGCTGTTGACGAGCTGGACAGAGATTGTGTTTTAATTGACGCAATACAACTTGTTAATACACCCGTCGATTTGCCTCAAAACAGATATATCAAGAAAATATATCGGCTAGACTTTTCAACCTGCTTTTTGCATGGTGTGTACGAAGAGTCTTTCGTTTTGGAAAATATGTCGAAATTTATGGGACTTTATGACAAACTTCAGGACGCTGAATCTAGAGTATCTTTAATGAATTTTATTTCCCAAAAACTTACAGGTTCGTATAGCAAACCTTGTTCAGAAAATACGCAGTATTTTGACGAAGATATCTTTTTGCCGAAAGAAAATGAGACCTTCGTTGATTGTGGCGCTTATGATGGTGATTCGTTGCTGAATTTCTTTACCTTCTTAAAGAAATACAATATATCCACCTATAAGAAGTGCTTTGCTTTTGAGCCGGACAAAGAAAATTTTGAAAAGTTAGAAAAGAATGTTGCTGCATACCCGAACATTTCTGCGTATCAACTTGGCACTTATTATCGTAAGGATTCTCTTCATTTTTCTGATGGTAATGATACTGGCTCAAGTATCCAGAGCAGTGGAGGCGTGATTATAGAAGTCGATTCTATTGATAATATTACGAACGGAGAAGATGTCTCTTATATTAAGATGGATATCGAAGGTGCAGAATTAGATTCGTTGATGGGTGCTCAAAAGACTATTCTAAAATATCGCCCTAAACTTGCAATATGCGTCTATCATAAGACAGATGATCTATTGACTATACCAAATTTCATTTTGAGTTTACACAATGATTACCGGTTATATTTAAGAAACTATAAAAAAGCTGGATGCGAAACGGTGCTTTACGCAATGTAGATTGTCGTTTTGAAGCTACCATTCAGTGCGGCTGCTTTTGCAGATGCGCTCTTTTATTTCTGTTGTAGAAATTTCCTTTGTATAAGGTAAGTATTCTATTGATACGCCTATTTGCTTGAATTGTTCTTCTGTTTTCTTGTAACGGTCGCTTCCTTTCCAATCGTCACCAGAGAATAAAACGTTGAAATGAAATTTTTCGTAAGCAAGCATTTTGTTATCTGTTATTTCATAATTAACGAGTTCAACCATGTCAACACATTTGAGAGCCTTTAGAATTCGTAGTCGATGTTTTTCTGGAAATATTGGAATTTTCTTTTTTATGTTTAGGCAATATTCGTCATCACAAATTCCCACGATGAGATAATCGCACATGTTTTTGCATTTTTCCAACAAGTTTAGATGCCCGATGTGAAACAGGTCGAAAACACCCGCCGTGTAGCCTATTTTATATTTCATTTTTCCTTCTTTTGATTGACTTTTTGTGTTTTGTGTAATCGGTATAGGGCTTGCTTGTATCAAATAGGAGCCCACCCATTTTTAATTCGCCAGTGCTTGAAAATTTTTTTGGCACATTATAATTTCCATATTCAGAGGTAAGAATGTTGTCATAACCATTGAAAATGGGGATGGATATGTTTTCGAATGGAACGAAAATCGTTTCCGAATAATCCTTTTTATTCCTTATTGCAGGGTTTGTCACTGCATTCAAATGAGAAAAGTTTAAACATTGATTGAAACGATATTTTTTTGTAATCCAAATCCATTTTTTAAAAAAGAATTTACTAGTCCTTTCTGAAGGAACCCTAAATAACGAGTATAGAATTTTTTTAGGGATTCTAATTATTGGATTCGTAGATTCAAAGTATCGTGTAGAGAAATAGGCAAAGCCCAAAGCAAAAAATTTATATAAAGAAGCGATTTTTTTTTGAATGTTCCGTGAAAGTTTCTTATCGGGTATATTATCTAAGGGAAAAATATCTATAAAAATTCCTTGATTGTAATTTAGATTAGGTCGATTTAATTCGGATCTCGCTATCGCCGTCGTGTTTGAGTTGTGAAGTCTCATGGCAATCATTAGCTGAGATAGTTCTGTATTTTCGTAGTTTTCCAAACAATACGGCTCTTGAAATTCTTCCTTGGCAATCATCCAGAGCTTCTCGTAATCTTCTCGAGGCATGCAAAAATCCATGTCGTCATCCCATGGAATGAATCCCTTGTGACGAACTGCTCCAAGCAGTGTTCCGTAATCAGCATAAATTTTCAGTTTGTATTTTTTGCACACATTAAGAAGTTTTTGGGCTAAATCTAAATCTACTGCCCAAACTTCTTTCATTTCTTTGGAAATGAAATGTCCGCATCGTGTCTCGGGATAGAGAAATCCTTCTGGGGGTGGGTAATTTAATGGAACCATTCTAAATCCTTATATGAATCTAATATACATTTATAAAAAGAATATTATTGATCCTGTAATTATCAAAGCTATGGAAAAGACTTTTTTTCTCTTGAATTTATCCTTAAAACAAATCATTGCTAGTATTGTGACAAATAAATAGCTGGACGATCCAATGGCTCCCATTTCTTTTAGGAGTACTCCATGACTCATTGCGAAGATGTTTGAAATTAGTGAAAAACCCATTAAGGCATAGCCACCGATTACCCAAGGGTTAAGATATTCATAGATAATGGATGAATGCTTTTGGGTGGCACTTTTTTTTAGCATCATTTGCGCTACGGCGGCTATAAAAACGTTGAATACGGCTAATGCATAAAACATACTAGGACCTCGCATAAAGGACGATGCCAGAAAGGATGACTGTTGTCCCAACAATGTTATTTATCGTAATTGGCTCGCCAAAAATAAAATAAGCGTACGTGAGCCCAATAAATCCTGTCATACCTTTTAACATATATGCGTCACTAACAGGCATGCGTTTAATAACTTGTTGCCATAAGACAGCGTAAATTCCGAGAATAAAGACACATCCGGATAAGAATGCTAGGTATGATAACGACAAGAACTCGCATTGAGAGGCGGACTTCGAAAAAACTCCCGAAAGTGAGTAAATAAGGAATACGCCAAATAAGCCAAGGTATTTTAGGAACATATTGAAAAAATTATGGGTGTATTTAGATTTTGTCGCGAACATCGCCGTTAAAGAACCGCACGCGTTCGTCGTCCTGGAACTTCTTCGCCATGTTCCACTGCTTCATCTCATCGCGGGAGTATATGATTATCTTCTTGGGATTATACTTGGCCAGCGTCATCGGGACAAACGTATTGCCGAACGAACCCGTTCCGCCAGTTATCAGAATCGTCTTGTTAGTTAACATGCTGTCTTCCAAAGAAATACCTTAAAAGGATTTTTACATTTAGTAATATATATATAAAACACCCTGCCGGAACGGGCGAAAATGGGAAAATGGGCTGGAATGTGCGGAAAAACGGGAAAAATGCGTTTTTTTATCCCAATATAGCCTCCCCCCTAAAAAAGAAGGGCTTGTTATGCATTTTTTATCAACTTGAAAATGTTCTCGTATGCGTTTATATAGGCTTTGTCGCTGTTGTCAAATTCAACATCCACAACATTCACATCTAGGGCCTTTAGTAGTTCCATTTTCCCATAATCGTAGGATTTGTCGCGGATGGCGTAATAGTAAATTCTGTTTTTGCAAATGCCAGGATTAGATCTTTTATTCCGTTTTCTTGTTGTGAGAACGTTCCATAAATCGACTTCTTCGTAGCCCAACCCTAGTCCTAGAATATGAACATCTGTAGTGAACAGCAAGTTTACCCAACAGGGAGCAATTACTTCATTGGAATTGCTTAGATGACCGTTGATTTTTGCGACATATTCACAATAACCGGATAGACCTAAAATGATGTCTTGGGGACTACTTGTATCCCCATGAATGTTCCAGAACGTTTTATGCTGTCCGTCTTTGTCTAAACAAAGATGTTTGTAGATTAAGTCTGTTTCAGAATATTGGAGCGAAATTCCAAATTTTTGGGGCAAAAATAATTCGTAATTCGTGGTAATGTAGTTGTCTGCATCCAATTGCATCAATTTATCGTAAAAAGAAGATGGGCTCCTTTTAACTAATTCTGCACACAGAGATTCTTTCAGTTCTTCTTCTGTGTTTATACGAATGGACGCAATGCCTCCATTAATTTTTAACAACGATTGGCCACGCCTAAGAAGATACGTCTTTCTCTCTTCTTGGGGCAGGATAATGTATTCGTATTTTAGTGTGTTGCTTTGAATTTGCGGTAACGATTCTTTCTTTGAAATGCGCAGTAAGACATCGTCCCATGAAAGTCCTCCTCCCAAAAGGTTTACTCCATTCCCATATAAAATTGTCTTGTCCATCTTTTGCATGTTCCTTGCTCTATTTATTCTTTTGGGGGACCGACTCATACCAAAATCCTAAAGCCCTTCCGTTTGTTTCGTTAAGGTCTATTTCTTGGTATCTTTCGTGAACGATTTTGACTAGTTTGTTGATTAATTCGCCTAATTTTAAGCATGATGCCGAAGCCGCATGGAACCTCTTTTCGTCCTCGGCTGATATGAATACGTCCATTGGGATGTTCCAAACAAGGTTCTTTGTGCTTGGATTGTAAATGTATGGCGCATCTAGAGGAATGCTCTTGTTTAATGTCTCGCTGATATTTGAGATGAGAGCTTCAAGTTCTTTATCGTAAAAAATGAATAGGGGGTCTTTGATTTCGGCGTTGATTTGTTGCTGAAAATTAAGAACGTAATTGCTGACATATTGAGGCCCGCTTTCGCAGAAAGATTGAAGCTTCGGGAAAAAGAAATATTCTAGGAGTAGCTCAAGTTTGTTTGCATCACGGTTATGTTGGATTTGTTTTGGATTGCTTCCTTTTAAAATTTCTTTTAGGGGATTTTTCTCAAGTATCGAGAGTATCCCGTTTTTTAGCGACTCATATATGCGCGTTGTTTTCTGCTTGTTGCTTAGGCCCACTGCATCTTGGGCGCTTAGGCTATAGTTCAGCACTCTGTGGCTTTTTATGTCGAATGGGAGGTCGCTTATGGGGGCGTAGGCGGTGTTGACGATTAAGATTATCCGGTCCCAGCCGAGAGTTGCTTGTGCAATCCCGAGTTCAAAAAGAACGTTGGGGTTTGGGGTGGTTTTGGATGTTGTTCCTGCGTTAATTATTGTGACGTCGGCGATGAAAATATCTGCATTACGTATTTTTTCTTCAATGGTGCTGGCGATGTCTGGGCTTCCGCATCTTTCGTTGGTAGCTTCGTCAAAGATGAGGTTGTTCTTTTTGCATATATCCTTTAGGCAACCGCTAATCACGTTGCGATTTGTCTTGGCATCTAAATCCGATTGCCAAGAAAAGAACACTATGGGTTTGTCTTGCTCGGGTTGCATATCTATGAGTAATATAGATTAAGTGTTCAAAAGAGGCTGATTTACCCCAAAATAAGTATTGTATTTGCGGAAAATCCGCAATTCCCGCAAAAATAAATGCTATTTAGCCGATCATGTACGCCAGGCTCACGTCCCATCCCGCAGCACGCCCACCGTGCAGTCCAGGAACGCGATGTACCCCGGCGAGAGGAACTCCCGCTGCGACGCAAGCTTCGAGAACACCCCCGACGTGGTGTATATGAAGAACGTGCCGATCAGTGCTATGTATTTAAGGACCGTGAGCATCTGATGGGGAATATATATAAAACGCCCTGCCGGAACAGGCGGAGTCGGGAAAATGGGCTGGAATGTGAAATATTCAAAAATCCCTGTTTTAGGTATTGACAAGTGCATCTGGTGAATCTATATTTTATAGTGCTCAAATGTGTATAAAAAGAACGGGCGATTGCTTCGCTCCGCTCGCAATGACAACTAGCAAAGCCCCGCTTTTTATGCCTGTAGGTGGGGGAGGAGTGAAAGATGAACGAAAAAGATGCGTTGCCGGCCGCCGAGAAGAACGATCCCGGATCAAGTCCGGGATGACAAAAAGGATGTTCCGGAGTGAGGGGAGTTCCACATCGAGGTCCGGGTCGAAAACGAGACCGTCTGGCTCACGCAGGCTCAGATGGCGGAGCTGTTTGGCACGTCACGAACAAATATCGTTGAACACATTGGCCATATCTACGAAGAAAACGAGTTAGACCTGGAGTCAACCTGTCGGAAATTCCGACAAGTTCAAATAGAAGGTTCTCGAAGGGTCAATCGTCAGATTCCGTTCTACAATTTGGACATGATTCTGTCACTCGGTTATCGGGTCAAATCTGCCGTAGCGACAAAATTCCGCCGCTGGGCTAATCAAGTTTTGAAAGAGCACCTGCTCCGAGGTTGCAGCGTCAATCAAAGACTCGTTTCACACGAAAATAGACTGGAAAACCTTGATTCTCGAGTTATTTATCTCGAAAAACAGGTGGATTTTTTCGTAAAAGCGAACCTACCGCCAAGCGAGGGTTTGCTGCCCGCGCATTCGCAGTGGAGCGGTTACGAGTTTGCCGTGCAGCTGGTGCGGTCCGCAAAAAAGGAACTCATTATCATTGATCCGTATGCCAACGACATGGTGTTATCCCTTATGGCAAAGCGCGCCGAAGGGGTGAATGCGACCATCTATTCTGCCAGGATTACCCATGCCATGAGGGAAGAAGAGGCCCGCTTGAATAGGCAATTCCCGAAGGTTCATCTGGAGAATATGCGCGAGGTCCACGACCGTTTTGTCATCGTCGACGACGTAGTTTATCACGTGGGAGCGTCGTTCAAGGATTTGGGAAATCAAATGACCGCGTTCTCGGTGTTGAACTTTGTCTCTAAGGAACAGGTGCTTGCGATGGTGAAGTGATTGCCTCGCCAAACACGAAGTGCGCGAGCATTAGCCCGAACACCACGCCCGTGCCCTTGAACATGTAGGCCAGGCTCACGTCCATCCGCTTGATAATCTGCTGCCACAGCACCGCGTAGATCCCCAGCACGCCCACCGTGCAGGCAAGGAACGCGATGTACCCCGGCGAGAGGAACTCCCGCTGCGATGCAAGCTTCGAGAACACCCCCGACGTGGTGTAAATGAAGAACGTGCAGACCAGGGCGATGTATTTAAGGATGGTGAGCATCTGATGGGGAATATAGATAATACGCCCTGCCGGAACAGCCGAAAACGGGGAAATGGGCATCAAAAAGCGAATTCTACTGGACATTTTTTGAAAAACGCTTGACAGTGACACCCTGAAAATTTATATTAGTGCACAAGTGAGTAGTT
>Ga0310697_10001906_pt1 | contig 23181 bp, 39 predicted proteins | sample 172DNAGHGlowgp2_FD_203883 | JGI IMG/M metagenome (GOLD analysis project Ga0310697, IMG submission 203883) | Sheep rumen microbial communities from Palmerston North, Manawatu-Wanganui, New Zealand - 1728 DNA GHGlow gp2 (v2) (version 2) | ecosystem: Host-associated > Mammals > Digestive system >...
CAAATTCATCGGCGAGAACGCGGGCGGCTTCATCAGCAAAGCGATGGAGTTCATCACGCGAATGGCCCCGAAGCTCATCCAGGCCGGCATCAAAGCAATCGGCAACATCGCGCAATACCTGCCGCAACTAATCCAGATGGGCATCGACCTGCTCGTCGAAACCGTCAACGCGATCGCCGAGGTCATCCCGAGCGTGATGGGGCAAATCACCGCCGGAATCATCGGAGCAATCAAGGTCCTCACGCAGCCAGAGAACCTACTCAAGATCATCAAGGCAGGCATCACCCTACTCATGGCGCTAGTCGAGGCAATCCCGGAAATCATCACGGCGCTCAGCGAATCACTCCCGGACATCATCGAGAACATCGTCCGATGGATGACCAGCCCGGAGGCGCTCGCCCAAATCACGATGGCGACCCTGACCTTATTTGGCGCGATGATCATGGCCATCCCGCGAATCATTAAGGCACTCGGCACGGCCCTAAGCAAGCTACTCACCGACGCCTGGGACTTCATCCGCAACGGCTTCGAAGCCTTCAGCGCAAAGTTCGGCAAGGCGATCGGCGCCGCCATGGCCAAGGGCATCAACGGCGTCCTCGGCTTCATCGAGAGAGCCATCAACGGACCAATCAACGCGGTCAACGCCCTAATCGGCGCCCTCAACGCCATCCCGGGCGTGAACATCGGCAAACTCAGCGGAATCAAGCTACCACGCGTCGCGCTCGCAGAGGGCGGCATCGCTACCGGACCGACCACCGCACTTATCGGCGAAGCAGGTCGCGAGGCGGTCATCCCGCTCGAACAAAACACAGGCAACTGGGCCGGACTACTCGCCGGCAAGCTCGCCGAGGAATTTGAGAGCCAAGGCAACGCACCAGGCAGCACCATCAACGTTTACTTCAACAACCAAATCGACAGCAAGCTCGACATCGAACAAGTCAACCAAGAGCTTCTGACGGCAATCAGGAGGGCGGCATGAATCTAAACCAAATCAGCATCAAGAACTTCATCCTCGCACTATTCAAGCGCGATGACGGCGAGAGGATCCTGCTCGGCTCCGGCGCCTACGAATTCGACGCCGAGCTCCAGCACTTCGCGGCCAACATCATCGCTAATGACGTCATCGAGAAACAAGGCACCGACGGCCAGCTACTAGCAGGGCAGGTCCGCCGCTGCGCCCCGCAGAGCTTCGACGGCTTCGTGGGCGATGCGTCCACCAGCCGAGAGGACACCGAGAACTACCGCCGCGCATTCATCCGCTTCTTCCAGCCTCGCCACTTCTACACAGTCATCTACATCCTCCCGGACGGCACCGCCATCCAGCGCAAGAACGGCTACTTAACCGACGCCCCAGCCGTGCCGGAGCAATACCAGAAAAGCCCGCGCTACCACGTGGCGCTCGCTTTCGAGGACCTCAACTACTACAGCTACGCCGAAGACGCCCAGGGCGACGAAACCTACGCCCAGACGGTCAGCCTACAGCCAGAGAGCGAACTCACCGGCGGCCTAGTCTGGAACGCAATCGGCACCGTTTGGGAGCCGGAGAGCAAACGCCTCACCGGAATCAACGGCGACACCTTCCAGCAGAGCTACTCAGGAAAGAACCTGTTTGACAGAAGCAATATGGATATTCGCAACGGATATCTATATAACAACGAGCTCTTTTTCGCGACAAATTACCCAGACCGAACATTCATTATCCCATGTGAACCGAACACGACATACACGGTATCGAGAAGCGTATTAACAAGTTCATTCAGAGTAGCTTACTCTGACATTGTTCCGAGCGAAATCCCAGCTACTACGGGAAGAACCCAGAGAATCGCTTGCGCTGGGCAGACAAACAATAATCAAGGATATACAATCACTATTACTACTGGAGCTAACGCCAAAGCATTACTATGCCACTATGGTCATACTAGAAACGATTCTGGCACAATCAACCAATCTCTCGATACGATAATGGTCGAAGAAGGCTCGACCTCCACCTCATTCGAGCCATTCGTGGGCGGGCAACCAAGCCCGAATCCAGACTACCCACAGCCAATTCAGACGGTGGCAGGAACACAGACCATCACCATCGACGGCACGGACTACCCGCTCGACCTCGGCGACATCGAACTCGCAGAGTTCGACGGTTTTCAAGATCACATCTTTAAGGACGGAAGCGACTGGAAGCTCCACAAAGAAACAGGAAAATTTGTTTTCACCGAAGAAACAACTCCTACCGCCGGGCGGTCAAAAAATGGGAGCATCGGCTTCGTCCTTAACGCCGAAAATAACCCATTAACGGGAAAACATATCCCGATGGTTGGAGCTTGCTCGCATTTCGACATAGAGGGCGGATTGACGACTTGGACTGGCATCAATAAAACTGGCATGAACAGCGCCGGCGCACTCTGGTTCCAGACAGGCGACAGTGAACGCCCAGACTCAAGAACAATAGCACAATTCTTCGACTGGCTCGCAAGTTCGAGCGTTGTATACAAATACGCACTCGCCACCCCGGCCGAAACCGTCATCACCGACCAAACGCTCATCAACCAGCTCGAGGCAATCAGCGGAGCGCTCGGCTCCGGAGCCACCCCGACCATCACCCCAGCGCAAGGCAACCTTCCAGCCGTACTAACCACCGAATCGACAGGAGTCGGAGGCGGCGCAGTCTGGGATGCCGAAACCGGCCACGCCACCACGACCATCACGGTCAACGGCCTCTACGCGGTGAGCCCAATCTGGACGGTGCCAGGCCCAGCCGAATCGCCACTAATCGAGAACATCACCAACAACACGAGCCTCAGCTACCTCGGCCAAATCCCAGCCGGCCAGAGCCTAATCGTAGACTGCGGCAACCAAACCGCCACCATTGCCGGCGCCAACGTCAAGAACAACATCAGGGGCACCTGGCAGACATTCGAGCCAGGGCAGACCACAATCCGCTACTCGGGCGCGAACATCACCGCCCCAAGCACCCTGGAATGGAATGAGGTAGTTGGCTAATGGAACAGATCGCAGCAACCTACCAGATCCAGCTCCGCCTAAACGGCCAGCCAATCGGCGACGTGCGCGAACTCGCCGAGAATCTACGCTGGACGCGCAACCGCACCAACTACGGCATCGACGCCATCGAATTCAGCCTAAACGACCAATTATTCGCGAAATGGTGCGAATCCTACGGCACGACCATCAAAGCGATGCTCAAACCTATCGCCCTCGAGGCCAGAGTCGTCCGCAACGGCGAGGAAATCGCCGGCGGATTTCTCGCCAGCCTCCCGGCATACCAGCCGAACCAGGCCAGCGCCACGCTCCAGATGCGCTTCGACGGCTACATGAACCTACTCGCCGGCATCATCATCCCACCGACCGCACTCGCGACCAAACGCGCCAACAAATTCATCACCGACTGGATCGACATCGCGAACGCCAGAAGCGCCGCGGCAGGCAAACCCTACGGATTCGTGGCTCAGAGCGTCCAGAATCTCGCCACAGTCCAGCGCACCTACGACAACTACAAGAGCGTCAAGGAGGCCATCCTGGAGATGACCGACAACGTCGACGGAGCCGGCCAATTCGACGTCATCTTCAACCCGGACAAGTCCTACTACATCACCAACAGCCTCGGCCGGACGATCACCGACTGGCAACTCTACTACCCGCCACGCGACGGCGGTCAGTCGATCGCGACCATCAGCGCCCCGGAGGTCCAGGGCTTCGCCAGCCACGTGCTCACCCTCGGCGCGGGCGAAACATCCAGCAACCCAGACCAGTCCACGGTCATCACAGCATCGAGCACCGACCCCATCGCGGTCGCGGAATTCGGCTACTTCGAAACCATGACCCAATACTCGAGCGTGAGCCGCCAAGCGACCCTCAACAGCCACAACGCCACCGATCTCCACAACGCCACCAACCTCCAATGGAATCCGCAAATCACCCTATTCGGCCGACAGACCCCGCCAAGCCCAACGGCGGACTTCGGCCTTTGGATTGGCGACCAAATCTACCTGGAGAACACGGCAGACCCAACCGGAATGACCACCGGCTGGTTCGAAATCGAAGCCATCGAGGTCAGCGTCAGCGCGACTGGCGCCGAAACGGTCAAGCCAAGACTAGAGAGGGTCGCATGAACAACGCGGACAGCTTCGACCGGCTAATCAAATCCTGCGAGCGGGAGCTCCGCGACCTCAAGACCATCAGCGTCCGCCCATTCGGCCTGATCAGGTTCTACACGAAGACATTCACGACCGGAACAACCACAGGCTTCCGCGTGATCCTCACGTTTGACCAGAGCGCAATCCTACCGGCCATGCTGACCATCATCATCGGAGCCAGCACAGGACTCTACTCAGACCGCTGGTTCAGGACCATCCGAACAACGCCAGGCACCTACACCTACGAATTCGACCGCACCGTCCGCACCGCTCGCCAATTCGCCATCAGGCTCGACAGCTCGAGCCCGTTCACCGCAACCATCACGGAGGAAAGCTAATGATTGACACTTTCGAGAATCGCATCAAACGCCTAGAGGACGAGATCACGGCGCTAAAGTCTGCCCGCTATCGCTCCAGCGCTAACACGCCGACCGAAACCAAAGAAACGACCGTCCAGACGGTAATCAGAGGCTACACGGACAGCCAGGGCAACAAGAGCACATTCCCAGTCAACGAGGGCCACATCGCCGTTTCAATGGCTGAGGGCGGCTTCGTGAGCTTCGCAATAAAGACCGACAGCGGCGACCGCACATTCATGGCTGCGCTCGGCGGCACGAGCGACGGCCGAGCCGAGTACATCGTCGAGGTCGAGAGCGGTAGCCTCGCCGACGCCCAGGAGCTCGACGGCGACCCAAACAGGCGCAAGACCATCCCCATCACGGTCCAAATAACAGCAACAAACGAATTCACGGTTCAAACGTGGTTGGAGCCATAGCATGCAAGACTTCAGCGAGAGAATCCGAAGAATCCAGCACGAGCTACGCGATCTAAAGACGGCCGGGCTATACCCGAGCATCATGGCGCCTTGCCTATTCGAGGCAACAATCCCAAGAGTCATGAGAGGCGACCCGCGCGTCAACATGCGCATCTACTACAAGAAGACCGCCACCAACGAAGCACCGTGCACATTCCTAAACCAAATCAGCCTCACCGGCTACTATTTGAAGCCATACGACTACGCGACACAGACCCAGGACATCCGCGTCGACTACTCCGCGCAACGGAATGTCGCCATCTACTCGACGCGCGAGATCTACGCCATCGAGAACAGCACCACGCCAGCGCCACCTGAACCAATCATCCCACCAGAGCCGGAACCGCCGACACCGCCAGACGAGTGGACCCAATACCGCCAATTCAACCCAGCCAACATGGGAACGCGGCGGGGCTACTGCCTCCAGAACTGCCGCCTGGGCTTCGGAATCATGACCGGCCAATTCCCGAGCGCCCGCGCCGACATGAACAGCCAGCGCGCCAACGGCACACTCCACACCGACCTACCACCGCCTGCCAACATCGCGGTGCCAGTCTACTGCGAATCAGGCACACCGAACGGCCACGTCGTGGTCTGGGATCACGGCAAGGTCTACAGCGACGGTAAGCTAATCACCAAGGGCCTCAGCGCCTGGGCCACCGTCTACGGATGGGGCGAGCTTTGCGACGGCCGCCGAGTCGTCCAGCGCAGCTAAACCGTGCCGACAGGCCGAGAGAATCAAGGCAGACTAAACAGGAGAACCCAAGACCATGGGCTTCAAGCAAATCCGCAACTTCAACCCGCGCGCGATGGGAACCAGGCCAGGCTACTGCCTCCAAAACGCGCGGCTCGGCTTCGGCATCAAGTCCGGAACCTACCCAAGCGCCAAGGCAGACATGGCCGCGCAGAAGAAGAACGGAACCTTCCACGCAGGCAACCCGCCGACAAGCATCGCCGTGCCGGTCTACTGCGACACAATCAGCAAATTCGAGCACGTCGTCGTGAGCGACCACGGCACCGTCTACTCAGACGGCAAGCGCATCCAGAACGGCCTCAGGGCCTACAGGGTCTTCGGCTGGGGCGAATGCTGCGACGGCAAGAGGGTCGTCGAGCCAATCAGCGAACCGGGCGAGGGCTTCCTCCCGCCACGCGGCTACTGGCGCAAGGGCGACACGGATCCACGAATCGGACGCCTCGCGGCATTCATGCGGACGACATTCAAGGCCTACACACCAGCTGCCGCCCTCGGCAACTACTACGGCCCGAACCTTTGCGGAGCCATCAAGGAATTCCAGCGCAGGACCGGCCTCGTGGCCGACGGAAACACCGGACCAATCACATACAAGAAGCTCCAGAGCTTCGGATTTAAGGGTTAAACAGGAGAATCACCAAATGACCACCAAGAAATCAACCAACACCGCCAAGAAGACAGCAAAGGCAATCAAGAAGACGCGCAAGGCCACCCCGGGCATCTTCCTGATCAAGAACCGCACCTACGACATCCTCAAGGCGCTCGCGACCATCATCCTCCCAGCCATCGACGCCCTCTACATCACGCTCGCCGGAATCTGGGGCTGGGGCTTCGGCGCACAAATCGACGCCACCATCCAGGCGGTCATCGCATTCATCAACGTCCTGCTCGGCCTATACATCGCGCGCAGCAGCAAGGCCTACGCCAAGGGTCAAATCAAATAAACACCAGGGAGCCAGCGCTCCCACTCCGAGGCGGCTCATGGCCTTCCGCCTCGAAGCGGGCGCACAGACGACCCGAGAACCTTCAGAAAGGGGTGGAAATCATGACCCTCGACATCTTCATTGAAATCAAGGGCCAATTCGACAGCCGCGAACTTTGGAACGCAATCGAACACACAGGCGTCAACCTGACCGACGTGGGCGACTGCGTCCTCATCTACGGCAACACGACACACGCCAACCTCGCGCCAATCATCACCACCTGCGCGGCGTTTGGCGAAGACATGCACGTGCACATCACCCGGCCAAACTAAACCAAGCGGGGCCTCCGGGCTCCGCACAACCAAAAGGACACAATGACAGAAATCATAATCGCAGCGATCAGCGCCGGGCTCCCGACAATCGCCACAATCATCACATCACTCATGCAGGCCAAGACCGCCCGCAAGAACGCGGCCAAGTCCAGCATCCTCCAGCTCATCCTCGAGGACCGCTTCGACCACCTAAACGGCAAGCTCCCGACAAACTACCAGAACGTTCTGCACGAGTTCGACATCTACACCGCAGCCGGCGGGAATAGCTACGTAGCCGAGCGCGTCAACGCCTACAAGGAATGGATCCACCAAATGGAAACCAAGGATGACAAGGCAGAGGCGGACGTGTTAGAATAATCCCAGGCGCCGCCACAGTGATCCGGCGACGACCAAGAAAAGCTCCTGTCCGGGGGCTTTTTTGAATCTACAGACATGTGGAAAACTCCCCAGTTTTACGAAAAAATCGCAAAAAAGTGCGAAAAAGTCGCAAAAAAGCGTTGACTTTCAGGACCTAAAGGCTTATAATTGAATCAGAACATAAGAAGAAAGGATCACAAGAATGACAAACGAAGAAATCAAGAAACTCAACCGCCAAACCCTCAAAGAGCTGAAGAAGCTCGCCAACGAGGGCAAGGCAACCATCGCACAAATCGCACTAATCGGCAGCCTCGAACGCGAGCTTGCCGCCTAAAAACAACCCCGGACAGGACAAAAAAGAAAGGATCACATAATGACAACCCAAGACTTCACCCGCGAAGAAATCGCCGCCATCGGCGTCGCCCTCCACTACATCATCGAACACACGACCGACCCGAACCTCGAAGAAGCCGCGGCGAGCGCGCTCGAAAAAATCGAATCATAAGAAAGGACACAATGGCCAAGGACTACATCATCGCAGGCACCGACTCGATCGGTCGAGCTGCGGTCTTCTGCACACTCGAACCAGTCGAGAGATTCCAACTAAACAGCAAGGGCAAGGCCGAACGGCAACCGACTCGGAGCTTCCGAGCGGTTTCACTTCCAGCCGACGCGATCAACACCAGCATCTACGACCGCCCGCTCTTCTTCGCCAGCAAACAAGCCGCCGAAGACTACCTGACCAAAGTCAACACCGTCGAAATCGACTGGTCGGCGCTCCAAAGCATCCACATCTTCCCAATCAGCCGATGCGCCTGCGGCGCCCTGCACATCGACCCAGCCGGAACCGACCCGGAACCATACCAATGCAAGAAATGCCAAAGAAAGGACAGCAAGAAATGACACCAGACCTAAACAGCCTCACGATCCGCACGAACATCCGCGACTGGCGCAAGCAGAGCGTCTTCATCATCGAGGTCGGCCCGCACGGCAAGACACTCCGCGCCGACATCCGGGCGATCGCCGAGGACGAGCTCACGGCTCGCCACATCATCGAAGCGCTCGAGCGCAACCTGCCAGCAAGCTCCCGCATCTACGCGGAGCCCTACGACGCCACCACAGGCATCACGACGCTCGAAACAGCCGCAGACCATGCGACACTAGTCTACAAGCTCGAACGCGCCGCAGAAGCGGAATGACGCGCTCAGACGGCAACAGAAAACCCGCCGACCTGGCAGGTTTCTGCGATAGGAAGACGGGCGCCCGAACATTTAAACGCCCGACACCATCAGCGTCGCGCCCAATCGGCACGGACGGAGCCAGCTGGACAAATCGGCCCAAATCTGCTACAATCAAGGCAGTTCGAAGCCGAAAAGAACGAAGCCCAACGGAGCAATCCGCTGGGCTTTTTGTGCGCCAAGCTCGGGGCCCCTGATTAAAACGCAACAATCAGGAGGTAATATGAACCCATCGCAGGAATCGCATGCCAGGCGCTACGTCATCCTCACCCAAGACATCCTAGAAGACAACAGGACCACACTCGCCGAGAAGATAGTCCTCGCCAGGATTTCAGGCTTCGAGATTTTCTTTGAATCGGCAGACGAAACGGCGGAAAAGCTAAACATCAGCGTCGACAAGGTCCGCAAGGCCAAACAGAACCTGGCCAAGCTCGGACTCATCACAGAAATCACAGACACTGGCCGCGGCAAACAATACGTGGCGAGCTTCCTCGGTGGGTCGAGGTTGGCAAAATTAACCAATCAGATTAGTAAAATTAACCAATCAGATTGGCAAAATCAACTAACAGAGAATAAAGAGAGATTAAAAAGAGAATTAAAAGAAAATAAAACAAAAGAAAAGACCGAGCCAGACCAGCCGCAGCAATTCGGCAATCCAGACATCAACGCCCTGCTCGACGCATGGGCGGAAGCCACAGGCTTCGACTACAAGAACCAGAAAATGGAGCGCTACGCGATGGCCGGCCTGCTAAAGACCCACGGCCTAGACGCCACCAAAGCGCTCATAAACCGCGTGAAGCTCGCAAGACGCTCAGGCGACCGTTTCGCGCCACAAATCGCCAAGCCGAGCCAGCTGAGGGGCAAATACAGCAAGTTTGAAGCGCTGACCATGTGGGCCGAGCGGCGCGAAGCAGAGCAGAGCAGCACACCTGCCCCGATGGTGCCGAAGAATCCCGACTACTTCTACGAGAATCCGGACGCCTACGACACAGGCGAAACCCGCGAGGAAATCCACGAGCGCTGCGAGGCGCTCCGCAAAAAGTACGGCTTCGGCCCGAGGAAGGAGCTCGACTAGATGAAGAACTTCACGCCAAAGCCAAGCAATCGCGACGACCTGCCAAGCATCAGCGACTGGCCAAGTTTCTACCTCTACGAGCACCCAGCCGGCGAATGGCATCGCACCGACGAACGGCTCACCCGCGAAATCAACCGCCACGTCTTCCTAAACGCGCCGTTCGACTGCGCCGGGCGCGCTTTCTACCCGCAATGGCCAGAGCCAGCCTACAAGACCGCGACAAAGGCCGCGTGGATCCTAAGACCCGACGGCACCCGAGCCGCCCGCTGGATTTGGATCGAGCGCGACCACGCCAAATGGCATGCCTCCTGCGAACTCATCGACAAGGGCCGCTGCCGCAGCCGCGTCATCCTGCGGCTCAGCTACGACCCACAGAAGAAATTCTGGACCAAAATCATCAACCTAGACCAAATCGAAGAAAGGAAACAATGAGAACCACCAAGATCATCATCATGACCGAAGCCGACCAGCTCCGGCGGAATCAAATCGCCGAGGAGCTAGCCAGGCAAACCCGCCTGCCAATCGCCAGGATCCTGCTAAGCACATGGACCCAAATCGACGGCAGCAAATACACGACCACGCTGGGCAGGGAAGTAAGGCTCACGCCAGCCCTGGCCGACTCGATCGACGCGCTACCCCGCACCGGCCGCTTCGTCTTCAGCACTTCCCCATTCCCTCCGACAATCCCGGACAAATACCTCGAGGGAGCGAGAGCCTGGGCGCGCAGGAAGAACCGCCGGCATCTACGGATTCGGTTCGAATAATCGCCAAAAGGGTGGGCGCCCAAATCAAAAAAGCATAAGCAAAGCGTTGACAAAACGGCCGTGATTTGATACCATAGAGATAACAAACAAGCGCATACTTAACAATAAGAAGACAAGAAAGACGAGCGGACAATCGTCGAAACGCTAAACTTACAATGTCGCACAATGTATAGACCAAGACATCAACTGCGACACCACAAAGCCATCGAAAATCAAGCCGCTCGCAAGAGCGGACTTTTTAATGGGGCTTCGAGCACCCGAACGGCTTCGGACTGGAAACTCCACAAAGGGCCCGCGAATCGGCGCGCAAGAATAGGAGCGGCCGACCGACCCGAGAAACACAAACACCAACCAAACGAAAGGAGTCAACATGACAACTAAACAGAAAATAGCAGCAATCATCGCACTAATCGGCCTGCTAATCCTCGCCGGAATCGCAGGGGGCAATGACGCCGACTACGAAGCACAACGCTCCGGCTCGACCACCTGCAACCAGGCACAGATCACAGGCGACGCGGAGATCTGCCGCTAATGACCAAACGAACAGGATCAGACGACAAGAAGCTCGTCTGGAACCAATACGAAGAACAGGAAATCTAAAGAATGGCAGGAACAAAGGCAGGCGGCATCAAAGCCGCAGAAACAAACATGAAGCGCCACGGTCGCGACTTCTACGCGAGAATCGGCTCAAGAGGCGGACGCGTAAGCAGCGCCGGCGGCTTCGCCAGCGAGAAAAAAGGCGCGGACGGACTCACCGGACCAGAGCGCGCCAGAATCGCCGGAGCCAAGGGCGGCAAGATCAGCCGACGCGGCAAACCAATCAACCCAAAGAAGAAAGGCCTCAGCGCTGGCCTCACGCCAGGATCAAGGGCCAAGAAATAAGGATCACAAGAAATGAAGCAAATCAAAGTAATCACAGAGAACAGCGAAGCCATCAAGGTTAACAGTCGCGACATGAGCCTCACAGAAATCGCGGAAGCACTCGCCGGATTGAAACCAGCCTATCGCAAGGAGGTCATCCGCACCGCCAAGAAGCTCGCCAAGGCTTACAAGAGCTACCAGGACATCCAGGCCGAGCTCGGCAACATCGAGGAGATCGACAATGGCAGACGCTAAGCGAACCCTCGCGGCCAGAATCGCCGCAATCAGCAAAGACCTGGGCGCCATTCAGAAAGGCGGCCACAACCGCGAACAGCACTACGACTTCATCGAATATGCGGCGGTCTCCGGCAAGATCCGCGAGCTCCTAGACAAGCATGGCGTCGCAATCATCCCAAGCGTCAGCAACTACGAACGCGACGACGTCAAGAGCAAGAGCGGAGCCACCGGCTACCACTACACGCTCCAAATGCACTTCACGGCAATCAACGCCGACGACCCAACCGACAAGCTCGAGGCGGACTGGATGGGCGAATCTACCGACTGGGGCGACAAGGGCATCAACAAGGCCGAAACCAGCGGCACCAAATACTTCTACATGCGCCTCTTCAACATCAGCGAGAAAGGCGACGCCGACAACGACCCAGACAACACGAGCGGCGCATCCAGCGAATCACGCCCAGCCAAGACCAAGACAAGCACAGGCCTCCGCGTTGACTTCAACCAAATCCGCGAAACCGCCGACGCAATCGACGACATCGAGAGCCTCAAAACCTACTACGAAGAACTAAAGGCCAAGAATCCAACGCCGGGCCAACTCAAGGCCATCAACGAGATCATCAGCAAGGCCAAAGCAAGGCTCACAGAGAGGTAGACCATGAACGAAGAAGAACTCACCAGCACAATCGAACAGCTGAGCAAACAGCTCGAGGAAGCGAAGAAACGCCAGGTCTACCTGGCCGCCCAGCGCAAGAAACTCGAGCGCGAGCGCCAGCAAGCGCAGGGGAACCAAATCGGCTACTACGCCATGCGAAACCTCAAGGAAATCGTCGCGACCATCAAGATCATCGTCGACCAAATCGACCTGGAGAAGCAAGACGAGGCCGCAATCCTCAGCGAGCTACAAATCATCAACAAGCGCAGCTACGACGGCATCAGGGCCCTCGACCGCGACGCAACAGAAAGGGGCGAAGAATGAACGAAGACATCAGACTCCCAAACGGCCAGGACGACAAACCCCATGACGAGAGCTTCCGGCCGAAGATCATCAACCGACTCAACCGCCAAATCATGGGTGAGCAAATCGGCCTAATCTAAACCGACGCCTTCTAGAGCGGCAGGCGTTAAAGAGCACCGCTAGCACCAGACAATTTGTCAAAGCGCCGGCAAATCAGAATTGCTAATCAATTAGCTCATCGAGTTATTACACCGCCGGCGCGGGCGGCTACTTTTAAGGTGCAAAATTACCGAGCGCCCACATCGCGCTCAAACTCTTATGTTAGAAAGTTTCGTTTTGTTTCTTTTCTTCTTACTTTGAAGCCGCCCAGATGGGCGCCAACCCGGAAACCCTCCCGGTTGGCTCCCCATCGGAACCGATGAACTGCGAGCGTCGGCTCCGACGGGGAAATCCCCGAGGAAAACAAGAAATGATCCACACCAAGAAATTCGTCTACCGCGGCACGATCCGCGCCAAGAAAAACAGCAAGCAAATCATCCGAGCCAGCGACGGCCGCCCTTTGATTGTTTCGAACAAAGCCGCCAAGGCCAACGAGGATGACATGGTCGAGCAATTCCGAACGCAGGGAATCGCTCCGCTAAGCGCCACCGAACGCGTCAGCGCGATGCTCGAAGCCGGAAAGGCAGGCATCACCTACCAAATCAAGGCAGTCATCTACCAGCCAAACGGCATCAGGCGCGACCTGGACAACCAAATGACCAGCATCCTGGACGCTTTGGTGAAATCCGGCGCAATCCTCGATGATTGCCGGAAATTCGTCAAGGCTTTGGCGGTAATCGACGGCGGAATCGACAAATCCGACCCACGCGCAGAAATCACAATCATCACCCGGGAGCCGGGCGAGGAATAAGCAGGAGAAACCACGGTGGGAAGATTTAAGCCACGAGATGAAGCCATCATTCGAGAGTTTGACGAGCTGACCGTCATCATCCTCTACCGCGACACCATCTGGATCGTGCCGAAGCGCGCAAGCTGCAACATCATCTTCCACCGATGGTTCAGCCCACCACTCGGCAGCTTCCCGGACTGGCACAAATTCCGGAAGAAACTCATCGAGAACAAACACATCACCCTCGACGACTGCTACAGGTGGGCAAGGATCCACCAAATCCAGAGCCAGGGAACAACCAGGGCGCCGACCATAAACGGCCAACCGCTACTAAAGCCCGCAACAATCGCTAAAAATAACAGGAGGCAAAAATGAAGCTCATCGAGCTAAGCCAGGCACTCGAGCACTGGCACCAAACCAAGAGCGTCGCAGAGGCTACCGACATCTGCGAGCAACTATACCAAGACATGGGCCAAAAGGTCCGCAACGACTACGCCGAGCCGACCATCCACGAGGGGGAAGAATGAGCGGCCAACAACTAGCAGGAGTGGCGCTCATAATATTCGCCACGGGTTTCGCCATCGCCTGCGTCGCCGTAGCATTCAACCAGAAAGGCAAGGGGGGCGAAAAATGAAACTCCAAGGCAAGAAGACAGGAACGGTCGCGGGCTTCATCGGCTACATCGACCAGGCCACCCCAGTCGTAGATCCGGCGACAGGGAAGACCTTGCTGACCGTCCGCTACAAGGACGCAGGGGTCAACTGCTATAAGAACTACGAAACCATCACGGAATTCAACGCCGACTGGGAAGACTACACGCCAGAGCCGGACCCGAGCTTCCTAATCGTGAAGATCCAGAAGCTCGAGAACAGCATCAAGGCCCTCGACGAACGGCTCAAGACGGCCGAAGAAAAAATGCTAGACCTCGGCATCAAGATGGCAGACGCCGAGGATGACATCGCCCAGCTGAAAGAGGAACCCACGGAGTGCCCGCATCGCGAAGACAACGAGCAAATCCTCGGCAGGGCCGGAGAATACGACGGATTGCCGATACACTCAATATTTGAGCGCATGAAGCAAGACCTCCGCGACTGGGTCGAGAAAAACAAAATCGACAAAATCAGGGCGTTTCACTACTCAGACCCAGCCGGCCGCCGCGGCGTCCTATTCGAAGACAAAACCAACAAAGGCCGAAATACCCTAGTCCTCATCGGCTGGCCAGCCATCGGCCTCAAGGACGGCGGCATCTACACGCCAGACGAACTACTAACCACAGGAGAGGCAGGGAGAAAATGAAACCACAGGCACAAATCGAGTACAAACCGCTCAGCGAGCTCAAAGAGCTCCCGGGCAACCCTCGAACCATCAAGAAAGACCAGTTCGAGAAGCTCAAGAAATCGCTCCAGGACAACGCCGACTACTTCGAAGCGCGCCCGATCATCCTGAGCGACAGGACCGGCGAGAACATCATCCTGGCCGGCAACCAGCGCTACAAAGCCGCTAAGGCGCTCAAGATGAAGCAGGTGCCAACCATCACCCTCCACGGCCTCACGGAAACCCGCGAGCGCGAGATCATCATCCGCGACAACGTCAACAACGGCGAGTGGAACGTGGACATGCTCGCGAACGATTGGAACCCAGACGAGCTAATCGAATGGGGCGTCGAAATCCCGGACATCAAGGCCGAGATTGAAATCATCGAGGACGAAGCGCCAGAGCCGGACGAGAGCCAGCAAGCCAAGAGCAAGCTCGGCGAAATCTACCAGCTCGGCAATCATCGCCTCATGGTCGGCGACAGCACCAAAGCAGAGCAAGTCGCAGAACTCATGGACGGCGAACAAGCAGACCTACTCGTGACGGATCCACCATACAACGTGGACTATGCAAACATCAAAGCGAGCGTGATGAAAGCCCTCCACCACCGCACAGACGGGAAAACAATCTCAAACGACAACTTCAAAGACGACTCGGAGTTTCAGCAGTTCCTCATAGACAGTCTCGGCAACGCAAACGACGCTCTGAAAGATGGTGGCGTTTTCTATATCTGGCATGCTGACTCGCAAGCATTCAGCTTCTGGGAAGCAGCCCATCAAATCGGCTGGACAGTCCGCGAGATTCTCAACTGGGTAAAAGACCGCCTTTCAATGGGGCGTCAGGACTACCAATGGCAGCATGAGCCTTGTCTATATGGATGGAAAGGCGGCGCAGGCCACTACTTCATCGACCTCCGCACACTCACGACCGTATTTGACGACGAGCGCCCAATCGAGGAGCTAAGCAACAAAGAACTCAAGGAACTAGTCGCCAACTATCGCCAGGCGGTTCCGACCACAATCATCCGCGAAAATAAGCCGAGCAAGAGCGAAGAACACCCGACCATGAAGCCGGTCAAGCTCATCGCCAGACTAATCGGCAACAGCAGCCGCGAGGGCGAGCTAGTCCTCGACTTATTCGGCGGAAGCGGCACAACCATGATTGCGGCCGAACAGCTCAACCGCCGGTGCTACATGATGGAGCTCGACCCGCACTACGCGGACGTCATCATCGAGCGGTGGGAGAATTTGACCGGGAGAAAGGCCGAGAAAATCCGCTAAATGGTCGCCGCGCAACTCCTCACCAGCACAACCGACGAATGGGCGACCCCGCAGGACCTATTCGACCGCCTAGACGCATGCTTTCACTTCACACTTGACCCATGCGCCACGGACGAGAATCACAAGGCGCCAAAATACTACACCCGCGAGCAGGACGGCCTCAAACAGGACTGGGGGGGGGAGATTATCTGGTGCAATCCGCCCTACGGCCGCACAATCGGCGAATGGATCAAGCGATGCGCCGAACATCAAGGCATCGCCGTCATGCTCATCCCGGCGCGCACAGACACACGCTGGTGGCACCAATACATCGACGGCAATCCGAACGCCAGCGTCCACTTCATCAAGGGCCGACTCAAATTCGGCGGCGCGAAGAATCCGGCACCATTTCCGTCCGCAATCGTAACATTCACAAATTGGAGAATCGACAAATGAAAGACCAAGCAGAGCGGTCGAGAGGATGCGTCCGCGAACACTACGAGCAGGAACGCGGACCGGACGGAAGCCTCGAATTATTCAGGTGGACCGACCTAGACCGCAAGACGCTCGGCAAGAAGAAGCTCGACGAAATAATCAACAGATGGCGCGAAAACGTCAAGAGAGGAGGACCAGATGGCAAATGAGCAGAACCTGCGAAAGCTCACCACGAGTGAAGCACGAGAGATTGGCAAGCTCGGCGGCAAGGCATCAGCGGCCGCAAAAGCCAAGAAGCGCACCCTGCGAGAAATCGCGGAGATGGTCGGCACGATGGAGCTCAAAGACCCGAAGATGCTCGCCGCACTCCACGCGGCGGGTTTCAAGGACCCAATCACCAACGACGACGCCGCATTCTTTGGCCTTTGTCGAAAGGCGCAAAGCGGCGACCCATCAGCCATGAAGCTACTGGCGGAGATGCGCGGCCAATACAGCACAAGGGTCGAGGTCGAGCCAGTCCAGCCGAAGCCACTAATTGACCTCACGAAAGGGGGAGAGAAATGACAGAAGAATGGAGAGAAGCCTCAGTATTCCCGGGGCGCTTCCTAGTCAGCAACCTGGGAAGAATAAAACAAGCGGTGCGCTACGACAGACGCGGACGGAGAGCCGGCGGGAGAATCCTCACAATGAACAAACGCGACAAAGATGGCTACGTCATCGTTCAGCTCCAATTCGGCAATCAAAAGAAATGGCCAAAAGTCCACCGCCTCGTCGCCGAGGCATTCATTCCCAACCCGGGCAACAAACCGGCGGTTGATCACATCAACACCATCAGAACGGACAACAGGGTCGAAAATCTTCGATGGGCGACAACCAGAGAAAACGCGAACAACCCCATCACAATCGAGAAAAACAGGCGCGCCCAAACGGGGAAAAAGATGAGCGCAGAGTCAAGCAGGAAGAAAAGCCAAGCAATGAAAGGGAGGCCAAGAAAATGCTCGAAATAATAAACTTCATCATATCATGGACGTCCGTCATCTTCCGCGCAGGCGGCATGCTCGCGAAGAACCCGAACCGCATCAAGCTGCTAGTTTCAGCCGGCAACCTCGGCTGGATGATCAGCGGCATCCTCACCGGCAACGCGCCACTAATCGCGAGCAACGCCATCTGCCTAATCGTGATGGCAGCCGAACTAATCAAAGGGAGGCACAAGGATGGCAGACAACGCCAGAACGACAGCGCTAAATAAGCTCCAGCCGCTCTTCATGAGCAACAATCGCTTCCTAATCGCACAGGGCGGGATGCGCGCCGGCAAGACCTACCCGATCATCATGCTCATCACCAGCTGGTGCCAGACCTACCCCGGCAAGGTTTGGAGCATCGCCGGCATCAGCTACCCGCACCTCGCCAAGGGCGCAATCCGCGACTTCCAGAACATCATGAAGAACGGCGGCATCTGGGAGCCGGAGCGTTGGAACGGAAGCGCAAAGACCTACACCTTCGCCAACGACAGCATCCTCGAGTTCATCAGCGTCGACAAGATGGACGCCCACGGCCCAGCCCGCGACGGCCTATTCGTGAATGAGGCGAACGACATGGACTGGGCGACATTCGACCAGCTCGCAAGCCGCACGGCCGACAAGATCATCATCGACTACAACCCAACCGCCGAATTCTGGGCCCACACGGAGCTACTCGCCAAACAGCCGGAGCGCTGCGACTTCATCATCCTCACCTACCGCGACAACGAGGCACTCAACCCGAACATCCGCGACTACATCGAATCCAGAAAGCCAAAGCCAGGCGAGAAGCCGAGCAACTGGTGGACGGTCTACGGCGAGGGGCAAATCGGGAGCCTCGAGGGCAACGTCTACCACGGATGGCGCAAGCTCACCGAAGCCGACCAGAAAGCCCCGCGCAAGCTCGTCCGCTACGGCCTCGACTTCGGCTTCAACGACCAGACGGCCATGGTCGCCATCGAAGAAACGGAAACAGGCCAGACGATCATCACCCAGCTCATCTACGAGAGCGGGCTACACTCCGACCAATACCCAGAGGCGCTGAAGCGCGCAGGAGTCAACTACACCACCCTAATCGTGGCGGACGCCGCAAGGCCGGAAATCATCGCTACAATCCGCGAGGCAGGCTACCGCATCATCCCAGCCGACAAGAACGCCGGCAGCGTCATGCGCGGAATCGACCGCGTCCAGCAGCGCCAAATCATCTACGACGGCAAGGACCTCGAACGCGAGTATTTGAGCTACGCCTGGCGCAAGACGCGAAGCGGCGAAACGCTCAACGAACCGCAGGACGGCAACGACCACCTCATGGACGCGCTCCGCTACGCCATCGACGACCTCAGCCGCCCACGCTTCGACTTCTAAGAACCACCCCGAACCGCTCCCAGGGGTGGCTTTTTGCGCCGTGCCGACAGGCCACCACAATCAAGGCATCATTAACAAGGAGAGAACGCATGCTCAAATTCTCCGGCATCCAGCCGGTGCAGTTCGGCGCCAAAGACTGCACACCGGCCACGCTAAATGCCGAAACCAAGCTCCGCCTGGAGCGCATCAGCTTCGAAACCGAAGCCGACACCAAGAAAGCGGAGGAAATCCTCGCGGGATGCTTCCCGGACGACGAAGCCTTCGTGCTCGAATTCATCCGCGCGAAGATGACCACGATCGACAAGCAAATCCTCAAGGCATACCTCACCGGCGGAGAACGCGCCGTGCGCCTAATCGAGGACAGCATCAAGGACAGCATCAACTCGACACTCGCGAAGAAGACGGAGGCCTAAGATGCTGACAATTGTCTACCAGGACTGCCCGACCTGCGGCAACCGCAAGGACTGGGGCGAGCGGACAATCGCCAAAGCACTCAAATCCGGCAAGGAAATCCGCAAGCTGAGCTTCGCATCGCCAGAGGGCGCACACCTCTGCAAGGAAGCCATCTACGCAGGCATGACCAAGCTCCCATTCATCACCGATGGCGTTAAATTCAGCCAAGAAATCGACGACTTCCTCGAGAAACCGAAGAAAACGCGCAAGAAAGCGCCAAAGACGGAGGAACCAGACGATGGGGCTGTTTGATCGACGAAATAAGGCCAAAGCTCAGCGCGAGCTAGACGTCCGCCGCCGCGAATCCCAGCGAATCGCGCAAGAAATCCGCAACCAGTTCTACAGCTCGCCGCTTTGCTCGGACTACGAGAACCTATTCGCCCAAGTCCGCCCGCTCATCGACGAGATGAAGATGGTCCGCCCCTACGGCATCGGCAAGAACGGCGCGAGGCTGCCAACATCCAGAACCCCAGAGATCAACCTCCTCGACTACCCGAACGAAGACATGGGGTGGGCCGAGTTTGCGGACCTAATCTTCGCCACTTGGCTCACTAAGGACCAGCTATACATCCACGCCTGGCGCGACGCCCGCGGCAACATCAAGGGCTACACGGTCCTGCCAGCATCCACCCGCTACTGGAACGGCCACAGGCTGGTCTGGCAAGCAATCAACGCCGACGGCCAAGTCATCACGCTAGACGACAGCGAGGTGATGACGCTCCGCTTCAGCCGCAACCCAGACAACCCAGCGCAGGGCGTGAGCCCAGCCACCTCGGTCCGAATCTGGACCCAGGTCGATGACGTGATCAGCCAATACCAGCGCGCCTACTTCGAGAACGGCGCCATCCCAGCCACGCTGACCTTCATCACGGCAAGCACAGAGGAACGCTACAACGCCGTGCGCCGCGAACTCGAACACAAGACCCGCGGAGCCGACAACGCGAACAAGACCGTCTACATCTGGCGCCAGATGCTGCCAGAAACAGGCGAAACCAAGGACCAGGTCGAGGTCAAGACCATCCAGGCCCCGAACAGCACCCTCGCCATCAAGGACATCGTCGCAATCGTCAACGACAAGCTCAACAAGAGCCTGGGCGTGAGCAACTTCATCCTCGGCGACGACTCGAGCGCCAAATACGACAACGCCGAGCTCAGCGACTACCAATTCACGCGCCGCCGCGTCTACCCGGCACTGGTTAGCTTCTGGAACCAATTCCAGCACGAGCTCGACCGCATCACCGGCGGCCTCGGCTACGCCATCAGCTTCGACCTAGACCTCCCAGACCTCACCGAGCGCATCAAGACCAAGGCCGAAATCGCCAAGATCAACGCCGAAACGCTCACCAGCCTAATCAACGCAGGCGCAAGCGCAGAATTCGCCACCAAGGCCCTCAAGCTCGATGCCGACTGGTTCAACGCCGGCATCGGCATCCAGACCAAGCGCGACGCGGACGCAGCATTCAAAGAAATGCAGACCATCGCCGCACTCCGCGCATCGACACAGCCTACCGTCGAGGCCGAAACGGTCGACAGCGAGCCGAAACCAGCCGACAGCGAGCCAGAGCCAACCGATCAAATCTTTGACGGCCACCACTGCGACTGCAGCCATCACACCGACGCAGGCCCGGTCATCTTCGCCGACGACGAGCGCACCGAGAAGACCATCTACGACAAGCTCATCAGCCTCGCCCGCGCCATCGTGGCCGAGAACCCGAACTTTGACGAGGGTCTAATCAAGAACGAAATCTGGGATCTACTCGAAGAACAGGCGGCCGCAGGCGGCAACGTTTCGCTCGAACACCTCGCCGACCTAGTCGAGGACCCAGAAACTGAGCGCATCATCAAGGAGGCACTCGAACAGGGCTACGACATCAGCGACGCGCTCACCGACCGCATCAAGCAGCGCACCAACCTAATCGTCAATGACTACAGCATGCACACCCGCGAGCAGATGCGCGCAGTCCTCGCCAACGCCGAAGAACTCACAGCCGAAGAAATCCAGGAACGCCTCGAGCAGGTCATCCCGTACAGCCGCGCGGCAACCATCGCCCGCAACGAAACCGTGTATGCATTCCGCTCCGGACGCCTAGACGCCGACATGGAAACCGCCAAGCGCTTCGGATTCGAGAACAGGCTCCAGCTCACCTGGCGATGCACCCAGGACGCCAAGACCTGCGACGTTTGCGCCGCGATGGACGGCCAGACCACGATCATCGGCCAAGCATACGCCGACCAAATCACGAAGCCAGCCGGCACCCTACTCGCCAACGGCAACGTGCTCGAAAAGGCGGAAACCTACAGCATCACCCAGGACCAATGGAACGATCAGGGCCAAATCCCAAGCGCACACGTCAACTGCCGCTGCTACTTCGACGAGAGGATCATCTAATGGCCACCATCCACTGTCCAACCTGCCAGCGAGTCCTCGGCGACACCAGCCGAAGCATCGACGCGACAATCAACTGCAAGCGATGCGGCGCCCAGCGCGTCCGCATCACCATCGCAGACCACTCGGATTATTTGACAAACACCCAGGCGGAAATCGCCGGAAAGGACACCAATGACAAATCCAAATAATGCGGTCGGCACACCGGCGGCATTCAGCGGGCGCAACAGCGTCAAGGCATTCAACAACATCACCGGCGCATTCACGTCCGGCATCATCAGCGGCTGGGGCTGCGCGCCAGTTTCAGGTCTCACGGTCGCGGTCGGCGGAACCGCCGGCACCCGCGACATCGCGGTCGCAGAAGACGCCAACGGCAACCGCACCACAATCAGCAACATCAGCGAGGCACCAATCGAGGTGGTCATGGGCGCAAGCCCAGCGACCTACAACCGCATCGACGCGATTGTCGCCTACGTCGAACCAAGCCCGACCGGCGACAACTCGACCCAAGACAACCCGATGGCCTGCGGAATCATCCCAGTCGCCGGCACCGCGGCAGCCAACCCAGCCCAGCCAACCGACGCGCAAATCCGCAGCGCCATCACGACCGACGGCGGAACTGGCTCCAGCGCCTACTACTGCATCATCGCACTAATCACCCGCACCCCTGGCCAGACCACAATCGCCAGCGGCAGCATCGGTAAGGCTCCAGCTTCCCAAGACACCACCATGGAGCCAATCAACATTACGCCAGAAATCACCGCCATCGGAGCATCACACATCATGTTCACGCTGACCGGCAAACACCTGACCTTCACATATCAAGGGCCAAGCCAGACCTGGGCCTCCGGCGACCTCATCCTCACGGTGCCAGCCAAATATCTACCAAAGGGAATGCCAGCCATGAACCAATACTTCCTAGTCGGAACAATCAACGCCACCATAATGAACTGCTACGTCAAGCCGGACGGCCAAATGGTCATCAACAATATTCCATCATCAACAACCGGCCGCCCATACATCGCAGGCGGCTGGGATATTGCCTAGACCGTGCCGACAGAAAGGAAGAATCGAAACATGAAAGCGCAACACATCCGAGCTAAGCTCGACAGCAAGACAAACGCGACAAGCGCAAAGCGGCGCTTTCGCAACATCCTGGCCAACAGCGGACTAGTCATGGAATCAGGCGAAACCCGCCCGCTCGATGACCTCTACGTGATGGGCTACGACGGCGAACTCTATCGCATCGCAGACCTAAACACCAACCCAGACAAGCAAACCGAAGACTACAGCGTCAAGGCTCAAGCGGACCACGGCGAACTCATCGAGGGAGTCGGGCTAGTCTCGACCATCGAGAAGCAATTCGGCAACTGCAAGGTTTGGCTCGAATCCGACGGCCTCCACGCCCGCATGTACTTCGCCAACGACGACCCACTAGCAGACCACGCCTGGGCAATCAGCGACGGAGCCAGCTACAGCATCGGCTTCGACTGGTACGAGGACGGCTACTACGGCACAGGCTACCAAATCGACCAACCTATCGGAATCCTGCGCGAGATTTCGATGGTACTCACCGGAAACGATCCGCGCGCCAAGACTATCG
>Ga0310697_10001908_pt1 | contig 23180 bp, 22 predicted proteins | sample 172DNAGHGlowgp2_FD_203883 | JGI IMG/M metagenome (GOLD analysis project Ga0310697, IMG submission 203883) | Sheep rumen microbial communities from Palmerston North, Manawatu-Wanganui, New Zealand - 1728 DNA GHGlow gp2 (v2) (version 2) | ecosystem: Host-associated > Mammals > Digestive system >...
TTAACTTCGAACTTGATTTTGAAGAACTATGGAAAGCCTCATTCCTTAAAAAGGTATATTTATATCTTAAGAAGCAGGCAAAGTTCAAGCGGTTGCTAAAAGCAGAATTAATGCGTATTCGCCCAGACTTTACAATTAGTATGCTTCGTCGTGAAATCAACTTTATCACCCAAATTCATGATGGTAGTAAGAAGATAGGCGAACTTCATGTGAATAGAGAGAATTATAGGAATTTTGAATCTAATGAATCAAATGTTCTTAAGAATCTCTTTGCCAAGATGTGGATGCAGAATCTTGTCAGTAATCTAAAACGATTGGACAGATTAGTCGTTCTTACGGAAAAGAGTAAGGCTGCATGGCCGGAATTATCAAATGTGGTTGTTATTCCCGATCCTTTACCTTTCACAGTCGAAGAGAAATCCTCTCTTCTATCTAAGCGCATAATCACGATAGGTCGATATACCTATCAAAAGGGCTATGATATGTTGTTAAAGGCCTGGTCTTTGGTTGAAAAGCAACATCCTGAATGGGCTCTTGCTATTTACGGAATGGGAGATAGGAAACCATTCGAAGATCAGATGCATACATTAGGATTGGATGAAAATAGAATAGAGTTAAATGGTCCCGTTGATGATGTCAGTCGGGAATATTTGAATAGTTCCATATTTGCTTTGACCTCACGTTTTGAAGGTTTTGGTCTTGTCATTATAGAAGCCATGTCGTGTGGTGTTCCTGTGGTTGCTTTTTCTTGCAAGATGGGACCCGATGAAATCATTACCAATGGTAAGGATGGCTATCTTATTTCCGTGGGCGATGTAAATGGACTCGCAAACCAACTATGTTCCTTGATCGAGAATCAAGAATTAAGAAACCAATTTGGTAAAGCGGCATACGAGAACTCTCAAAGGTATAGTATTGATAAGGTTGCGAATCAATGGAAATGCTTATTTGATGATTTAGTGAAGCATTCATGAATTATGATGTTACGATAGGCATACCTGTATATCAGTCTGTTGATTGTATCAAGCAGTCTATAGAGTCAGCATTGTCTCAATCGTATTCTTCCATAGAATTTCTGATTGTAGATGATGCAGGTCATGATGGTACTATAGATATCATCAGAGATCTCCAGACTTCTCATCCAAGAGGTAAGGACATACATATTATTTCCCATACAGATAACCTTGGCGTTTCAAAATCTCGTAATGAGATTATCGAAAAGGCACAAGGTAATTACCTCTATTTTATGGATTCTGATGATATTATAGCACCTAATACCATTTCCTTATTGATGCAAAATATCCTTCAGTATGATGCAGAGATTGTCTTTGGTTCTTATGAGAAGATTGAAACCTCAGGAAAACGGACCGTATATCAATACCCCTCATTACAATTACTAGAAAAGGATGCATTGGCAGTATTCGCCTATCGGAAATACGCAGGTATTCAGGCTTCTGCATGTAATTATTTGGTAAAGACTTCGTTGTTGCGTGAGAATCATCTGCGCTTTATTGATACCGATTACTGGGAAGACTTCATTTTCACCTTTGATTTGGTAACGTATGTATCCCAGGCAGTTTTATTACCAGATATTACTTATACCTATCTCTGCCGAGAAGGATCCTTATCCCATTATCAGCAACGTAAGAACATCTCCAAGGATGAGATTATGCAGAATGTTAAAGCTATCGATCATTTGAAACAAACCTCTTCTATATTATATAATAAGGTATATTTCCCTCATCGTTGTTATAATATTGTGATGACCGATTTCTATATGGCATGTAATATTCTGAAACGAAGAAAAGATATACAACCATTTATAACGAATAAAGAGATAAAAGCATTGATGTCCCATCCTGCTACCTGGGGGCGGATTAGCCGTTTCGAGGAATCTCGTTTAAGCAATATCATGTTGTTTATTCTCGGAAAAATACCTTCTTTTTTGTGTGTAACTACCATTTGGACTCTTGGTAAAATGAAAAAGTTAATATAAAATTTGGAAGTATGCCATAAAATGCGTATCTTCGCACACAAATCAGTTATGAATAATGGCGAACTGGTACGATAAATATCTGTCAATATACGGAAAATCATTTGTTGAGATTCCAGATGCTACTCTTGATGAGATAAAGGGAAAGCTTGCTCGTCAACAGAGTGAAGATCCTTTGGTTTCTGTAGTAGTAATTGCTTATAATGAGGAGAAACGACTGGCTTCTTGTCTTTGGTCTTTGAGTGAACTCCAAACGAAATATCCGATTGAAATATTTGGGGTAAATAATAATTCTAAAGATAGGACAGAAGAAGTCTATCAGCGTTTAGGACTTCCATATTATAATGAGAGTAAGCAGAGCCCAGGCTTTGCCCGTCAATGTGGTCTGGATCATGCAAAGGGTAAATACCACTTTTGTATTGATGCAGATACATTCTATCCTCCGAAATATGTAGATCTGATGATGACGAAACTTCAAAAACCGGATGTGTCTTGCGTTAGTTCATTCTGGAGCTTCTTTCCTGATAAACAACATGGTAGATTTGGCTTGTTTATGTTCGAACTAATCCGTGACATGTTTCTTTTTGTCCAGCATTTCAAGCGACCGGAGTTATGTGTCAGAGGAATGGTTTTTGCATTCAATGCAGATTATGCCCGTCAGGTTAAGATTCGTACAGATATCCGTCGTGGTGAAGATGGTTCGCTGGCCTTATCATTAAAGCCATTTGGAAAGATCGATTTTTTGTATAATCGAGATGCTCGTCCTGTTACGGGCTATGGTACGATTGGCTCCCAATCCTTATGGCAGAGTTTTGTACAGCATGTCAAGATTCAGGGTAGGGGAATTACTCGTATATTTTATAAGAAAGACCATTACGAGGATACTGAGGATAATCTTGTCAAAAACAAATAACCCCAATGAGAATCCTATACGTCTTTCGTTCGCTTGCCGTTTGGGGAGGAATTGAGCGGGTCTTGGTTGAGAAGATGAACTATTTGTCTTCTGTATATGGTTATGAAGTCTATATGATAACGTCTGATCAAGGTAATCACCCGATACCCTATCATCTGGAAGATACAGTACATATCGAAGATTTGAATATCCGTTTCCATCAGCAATATCAATACAATATAGTTAAGAGGCAGTGGGTTGCAAAGCAACTGAAACATAATTATGAACAACGTTTGGGAGAGCGTATTCAACAAATCCAACCCGATATCATCGTTTGTACAACTGCCGATCATATTGATTCCTTGGTAAAGTTGAAAGGTTCAATCCCTTTGGTTGTGGAGTCTCATTCGATCTGTTTACGAACTATTGAAGACAGAAGATTCTGGTTACAGAGAAAATGGTATAAGCATCATTATTTGAAGGCCCTCTCAAAAGTCGATGTTATTGTTGCGTTGACAGAGGGAGATGCAAATGAATGGCGAAAAGTACATCCTCATGTAGTTGTCATTCCAAACATAGTTCATCTTAATGATTGCGCATTTTCTACATTAGAGAATAAACGGGTGATATGGGTGGGTCGTTTTGATTATCAAAAGCGTCCGTTGGAAATGGTTAAGATTTGGGAACAGATTCAGCCCCAATTCCCTGATTGGCAATTAGATATCTATGGTGAGGGTGAGCAACGACAGGAACTTGAAGAAAAAGTCAATTCTTTAGGTATGAATATTGTGATTTATCAACCAACAGAACTCATATTTGATCGTTATCGTGAGAGTTCTATTTTGGCTTCAACATCTTTGTTTGAACCGTTTGGTCTAGTCATACCTGAGGCGATGAGTTGTGGCTTGCCTGTGGTAGCATTTGATTGCCCTTATGGCCCTTCAAGTATTGTTACGGATGGAGAGGATGGCTTCTTAATACCTAATCGTGATATCCGCCTTTTCGTAGAGAAGGTATGTCTCTTGATGGAGGATGAATCCCTACGACTCAAATTAGGAAAGGCAGGTTCGGCTTCTTCTCGTCGATATGACGCAAGCAATATAATTCCCCAATGGAAACAGTTATTTGAGCAGTTGACAAAAGAAAAATAGCATATTGTTTTGGTATTTAGAATAAAAAACTTATCTTTGCATCATGATACCTAAAATTATACATTTATGTTGGCTGAGTGGCGATCCATATCCTGCAAAGATTGCCCGATGCCTTAAAACCTGGGAAAAGAATCTTCCAGATTATGAGGTGATGCTTTGGGACACTCATCGTTTCGATCTGAATTCATCCATCTGGGTTCGTCAGGCTTTCGAAAAGAAGAAATATGCTTTTGCGGCGGATTATATTCGTTTCTATGCCCTTTATCATTACGGAGGCGTCTATTTGGACTCTGATGTAGAGGTATTGAAGAGTTTCAATGATTTGCTTGATCTTCCATATTTTATGGGAGCTGAAAAAGCCCAGACACCCGAAGCTGCCATTATGGGTGCAGAAAAAGGATGCGACTGGATAAAGGCATGTTTGGATTATTACCAAGATCGCCCTTTCATCAATGAAGATGGGAGTCTGAATATCCAAACTGTACCTGATATTATGATTCGTCAGATTGAGCAGATCAAACCAGTTCGAGTACTATCTTTAGAGGATAGTTTGAACATTCGGAATTTGGATATGCAAAAAGAAGTGTTGGAGTTTAATGACGCTTTCTTCTCTCCAAAGGTCTTTGACTCTCGAGAGGTGGAGATAACACCATATACATACGCCATTCACCATTATCAAAACTCATGGTTCTCTCCTAAGGCAAAGGCATATTATCGTAGTCGGGCTTTCTTAGTGAAGGTCTTTGGGCAGAAATTCGTGCGTAAGGCTGAGGTGACGTTAATACCTTGGAAATTTAAGAAATAAACAAGTGAGATGAGGATACTGATTATACATCGGTCTTTTGCATTAGTCGGAGGCGCAGAACGTGTCATTACCGATAAAGCAAATTATCTGGCTAACGAAGGCCATCAGCTGATGCTTGTCAGTTATGAACAGGGTGATCATCCTCTCCCTTATGAACTTCATCCGTCTGTACAGTATAGAGATTTGGATTGTCGTTTCTTTACTTTGTCTAAATATTCGGCTCCTAAACATCTCTATCTATATTTCCGTCTAAAAAAGCAGTTTAGGAATAACCTACGTTCGGTTGTCCGTGAATTTAAACCTGAGGTCGTTGTTCTGGCATCTGACTGGCAGACGCTGATGGGAGCTGTGATTGATTCCGTAAATCCTGTGCCTGTAATTGCAGAATTCCATAATACATACGACTATGTTATGCGGAAAGTTGGCACTTCAGAGGGATGGTTGAAGGCCAAACTAACTCAACTGTATTATCGTCGGACAATTAAGAATTTGGGAAAATGTGCACAATTGGTAGTGCTTACTGAAAGTGATGCCCGTGGATGGCGACAGCATTTTGATAATGTGACTGTTATTCCTAATCCTGTTACGTCTTATCCTGATGTCATTGATGATATTCCCAAGGATCCAGGTCGGATTATCTATGTTGGACGTTTTAATCATGAGAAACGTATTGACCGACTGATAACGGCCTTTTCAATGATTGCTGATAAGTTTCCTGGCTGGCATGTGGACATTTTTGGCGATGGTAATGAGAAAGAGTATTTGCGACGACAGATTGCTGAGATGAAATTAGAAGATCGTGTTATCATTCATGAACCAACCAAAGCTATCTATGATGAATATAAGCGTAGCGAGATGTTAGTCCTCTGCTCCGAACATGAAGCATCTCCTCTTGTATTAGTAGAAGCAATGGCTTGTGGCGTACCATGTGTTTCATTAGATTGCCCTAACGGCCCTCGTGAAATTATTACGGATGGCAAAACAGGTCTTTTAGCCGAGAATGACAATGTAGAAGACTTGTCTGCAAAAATTGAATGGATGATTACGCATGAGAATGAGCGTAAAGAAATGGGACAGGCGGCAAGAGAATATGCTGCAACACGTCAGCTTCATGTTGTTATGAAAAAATGGGAATATATATATAATAAATATTGTATTTAGCGTTTTTTGTTATTTTATGAAGAAACTGAGTTTTATTATTCCTGTATATAATGTTGAGAAATATATAAGAGATTGTATTTTATCAATATATGGTCAGAATCTCCTTGATGAAGATTTTGAGGTTATATTAGTTAATGATGGAACAGAGGATAATAGTTTCGAAGTAATACAGGATATTCTTACTCAACATGATAATATAATACGTATTGATCAAGATAATCAAGGCTTATCTGTAGCTAGAAATACGGGAATTAAGTATGCAAAGGGAGAATATATACTTTTCGTAGATTCCGATGATGTGTTAGTAAAAGAATCTGTAGGCCCCTTGTTGTCAGTAGCTAACACCTCGTGTGCAGACCTTGTTGTAGCAAACTTCTTAAAATTATCAGACGAAGAGATTATTAATTACAAAAAAGAAGATACAGATGAATATGCAAGTTCTGTGACTAAGACAGGTTTCAAATTGTTTCTGGATGATTTGGATCCAAGTCAAAATTATGTTTGGCGTACTATGTACAGAAGAGAATTCCTACTTCAGAATAAAATAACATTCATTCCGGGTATTTGTTATGAGGATATTCCTTTTACGCCAGAGTGTTATTTGACTGCACAAATATGTGTAAGAGTTAATTCCATTTTATATTTATATAGGATGGGGCATAGTTCAATAACCTCAAAAATGGATAAGAAAAAAGCCATGGATCTGAATAAGGTTATTGAAAGAATCTGGAAGCTTAATAAGATGAAATGCATCAATAAAGAAATACATCAAAGGCTTATGGATAATCTTTTTTCTACATTCTCATTTGAGCTTTGGTGTATATCTCATAACAAAAATGTGTATATTTATAAAGATGAAATTGTTGCAGATTTAAAGAAAAGAGTACCAGATTTATGGTTTATGAATGGATATAAACAAATAATGGTGTCTCTATTATTCAGGTTAGTGCCTGGTTTGTATTTGAAGTTGCGTTCCATTTGATTTATAATGACTGTAGTTTTATGAATTTGAAATATTTATTTGGTCAGATCGTTAATTCTGTTTTTGCTTTCCTGCCTAAACAGAATAAAATAATCTTTGTTAATTTTTTAGGACGCGGCTATGGTGATAGTCCCAAATATATAGCAGAAGAAATATTACATCAGTCTTTACCATATGATCTCGTATGGCTAGTTTATAATATGAATGAATCTTTCCCAAGCAAAATACGAAAGGTGAAGTTCTATAGTTTAAAATCCCGTTATGAGCTGTCAACAGCACGTGTTATTATTAGCAACACCAAGGGTAGATTGCCATATTCTAAAAGAAAGTCACAATATTATATACAGACTTGGCATGGAGGTTTTGGGGTTAAATATATAGAAAAGGACATTGAACAGTATTTACCAGTTGATTATGTACGAGATAGTAAATATGATTCGTCTATAACAGATTTGATTCTTTCTGGAAGTGATTTCCAAACACAAGTAATAAAAGATTCTTTCTGGTATGATGGTGAAATATTTATGAAGGGGATTCCTAGAAATGATATCTTCTTTAATTATACCCGAGATGCTATTGCCCAATTAAGAAAATTGTATGGATTTGAGGAGAGTTCAAAATTGGTGATTTATGCACCGACTTTTAGAAGGAATGGAAATGTTGATGTGTACCAACTAAATGCTCATAAATTGCTTCAAACCTTAAGAGACAAAACAGGAGAAGATTGGAAACTAATAATCAGATTACACCCAAGTATTGCTGGTAAGAGTGGTATATTTCAATATGATAATGACGTGATTGATGGATCTTCTTATGCCGATTCTCAGGAACTTCTTGTATTGTCTGATTTGTTGATAACGGATTTCTCGTCTATGATGATGGATTTTGCTATTATGAGAAAGCCTGTGTTTTTATATATTTTGGACTTAGAAGATTATATTAAGGATGCTGGTGGAGTTCGTCCCATTTTTTATAATCTCCCCTTCCCTATGGGGCGTTCTAATGAAGAACTGAATAAATTAATTGGGGAATTTGATATGAATGCTTACCAAGATCGATTAGATAGTTTTATGCATAAGTACTTTCGCAGTTATGATGATGGCCATGCTTCAGAATATGTTGTGGAAAGAATAAAAAAAGTCATGGGTTAATTTAATAATTGTTTGAATCAACAAATTATGTCTATGAATATTGCTATTATTATCGCAGGTGGATCTGGAAATAGAATGGGACAGGATATCCCTAAGCAGTTTATCAATGTCTATGATAAACCAGTGCTCATCTATACTTTGGAGGGATTCCAAAGACATCCTATGATTGATGCTATTGAAGTAGTATGCCTTGAGGGTTGGCATGATGTTCTTTGGGCTTATGCCCATCAGTTTAATATCACTAAACTGAAGTGGGTTGTATCTGGTGGTAACACAGGACAGGAAAGTATCCGAAATGGTGTTTACAATCTGGAAGACAAGGCCGATAATGACGATATCGTGATTATACATGATGGTATTCGTCCCTTGGTGGATGCAACAGTGCTGACAGATGTTATCCAAAAAGCCAAACAATATGGTAATGCAGTGACCTCACTGCCTTATAATGAGCAGATTTTTATTGTTAATCCGGAGGATGACTCGAATACCAAGGAATATATTCCGCGTGAGACCTTGCGTCGTGTCTCGACCCCTCAGGCTTATCAATTCAAGAAGTTAGATTGGGCTTATCATGAGGCATTTGAAAAGGAAATCGGTATCTACGGATCTTCCTATACAAATACTATGATGGTGGAGTTGGGGGAAACTCTATATTTCGCAGCAGGCTCTGATAAGAATATTAAATTGACTACGAAGGATGATCTTGAATTGTTTAAGGGATATTTGAAAATAGATAAGGACACATGGCTGAAATGATAAACAAACCTATCATTTATCATTGAGTAGCTGCTCATATAATATTTTCCACTTATTCATAATGACATCAATGTCATAGAGCTTAGACTTTTCTAAAGAATTTTTAGAAAACAGTTTTCTGAGTTTTTCATCCTCAATTAGTCGGCATAGCCTATCGGCAAAGATTCTGATATCACCATTGTCAACAAGAAAACCGGAATATGAATCGTTGATGATATTTCTTGGACCGAAAGGACAATCAAATGCTACGCATGGAACGCCATGCTTCATAGCCTCAAGTAAAACAAGAGAAAACCCTTCGTAATAGGATGTAACAGCACAAATAGAACTGGATGCATATTCTAAACTGATGTCAGGTGTGAAGTTATGAAAAAATACATTTTTGGGTTTGTACATCTTAATGAGCATTTTTAAGGTGTCATACATATCTCCTTCTCCAAATATATCCAAATGCCAATCTGGATGTTTGGCAGATACTATACTCCATATCTGTATCAATCTTCCATATCCTTTTTCCCAGGTCAATCTCCCTACGGCAATTACTCGTTTAGACAAACAATCGCTATATTGGCTTATATGCATTGTTGAAAAATTGGGGATTACCTCCGTCCGTTTTGCACTCTTCCATAACAACTTGTCATCTTCTGTCAAGGTTACAACTGCGTCTGCATGATGTTCTATTGTTTTAAAATATATGTATTTATATAACTTTAAAAAAACTCTGATGAAAAATGAATGATTCTTCTTGATATAAAGAACTGTGTTATATTTTACTTCATGACATTCTATGATTTTTATGGCATTGCATTTAATTTTACTAATGTAATTAGCTTTAAATCTAGACCCTCCAATCAGAATGTCAGGATTTACTTGGTTCACGACCTGATTTAGACTTTTTGGCAAGAGTCTGTGAATATTGTCTTGCCCATAATCTTTTGGGATATTTGTATTTATATTGTGAATAGTAGGGAATGGCAAGATTAATTTGCTTGGCTTTTGGGGAAATAGGAAAATAGTTTGCTTCATTTTCGTGTTGAAAGCATGTAATGACTGTTACATTATAGCCAAGACGTTCAGAAAGGTAGTTTACTTTCTCTGTAATCATCCTTTCTGTTCCGCCTGTAGCTGCGAATGTGGAGTAGATATATGCTATTTTCATATTTCTGAAAGAGGCCTCATTTTACAATCTTCTATTTGTTGGTCGTTATTGACCTGTTTTTTAGAATATATTCTTTGTATGGCATCTCAAAATCAACGTATGCGAGATGAGAAGGAACTTGCTTGTCTTTCGGTTCGTTAAAATCTGTCCTGTTAAATCTTATTTGTAAATATTCTATGTAATCACGGACAATCTTAACAGTTCTGCCTTCAAATACAATGTTTATGTAATTTTCGAATATCGTGGACTTATATGAAAACATATTTATATAGTAGAATGCTCCAAATAACTCTCTATATGTGTAATGGTTACTACATTTACTGATTAGTTCAACAGTTTTCTGAAAGAACTTAAGGTATTTTATTCTATTAGATAGTAGAGTGCATAGCATGATATTTCTTATTGTGTTCTTAAATCCAGAACCAGGAAGTCTGCCAGTGTTTATTGTCATTGCGCGTTTGTATAAAAATAAGTCTACATACTTAAGCATATTTTCCGGGACTTTATCATACACAGTAATATCAAGAAAGATTCCTGTAACCTTACCATTCTTTTGAACAAAGGTCGTGTTTTCATTTATAATCTTTGTATAGTTAATGCCAAAGGTATCTTTACCATTTTGATAGTTCCAAATGGCAAATCCTTTAGGAAGATGGTCTTCTGCTATCTCAATAAAACGATTATAATTATCACGCGTCATCATCAGGTCGATATCGTCATCCCACGGAATGAAACCTTTGTATAGATGTGCGCCAACAACAGAACCTCCGCATAGCGAATAATTGATATGGTGTTCTTGACATATTTTGATCACGATGTCAAGAATCTCCAAACATTTTAGTTGTAATTGCCGTATTTCTGTCATATGATAAAAAGGTGTTTGAGATAAACACGAATTCTCTCTTCATAGATTTTTGCATATAAATAGCGCAAGTTGATAAATGTGTGTGGCATCTTCTTGATCATGAAGAAATAAATCTTTTGTTTAAAACCATTTCTGAGGTGGATTTGGTGGGCTACCTTGTTGAAAAAATCGATGACTCGATTTCTTGATGCATAGTCATTGTTTTCGTGAGATACCCTGGTCATGAGCATGGAACAGCATCTGGAAACATTGTCCTCCAGTTTCTGTAATGCTTTTTGTGGCAAGTATGGTATCTTTTTCAATTCCCATATTATTGCGATACTTATACAATAGTCTTTAGCTTTTTTCTCTGTCAGAGCAAAAGATGCCGCTGTAGCATGGCCTTTCCTGTATATATATAATAAATGAGATGCCTTAATACATCTGCTGGCTCTCAAATAACATTCATGCGTGAATGGCCTGTCTTGGTATGTGATACCTGGGAAGAATAATAGATGATTTTTCTGAAGAAAAACTCTTTTGTAGAGTGTTCTCCATACAAAACCTTGAAGTGGGTCTAAGTCCTCTAAAAACAACAACAAACCGCTCTTTTCTGTATAATTAAGTTTTGTTTCTTGTTCCTGTGGGTAATGATTTACAAATTCAATTTCTTCATCTGTCATAACAGTATAGTCTGCAACGACTAAATCAACCTTGGTCTCTATCGCTTTCTCTAACAATGGTTTTAAGCTATACTCAATTAGCAGGTCATCAGGGTCTGGCATGAGGATATATTCTCCTTTAGCAGCGGCGATTCCATTATTGCGGGCAACCGATACTCCTTGATTCTCTTGATTGATAATGGTGATGTTTTTGTGTTGTTCAATAATATCTTGGATCATCTCCATACTGCGGTCTTTAGTCCCATCGTTCACGATAATAACCTCGAAGATGTCTTCATCGAGATCTTGTCGGAAAATGCTTTCTATACATGGACGGATGTAATTCTCCACGTTATAAACGGGAACTATAATGCTTAGTTGTATGTCTTTGTTCTCTTTCATTTCTTCTCGATTTTGCTGCAAAGATAGTGCATTTCTACGAATTTTCTAAATCTTATGAAGTTCTTCTTCTAATCAAGGGGGAAGAGCACGTTGATGCGTATTGTTAGTGTGTGGATTTACAGCCAATAGAACTTATGCGCGCTGTGCCCACGGATCTGCTTCTCTTTTGGTGGCATCTGCATATAGTCTCCATATAGACTTCGCAAATACTCGTCATAACCTTTCATTGCCAGGAAAACCGTGTCTTCAAATGGAAGTTCCACATAATCGTCAAAGATGTGTACTGACGTATAATCCCGATCTAAATATGTAGGAAAAGATAGGCAGCACACCCTGTTGCTTGGTAATGAGAAATATTTGCTCAACATAACTTGATATTTTACAAGCTTCATTATATTCTTATAGTGTATAATTTTCTTGGCTGCCCATTTTAGGGCAGACTTGGGCCCGCTTACATAATCATTCCAAGATGTCATTGCATTGCGTTTTTTTAAAACTGCAAGATGGGCTTCTTTTATTAGATGATTTCTATTCAAGAATGTGTTATGATCATCCTCAACATAGTCTAACGGAAATATATCAATCCAGACTCCAGTATGTTCGGTAAAAAGTGGCATGGCAGTTTTTACATATGTCCGTCGCATGTCGCACAATCTTGAGCAGGCAGCGAACATATTGCCACGTTCATAATTAAACAGCTTATAGTCATTGGTATCTATCCAGGCTTTACAGAATTTTTCGTAGTCAGCACGAAGCATAACAATATCTATATCATCATCCCATGGGATAAAACCTCTATGGCGCACTGCTCCTAAAAGAGTTCCGAACCCCATTGAATAATTGAGTTTGTGGGTGACGCAAAAATGATCAAAACTTTTCATGATGTCAAGACTGATGGCTTGGACATCCTTTAAACTCATTTCTTCCATAATATAATTGAACACTAAAATAGAAACTCATTATATATAGACTTTATTATATGCTCATCCAACATAATAGAGTTGTTCCTTAACCTTATTGGATTAAAAGATTTAGTAGCATCTCAACTCTCCTTTGCTATAGGATTGTGTATCTGCATCTCCTCCTGCATCATACTAAACTTGTTTATTGCGCTCTCAAAGATGTATTAATGCCACCATCTTATGATGGATTCTACTGCAGGATGAATAATGTCAGCACTCATTCCGACATAAACGATTTTTTTTCCCATTTACTTTTTTTATTTGTCAGTTCCACTCATATTATTATTGAGTCTGCAATGTTTTTGCAAATATAGTGCATTTCTACGAAATCTCCAAATTTTCTAGCGTTTTTCTTCCAATCAGGAGGGTGGGTGTGGCGTTTGTACCATAGGATGAGGTGGTAGAGGAAGACGCAGATGGCGAAGGTTTGGGGAGGCAGATTACTTGTTTGAGGTAATTATGGTTTATTTGCGTTAATATACGAAAATGGCTTTTTTATTTCAACTTTATTTTGTACTTTTGTACCAAAATTATGATATATGAAGAATAGAATACTTGCTTTAATTAGAAAAGTGGTTGGAACTCAGGTTGTTCTGAAGAAGATAGAACAATCCAAGAAAGATGTCTTATTTGAAAATCGCAAGAATCAAATGATATATAATATCTTGCATGATTCAGAACAGGGTATAACTGATTTTAAATATACAGATCATGAGATAATTGTTTCTCTAACTTCATATGGGAAACGTATTCATGATGTTACTTTTGCTATTGAGTCTATCATGCAGCAGAGCATGAAAGCTAATCGGATAATTCTCTGGTTAGACAACAGCTTTAAGAACCAAAGATTGCCGGAGTCATTAATTAAACAGCAGAAGCGTGGGCTTGAAATCTTATATTGCACAGATATTGGACCTTACAAAAAACTTATTCCCACGTTGGAACACTTCCCTAATGATGCTATCGTTACTATAGATGATGATGCAATTTATGATTATGATCTTTTGGAACATTTGATAATTCCTTATTTAGAAGATCCTTCATACATTTACTGTGCAAGAATGCATAGGATGGGTTTTTCTGATGATGGAGTCTTGCTGCCATACAATCGGTGGCATAGGCTTTCTAATGACATCCGTCCAAGTTATTTAAACTTTGCAACAGGTGTTGGCGGCGTTCTGTATCCTCCTAATTCTATTGACAATGAAGTTTTGAATGAAGATGTTTATATGCAAATTTGTAGAACAGCAGATGATGTATGGCTCAAAGCCATGTCTATACTTAAAGGAACGAAAGTAATGAAGGTATCTACAAGGAATCCTAAAGGTGATGATTATATTTTAAATGATGTTTTACAAAATGATGCTCTTTATAAGAAGAACTATTATGGTGAGATGTTAAACGACAAACAAATTCGTGATGTGTTTACTAAATATAATATATATTCTTTATTAAAAGATGATTCTATTTGATTCCTTATCTAGTTTAGCATCATAATCAGCCATGTGTTTTTACCTGTGTTTGCCTAAAAGGATGGGAGCGCGGTGTTTTGACCATAAGATTATAGGGTAGAGTATGGCGCAGATGATGAGAGCTATTGGGAGGGCTGTGTACCAATGATAACAAATGCTTCCGTTGATTCCTATGGCACGCTCGAGGGAGAAATTGGCAATGGTGACGAGTACGATGTGCAGGCCAATGATGACTAAGGTCCCAATGCTAAGATTGGTAATAATGTTACTTTTGATATCGTTGAGAGCCTTGCATCCGTAGAGTGCTCCGAAAAGGAAACAGAGATTGACGGGGTAGAAGAGGGCAATGTGTAGTATATGATCTCCAGATAAGAAGGTTTGCATGTGCCAATGGAAAAATAAAATGCCTAATACCGTGAGTGAAATGCTGAGGACAGCATCTCGCATTTTGTTGAGACTTAGAAATGATTTGTTCTGCCCCATCACATATCCTATATAGTAGAAAGGCAATCGGCTGATGATACCGATAAAAGTCAAGTTGGGCAGAAACTCGTATTGTTTGTTGGCTGCATAGACGAAGTAAGATGCAGTGCAGAGCGTTATCATAATAAGATGCTGATAGTGAGTTTTCCTGCAAATATCAATAAGTATGTGCATAACAAGAATGGCTGGCAAGTACCATAGAGGTCCATTGAGTGGTTCGCAAAATGCATTCTCATTTTCAAAGAGCAATGCTCCAAATACAGGTTTTAGAGCAGAAAACACATCTGGCCATCCACCGTTAAGAATGTAGTATTTAAGCAACCAATATGGATAAACAATCACATTATATATAATATAAGGTATAATGAGTCCGTACCAGTATTTGCGCCAGTTTTCGCGAGTACTACCTCGATCCTTCTTTAAATAACCTGATACCCAGAAGAATATAGTAATAATGGTAGCCTGGAGGAAACGGTAATAATACCACTCCTGCGATTGAGGCAGGTGGCAGAACACTACGCAACAAACAGCGAGAGCTTTGGCCCAGTCTATCCAGTTTATCCGCTCTTTCATGTTGCAAAAATACGTTATTTTTATCAGAATTGTTTTGTATTTCCAAATTTTTATATATTTTTGCAACTTAAAGCGACTTGAAGGCATTATACGAAATGGATTATTACAAGGTATATAAATCTATGGTTAGGTTTGAAAGAAAAAAATGGCTGTGGTGGTCATTGGCCCTTCTCATCGTACTCATCTGTTCTGTGTATCAGGTGGCTCTTTTTGTCGACAGAGAATTCCGTGTTGCAGAAGAACGACCTTTCTATGATGTAGGTCCTCGCTCAAAAGATGATACTTTGCGGGTGGTTGTGATTGGTGATAGTTGGGCAGAACTTCATAAAATATTTAACTGTGATACTTTGTTTCAACAATATGGTGGCAGATTGACAACAAAACCTGTCAAATGTTTGAGCTGGGGAAAGGGTGGCGCGAAAAGTAAGGAAGTCTATTATAATATGTTTACAGACTCACAGCCTTTGTTGGAACAGCATCCAGACTATTGCGTGGTTATGGTTGGCATTAATGATACTTGGAAAAAGCGTCCAGTATCCTATTATACCGGTAATTATCGCTTGATCATCAGATTGTTGCTTGCCAGTAATATCCGTCCGGTTGTCATGGAAATCCCTGATTTTGAAATGGGAGAATGGCTGGACGCTAACCGGAAACGTCAACGATTTCTCTATCGCATCTATTCCTATTTCAATGGAGTTGTTGAGGATGACATCACTCCTTTTCGCAATGGACTAAGTAAGATGTTAAAGGAAACCCAACTTGGTGATAGCGTATTGTTCATTCCAGCCAATCATTGGCTACCTCGAAATCACAATTATTCAGAAAAGATATACCAAGTTGATCATATCCACCTTGGTAATCTGGGTTATCATTTATTGGATTCCTGTATTGCTTCTGAGATTATTAAAGATTATAACCAAAGAATGAAAGCAATATAATATAGCATATGGAGAAATCGGTCAGGTTCAATGAGATATCAATCATGCGTGTTATGGCGATGACCATGATTGTTGCCTTCCATAGCCTATGCTTCTATAATGGCAGATGGGTTAAGGTTAATGCTATTGATATCCCTGTCTGGCATAAGGTTTCTTATTTCCTTGATGTAATAGACCTGAATATGTTTGTCTTTATCTCAGGATATCTGTATGGCTATTTGTATATTTACAGGAATAAATACCAACATCCATCAGAGGTAATTAGGATTAAGGCCAAACGTTTGTTGATACCTTATTTGTTTTGGGGAATACCCATGGCCATCATATGGCCTTGGAATACGTGGTCAAAGTTGTTATATGGCATCGGCCATCTGTGGTTTCTGTTGATGTTGTTCGGTGTGTTTACGCTCACTGTGATTTTTCAGCTACTAAATGCTCAAAGGGTCAAGTTTACAAGTACAGTCGGTATATCTCTGATTGTTATGGGATTTATATCTGGCTTTCTGTTCTCTAAATATGTTTATGCAGGCGAGTTCCTCTGTATTAATAAAATCTTGTACTATTTCCCTGCATTCATGATCGGATATCTTTGTGCAAAACTTCGTGTTGCATGGATGCTGCCCAACTGGTCATATATGACCTTGCCTTTTGCCATATTGGGGTTGTTCGTTTTTGTATGGTATCCCATCCCATTGCCTTACACGCTTGTCCTAATGATCAGGACAGTCTTGGCTTATCTCATCTGCATCGAATTATTGGTTATTCTGAGTAAGGATACTATGTCAGACCGAGTTCAGAAGATTGTTCGTGAAGTCGAGCGGCTCAGTATGGGACTTTATATCTTTAATCAAATGGCAATGGATATCGTATTTACCATACCAGTATTGCACCAGTGGTTTGAAGCCCATTGGATGATAGGACCATTTCTGCTGTTTCCCATTGGTTTCTTCCCGCCTTTGTTATTGTCATACATTTTTAATAAAAATAAGTGGTTGAAGTGGACTATCGGTGCGTAATTATATAATGTGTTGAAAAATGAAGAAGGTATTAATCTATATATCAATAGGAATACTCATACCCATCGTAGTGGGGGTAATAATATTCGAGAGTTATATCGATCATGTTCAGTTGCCTCATGGTGCCGTTTTACATGTCTTATCCGCCTCCAAGGATAATCATGCCCGAGGTGCCATCATATTATGCCCAGGCGGTGGATATGGCTATCTGGAAAAATGGGATGAGGGATATTTGTGGTTTCCGTTCTTTCATCGTCAGGGGTATACAGTGGCGATGCTGGAATATAGAATGCCTAAACAAGATCCCAAGGTCCCTATGACAGATGGGGCCGAAGCTATTCAGTTGATGAGGAAACGTGCTGCGGAATGGGGATATGATAGAAACAACGTTGGAATAATGGGCTTCTCAGCTGGTGGACATCTTGCCTCAACCTTAATGGTAAGCAAAAAGGTCTCCGTTCGTCCAGATTTTGGCATACTTTTCTACCCTGTCGTTTCAATGAAGAAAGAACTGACCCATAAGCGCTCGCATGATCATCTGATGGGCGAAAATGCCTCTGAGCAATTGGAGAATCAGTATAGTAATGAACTACATATTACAGAAAAGACGCCTCCTGCTTATATTGCCGTGTCGAGTGATGATAATAATGTAAATCCTCAGAATGCAGTCCGCTTTTATGACGAGATGCGTGCTAAAGGACGTCCAGTTACACTTCATGTGTATCCTTTGGGGGGACACGGCTGGGGATACCAACATTATGATGAGCGGATGCTTGAAGAATTGATGTATTGGCTTAGAAATCGAGAAAAATAATCATCGAAATAGTAAAAAAGAATGCGAGAATACAGATTTGATGTTGTCAGGGTAATATGCATGACCTACCTGATTGCGTTTTTCCATCTCTATGGATATATATATCCCCAAGGTAGCTCTCCTTTTTATGATCCGGCATGTACTGCTATGGCACATGCATGTCTTGGATTATTTACCTTTGTTTCTGGTTATCTATTAGGCAGAAAATATTGTTTCGGTAAACAGGGGAATACAGATGTCTGGACATTTTACAAGAAGCGTATATTAAGAGTATTCCCTTTGTTTGTAATAGCTTCTATTACATTATGGCTGATCGGTTTTAATGGCACAAAAGCCACATGGAATGGTTTACTATGTATTTCTCCTTTTGTAGATCCCAAACCTTTGACATTATATTATATACCTGTCATCATGTGGTGCTATTTAGTAACGCCTTTGATATCAAGGCGTGATTTGAAATGGCGAATGTTGGGCTGTCTGTCTATCTTTTCTTTTCTTTTAGTATTACGTTTCTTGTTTCCTTCCGTTGACAATCGCTTTGTCTTTGATGTGTTCTTTTATTTTGTAGGGGTGGTTTCTGCCTCCTGTTTTGATTGGAAACTCAATCATTTTTATGGGGGTGCCATCAAAACGTTTGTCGTATTGTTTTTTGCGCTGTTGTTTGCCATATCCGTAAATTATTCTTTATTATCTACAACATTCAGACAAATGGCAGTTGGGGCCATTGGGGTATTTGCTCTCCTTTTTGTTTGTAATGGTCTTAGCAAGTTAGGCGCTCATCGGTTCTTCTATCTTGTAAGTTATGCAAGTATGGCTTGTTATATGTTCCATCGGTTTTTCTATCGGTTGGCTCTTTTCATATGGAATCCGTCTGACACTAACTTCAAATGGTTATACATGGTGGGCTTGGTGTTTCCTGTGATGATTGTTCTGTCGTATTTAATTCAGAAAATATATGAGGATAGGATACATTGATGCGATGCGAGGATTTACGATGATTCTCGTAGTCTATGCGCATATCTGTTATTTTTGCATGGATGCTCCCTTGATGGGATTTAATCGTGTGTTCTTTCTCTTTCGACTGCCCTGTTTCTTTATGATCAGCGGATGGTTGTTCGAACCTGTTGCCCAACGACCATTTAAAGATGTGATTCGCCATAAAGCGATGGTTCAATTGCTGCCAACATTCATTTTCTTGTTGCTTCTAGCACCTCCGCCAGAATTCTTCCATCAGTTGGGCACGCTGAAAGGAGGCTATTGGTTTACGTTTGTGCTGTTTGAGTTCTTTGTACTCTATCTGCTGATTGTCCGTATTCCGAAGGCTTATCGCCCTTGGGTAGCATTGGCTATTGCTTTGGCAGCATTCTGTTGTGCCAGATATTACAATGAGATTCATCTATCGGCTGCTGGTGCACAGAAATATGTGGTAGACGCCCTTGGTTTTATGAGCATCACCTTATGGCGATATTTCCTTTTTTTCTATATCGGAGCCTGGATGCGTCGCAATTTCGAGGCCTTTATCCGATGGACCAATCATCCTTTTGCATTACCTGTGATTGCAGTTGTATTCTTCCTGATTGCCTCCACAGCTCACAAGGATAACCTTTATTTTGAGATGTTCCGTTTCTTTGCAGGAGGAATCTCGGGTATGTGGATGATATTCACTTGTTTCCGTCTCTTTAACCCATGGCTCGAGAAGGCTTATTTATCAAAGCCTCTGCAATATGTAGGAACGCGAACCTTGGATATCTATCTATTGCACTATTTCTTCCTGCCACGCTTTCTGATACCTTATGCTGGACGTCTGCAAACTTTCGATAATCAGTTCATCGAATTCATCGTCATTCTCGCCATCGCCCTCGTTGTCTTGGCTATAACTTTACTTGCCAGTTACATCATCCGTCTCAGCCCCTTCCTTGGGCATTATCTTTTTGGAGTGAAGTACAAGCGCTGAATAGCTATCCATAGTTTTTCCCAAATATTTGAGGACACAGATGCATTATTATCGTATGTCCAAGATAACACAAAACAAAAATGATAATCGAAACAAATATAGATATGATAAATGGCTGATCAATACCAATAATATGGATGTATGGATCAATATAGATGTATTGCAATCCGACAACAGAGATGAGAGCATTTGCAAGATGTTGAGGTAAAGAACTCTTCATTTTAACAATAGATGCAATACAAAGCACACACATACTACCAATAAAGGCATTCATATAGAAAACGATGAGATTAAACGGTACATTGAGATTTCCAAATATATGTCCAAGAATAGAAACCCTTCCATTAATATCAGTCAGAAATATATTCAATGCTAAGAATACCATAGCTATTAGGAACAAAAGTGATGGTCGTTTTTCTGTCATAAATCTACGAATGTTTTCTTTATATAAAAAACCAATATAATAGAATGGAAGTGCAATAATGCCTTGAACAAGATAAAAAATGGAATCATGTAGGTACCAAGCAAGAATAAAAACCATACATATTATTAAAAATACCACTAAATACTTCTTTTTCTTAATACAATCTGTAAAGACTTTACACCAGAACAAAGCAAACAGAAACCAACATATATTATTTCCTCTTATTTCTGTAATTTTTTCGTTACGACCATCTATAAGAACATTCCATAAAGACTGGAGTATACTTGTTCCTCGTTCTATACCAGACCATTTTGTTTCATATCCTAAATGAAATGGAATAATCATGATAATATCATATAATGTCATAAAAAATAGGGCAGGTATAAGAATTGTTTTCACATATTTCCTAATTTGTATGAAGCCTTTATATTTATGTACCATACCACTGATAATAAAAAACAGTGGCATATGAAAGGAGTATATATATAGTCGTTCAACTGACCAAGTAGAATATAGGTGAGCATATATTACCAAAAAGGTAACAGCGATCTTTGCTATATCCAAAAATAGAATACGATTATTGTTCCTATTATTATCTGGCAGTGCCATATTATTTATTTATGTTTCGGATTAAATAAAGACTTGTGAGATTATTATTGATACACCCTGACATAGTCAATGTAGTATCTGAGAGGGAATTGAGAGATATCGGGCTCGCCGCCGTTGGAGCCGAGAGCGAGATTGAGAAGGATGTAATGTTTGAAGCCTAGGACATCGTTAGAGAAGGGGTTCTCCGTATTGCCGTTGTAGCCTCCATTGATAGTTTTTGAGAGATCAATCTCGTTCAGCAACTCATCATCAAGATAGAGGCGGATAAAATCTTTGTCCCAATCCATACGCCAGATGTGGAACTTGTCGGCCCAATCTGGATCTTTATCTGTAAAATGAGTAAAAGGTGTAACGACCGAATCCCAAACAGCTTTCCAACGTTCCGTTGTACCCCAACAAGCATTGGCCAGAATCGAGGGTTGGCCATCTTTGATGTAGTATTCCATCATATCGATCTCACCATTATTCGGCCATTCCCACTTGTTGCCCAAAAGCCATATGGCTGGCCAAGATCCTGAAGCCACGGGAATCTTCGCACGAACCTCGAAACGGCCATAAAGGAATTGTTGGCTTAAGCGAGTAGTTAAGCTACTCGATGTGTATTCGATAAACTCGCGATTCTTACGCCAATCATTGCTACCAGCCTCGTAATTCGGATTCTTGCGATGCTCGCGCCTACCCTCAATTACCAAGCAGCCATCCTTCACATAGGCATTCTCCGACTGATACCATTGCAGTTCTTGATTCCGTACAAATCCACGTTCATAAGTCCAATCCTTCGAGGGCCGTCCATCCACATCAAACTCATCACTCCACACCAAGCGATATTCCTTCTGCCCATAAACCATGACAGACAGCATCAAAACGAACAATGAACTAATGATTCTTTCCATTTCTACAGATAGATAATCACGAAGAACGAGATGAGCCAGCCTGCGAGGCAGAACTGAATGAAATGGTCTTTGACGAGCGATTTTGTGGGCGAACCACTGAGGCCGAAGACAATCATGTTCTGCAGATAACGAAGCATACCTGCAAGTACCCAACCACTTGTGAGATAGACATAGCGAGTGCCCATTCGCTCGATAACCTCAGGCGACATGGTATACATGATGTAGCATACGAGAGTCACACTGGCGATAATGGCTGTGGCCTCGTTGATAAAGGTTTTGTTGTAACCAGTGATTGACACTCGTGGTTTGGTGCCCGTCTGCTCATAGATTCGATAGTCATCGTTGCGCTTGGTAAAGGCGAGAAAGAGTGCCACGAGGAACGTCATCATCACCAGCCAATGGGAGATCCAGATATCTGTTGTCACACCTCCGCAGAGTACACGCATCACGAATCCAACGGCGATAATCGATACGTCGAGAATGGCATACTGTTTCAGACGAATACAATATGCGATATTCAGCAGCCAATATGCACCTATTATTATATATAAATAAGGTATATTGACGCTTTGGGTGAACGGCACCAGTGCGAATGCCCCGATTGTGCAGATGATCATCATCGCGTAACCCGCTTTCACACTTACAGCTCCAGATGCGATCGGACGATGACACTTCTTGGGGTGCTGGCGATCTGCCTCAACATCTCGAAGATCGTTGAAACAATAGATGGAACTGGAAATCAAGCAAAACGATGCAAATATGATTAGCGTAGGCCATAACAAATCCCACTTCAGCAGGTTGTTGCTGAAGAAGATTGGCGCAAACACGAATCCGTTTTTGAGCCACTGCAACGGGCGAAGCAATCGTATATAGTGTATCATCGGGGCAAAGTTACGAATAAATGAGTGAAATACCAAATTAATTGGGATATTTCCGAGGGTGAGTAACACACTTTGAGGTGTACTGATTTAGGTTGACAGTTTATACTCTTAATTTCAATACTGGTTTACAAACCATTTTATTTACATTATTTGTCTATGTTCTGCTTATTCCTAAGCGAGTTGACATATAGAGCGCTTTG
>Ga0310697_10001909_pt1 | contig 23179 bp, 30 predicted proteins | sample 172DNAGHGlowgp2_FD_203883 | JGI IMG/M metagenome (GOLD analysis project Ga0310697, IMG submission 203883) | Sheep rumen microbial communities from Palmerston North, Manawatu-Wanganui, New Zealand - 1728 DNA GHGlow gp2 (v2) (version 2) | ecosystem: Host-associated > Mammals > Digestive system >...
AGCCTCGTGGCGAGGGCAGCCCGCTGGCTCGCGGGCCTGAGCCGACGCCGCAGGACGCGCGTGTGCCGCGAGCTCCTCTGTCTCCCGTAAGCCGGACAGACCTTGGCGAGACGCGGGTCGCCGAGGGGCTCGTCGCAGAGAAGAAGACTGCGGCGACCAAGACCAAGGTCCGCACGGACGCGAACGGGAAGAGGACGCTGAAGAAGCCGGAGGCTGTCGCGCCAGCCGCTCCCGCGAAGGCCGAGGCGGCTCCCGCGCAGCAGTCTGCGAACGTGCCGCAGCCGGTGGAGCAGACGGCTCCCGTCCCCGTGGCGGAGTCGGCCACACAGTCACAAGCGGCTCCAGTTCCGCAAAGCGAGAAGAAGATGCGCGCAGCGGAAATCGCGAAGAGCCTCGAAGCCGGAACGATGTGGGACGGCGGGAAGCGTCGGCTTGTTTCAGAACTGATGGAGCTTGCCGAGAGCGCGGACAATCTCCGCGACTTCACCGACATCATCGATGCGGCTGCGGCGGAGTCCGGCGACTTCGTGAACCGCCAGATCGACGCGGCCGCATCGAAGGCATACGACCGGTTCGTTGCAGCGCATCCAGGAGCGGATGAGGCGTTCTCTGCTAAGCGAGAAGAACCGGCCGCTCCTGCCGCCAAGCAGCGAGTCGCCGATGCCGTCGGCAAGGGTCACGAGGGGATCGTCAAGGCGGCGTCCGATCTCTCCGGCATCGACGTTGGCGAGTATCTCGTTGATGACTACGTGAGCGACACGGCACGCGCAAAGCCGCACCAGCCGTACACTCACTACGTCCCTTCCGAGGCGGACTACCGCGGGGATATCCCCATTCACGTCGGCGTGCTTGCTGGGTTCGTTTCGGAGCGGTACGACGGACTGACCGACGAGGAGCAGCAGTACAACACTGTACGCACTCTCACGAACTCAGGCATCGCGGAGCGGATGCGCGACGACTTCGAATCGATGGCGGACCGGCTCAACGACAACAGCGCAGGGCCTCTCTCCGACCAGGACCTCGGTCGCGCTCTTGCTCTTTACGCATGGCTGTCCGACGGCACGAAGGGAGCCGACGGAGACTTCGGCGAGATGCTGTCGCACGCGTCCGACTTCATGGACGAGCGCGGGATGGACAACTGGGCGGACGAGGTCGCGGATCGCGCAGGTGACTTCATGGAGGCGATGGAGGGCTACGCGGAGCGCGAACTCGGCGTGGAGCTGTCTGAAGGCGAGGTTCGCGGAGAGGCTGCGAACGAGGAGGGTGAAGACGCGGAGCCGATTCGTCCGAAGATGGAGTTCGACGGACGTTTCGAATCTATTGACAGCAAGGAGCAGGGAAGGGTTCTTGGCGAGGTCGAAAGGACGGCGCTGAACGTCATCGACGATTTCATCTTCGCCGCGTCTCCGATTGACGAGAAGCGGACGAAGGAGGCTGAATCACTGGCTCGTTCTATGATGATGCTGCCGTTCCAGTCATACAAGCTGTTGAACGATGAGCAGCAGAAGCGCGTCGCCGCTCTTGTCGGCTCGTTCGTCGACAGCGAGGTGCCGGACAGGAATGCGAGCCCGGACCAGAAGATGCTCGAGCTTCTGGTCGACGCGATGTACGAGAAGCTCGCCGCCGAGCAGAACGTCGACTATGCAAAGCTTGGCCGTGATGCGGTAGACGCGAACGACAAGAGGATGTCCGTGTTCGATGACGGACCTGATGCCTCTCGCGTGAAGAGAGGCATCGTTGAAGATATGGTCTTCAACCTCTTGTCGCGAGCGGCTGGAATGAAGGCTACGGCGCACTATTCGAGGTTCGCGTCCGACCAGACCGCCAGATTCGCGAACATGGACACGCTCCGCAAGGCGAACCCGCCGCTCGACTCGCTCCTGCGGTACATCGGAAACAACCTCACGGGGCGTCGGCGCGTATTCCAGAATCCAGCTCATCACTTCCAGATCGAACGAGACGAGGAATCCCCTCGCGCGGCGGTTCGCAACGCCATCCGGTTCATCCGCGAAAAGGGATTCCCGGAGTGGGAGATCCGCGACGCGCTCCGCAAGGAGTGGGGCTCCGGGTCCGTTGTCGAGCGCGAGCTCATCAAGCAGATGGTCATCCGCGACGAGCGACGCGCCGGGAGGAACATCACCTACACCGGGTGGAAGCTCGGAGATGGCCTTTCCACGCGGGACGTGGACGCGTTCAACGAGACGATGAAGGCGGTCGGGCAGCCGACCACGATGGACGGCGCGTTCACGGACATCCAGCGCGTCGACTACGTCCTCGACGAGAGGGGGAACACGGTCGAGCTGCAGGTTCCGTGGGACGACACCACGCTGGAGAAGGCGCAGCTCGCCACCATCACGCGCAACCTGCTGAACGAGGCGAACGAAGCGGCAAGCGCGATGCTCGCGAAGATCGAGTTCCTGTCTGCATCCGAGCTCAAGGAGCTGGACAGGGCGTTCGGGGCGCAGGCGAAGCTCAAGCGCCTCTACAACCGTCTGACTGGCGTGAAGGAAGAGAACGCCGGAAGCCAGGAGCGGAGCCAGACGGCGCGAGTCGCGGACAGTATGGCTCGCCAGCCGGACCGCGCGGCGAACGGACTGTTCTCCGCGTCCGCGCTTCAGCACCACCGCTCGCTTGCGAACAAGCGGTTCGACGCGATCTCGACGGCCATCCGCTCGTCGCGCGAGAACAAGCCGTTCGGCGCGCAGCCTCTTGAGAACGAGAACGCTGAGGCCGAGGTGCAGCGCGTTGCATCGTCACCGTCTCTCGGCGGCAGGATGTCGCTTGCCGATGCCATCGACAGGGACGACGCGGTGGCTGGACTTCACGCGGCGAGGTCCAGCATCTTCTTCATCGAGATGTCCGGAAAGATACCCCAGGGCGATGTTCGGATGGCCGAGGCGCGAATCGCGCGAATGTTCGCTGACGCGTTCCCGGAAACGGCAGAAAACCTCGACCCGAACGCGGAGAACCCAAAGCCGAATCTCAACCACCCGCTCAAGCCGTCGCAGGTTATGGCGTGGAAGGGACGGACGATCGCGGACGAGTTCGTCATCGGGCAGCTCGGGCCGGAAGGAACGATGCCGCTTGACGCCATTCTGAAGCTCGGGCCCGAGAACGATGTCGCGTCCGGGGTCAGGTCCCCCGTCGCGATTGATATGGTCCTACGTGCGCTCGAGCAGCTTGAGTCGCGAGAGGACACCCCGGCGGTTGTTGTCGAGCGGGCGGACGCACTTCGGTCTTCATTGGACAGAATCATCGTTGGACGCTCGCTACAAGAGGGCGGGTATCAGTTGTTTGAGAAAAAGGCGGTAGACGGCGTTCGTAACGCGCTTGCGGAGAAGTTCCCGATCCGCGATTTCTCCGACGCGGTGATCTCAGGCGTAGACGAGGAGCTTGAGAGGAGGGAGAGCAGGGTTGAGAAGACCCGTGGCACGCCCGTCGACGAGATGCTCGACGCCGTGAATGCCGAGAACGGTCTGGACGAAGCAGGGTTCGACGAGGGCGAAGAAAACAGAGACGCGACCGGAGAGTCTGCCGAGATGGCCGAGCAGCGCAGGCTTGACGAAAGGGACGCCGCACAGTCGCGCTTCGCGTCGGATGACACGCTGCGCATGGCTTCCGACCTCGAGCGCAAGTACCCGCTGATGGCGGTGCACGGGCTGTCGCTCGGTTCGCTCCAGAAGGCGCTTGACGAGGGCGCGTTCGTGATGCCGAGCATCGCGGTTAGGATTCACGGCGACGTATGGAATCAGGCTGGGTATGTTGACGAAAAGCTGTCTGACAAAATCCCGGCGAATCAGCGAGTGTTCGTTCTGTTCCCGAAGCAGTCGATTCTCAGCGAGTCGACAGATATGTATTACGGCGACGCATACACGCCGACAATCAATGCTCTCAACGGAGATTACTCGCAGGAGAATATCGACCGGATTCGCGAAGAGTTCAGCCCTGAAGAACAGCTAATGGCTGCTCGATTTGACATCAACTCGCTAGATGACGCAAGGCTCGCTCTGCAAGAACGTCAGTATTGGCGCAGAGATGCAGCAGCAAACGAGTACTTTGCGCTTGTCAGAGAGATGGAAAAGGATGGTGTCCCAGAGATCCGTACAAACGGAGAATGGCAGAACATCCGAAACGCATACAACATCAATGACGAGATAACGAGGGACGATATTGTAGAAGAGATTCGAGAACGCCGAGTAATACCAGATCGGTATATAGAACGGCTCGCCAACGTGCTTGACAAGCGGATAGAGGCACAATACGAGATCGACCACGATCTAAGCGGAGCCAGCCTCGTCGAGGCGAAGGCGTGGCGTCGCGTCCCGTTTTCCGAGGCGGCAGCTGTCCTCATCGACAACTCAGCTCCGAAGGACGTTGAGCGTATCCTGAAGTACAACGGGGTCGACAATGTCGTTCGCATCGACATGGCCGACCCTAACGCGCTTTCCGACGCGCAGTCCACGTTCGCCCCGCGCTTTGCGTCGGACGCGTCTCTCGCGCTTGCCGACCCGAACCTGGTGGCTGCGGCGCTTTACGCGCTCCGCGTGAAAAACGACGACGGATCGTTCTCCTACTCGACACGCGTTGCCGACCTTCTTCGCTACACGCGCATCGCCAACGCCGACCCGCACTACACGTTCTGGGAGGCAAAGACCGACTTTGACAAGGTGATGGCGGCCGCGAAGGCCGTCGCGCAGAAAGATCCTGGTGCGCTGCAAGCGGCCGTGCAGGAGGCGCTCAGCGCGTGGGACATGACGGAAGCGACCGGACGGCGCGCAGACTACCGCACGTCCGCATCGCAGCTCGCCCTTCTCCGCGCGAACCTCGTGATGAGGCAGGCGGAGGTGAAGGAGGCGACGGACGCGCTGTTTGAAGCCGAGGCCAAGAGCGACGGGTCCGTGAACATCCAAGACCTTCGCGCAGCCGTTGCGGAGAAGGAGGCGCTTCTCTCGCAGGCCGTCCACGCCACGGCGTTTGCGGAGTCAGCCGCAGGCACGGCGCTCGGTTCGCTCTCGCGTCTCGTCAAGGAGGACTTGTCTCTGGGCGAGCAGATGAGGCAGGCCGAGAAGGTCATCCGCAACACGAAGGGAATCGCCGCGGAAAACCGCGGGCCTCTCACAGCCGCAGAGATCGCGAAGCTCAAGGAGATCGCCGGGAAGTACGAGAAGGTCTGCAAGGAGCGCGACGCGCTTGTCAAGGAGAAGCAGGATGGATGGCGCAAGGAGCACGTCGACGGGAAGATTGAAGAAGGCGTCCGCGAGGCGCGCAAAGGCAAGGCGGCCGGACGCAAGGAGAAGTCCGTAGCGGAGGCGGTGGACGCTGCGCGCAAGGCTCTCGCCGACGGGGAGACGGTTGACATCTCGGTCTACCCGGAACTCTGGGCGCAGATCGGCGACGCTGTGAAGGGAATCGCGCAGGCCATCTTCGGAGAGCATCTGGAAGGCCCTTCGAAGCTCAAGAAACTCGACCACGCGGAGTTCGCGAAGCGGCTCCTCGCGGAGACGAATCGCGCCTACGAAGGCCGCATCACCTCGCGCGACACGAACCATCAGCAGCTCACGGAGCGCGACGTGATGGACCTTTTCTCGGACTACGGCGACCCGGAGAAGCTGCAGACCGACTACGACATGGCCGCGACGGAAGAACTGGAGCGCATGAAGAGCCAGTCGGCAAGGATGAAGGAACTTGCAAGGCTTCAGTCCGCGCTCGAAGACGTCAAGGCTGGCAGGCCTCCTCTCGAAGCATTCGGGCATCTGAGCAAGCTTGGTCCCACGCAGATTGACGAGGAGCTGGCGCGCGTCAGGAAGGAGCTGGACGATGCGTTCCGCCAGTCCGGCATCTCGACCGACCTGCTTCACCGCAAGATGAGTCCGATTGACCTAGCGCGCGAAAGTCTGGAGCGGCGCATCGAGGAAATCAAGAAGAACCTCGCGGCAGGAGAGATCGCGAAGAAGGAGAGGCGCGCGCCTCTCGTTGGCGAGGAGGGACTTGCGTCGCTCCGGGAGGAGCTCGCGTTCCTCCAGTCCGTGCAGAACGCCACGTTCAAGAACCGCGGCCTCACCGACAACGAGCGGATGCAGAAGATCGAGGAGATGTACCGCAAGCGGGAGAAGGCGGCGAGCGACGAGCTCCTCCGCCTGATGTCCGGCGGGCGTCCGGTCAAGCCGCTCGACATGAGCGACGATGGCGCGAGGAGCGCGTGGGCTCACGCGGACGCGGAGTGGAAGAAGAAGGCCGGAGATGCCCGTCGCGCGGCCGCAGCCGCATCGCGCAACCTCAACGAGCTTCGGAAAGCGCTTCAGTCAGAATCCTACAAGGGCGAGCGGGCGCTCGAGATGGCGATCGCGAGGAAGGAGGACCTCGCTGCACGATGGCGCGACGCGCTAGCGGCAGGTCGCGTCCAGATTATCGACAAGAGCCGAAACGGCAAGTACGACCAGTACGACCGTCGGCTTCTTGAGGTCAACCGCGAACTCAAGAACCTCGTTCGTCAGAAGAACGAGCGCATCGCGCAGATCGCGTTCGACCGCAAGAACAAGTTCGCGCAGGTTGTGTCGAAGATCTGGCAGGCGCCAAACCTCCAGCGCATCGTCCAGGCGTCCGGCGACCTTTCGTCCATCGGCGTCCAATGCGCCGTCGCGGTCCTCGCGAACCCCATCCACGGCATGCGTGCTGTCATCCCCGGCATCAAGGCGTTCTGGGGCGGGCTGTTCAACAAGCCGGAGTATACGGAGGCGTTCTTCGAGAAGCTTCGGCAGGACCCGGACTTCAACCGCATCGCCGACTTCGTGGCCATCCCGGAGACGGACGGGAAGGGCGGGTTCCTTCAGGGCGGAACGGAAGAGTTCTTCAACCGCAAGGCGGTGCAGGACAGGTTCCCGAAGCTGTTTGGCTACGACTTGTTCGACAACGCCTATCTCCGTGCGTCGGAGGCAGGGTTCAACGTGCCGGTTGCGCTCATCCGTTTTTCGCTAGCAAAGAAGCTCATCCAGCAGATGCGGACGTTCCGTGGCGAGAACTACAAGCCGACGGACGAGGAGATGCGTCTCATCGGCAACGTGGTGAACGCGGCTACCGGCAAGGGCAAGTGGCTCGCCGACGGAAGCAAGGTCAATCTCTCCGGACTGCTCTGGGCTGCGAGCCGCGTGTCTGGACAGGTTGAGAGCCTTGCGCTCTTCCCACGCCTTCTCGCGCACGGAGAAGTAGGCAAAGACATCAGAAAGATGGTTGGCAAGGAACTCATCCTTCGTCCGATGCTGCACTTCGCGGAAGCGATGCTTTTGCTCGGTCTTGCCCACGCGATGTTCAAGGACGAGGACGACGACGATCCGTTCCTCGAGATCGACCCGCGCAGCAGCAAGTTCCTGCGCGCGAAGATCGGGAACCGCTACATCTCCATCACGGGCGGTCTTGAGCAGTACGTCGTCCTTCTTAGCAAGGCCGTCTCCGGGCAGGTCAAGACGAAGGATGGCGAGATCATCAAGTTGCGCGGAGATGGAGCGGCATACGGACGCGCGTGGTCGGACGAGCTGTGGCGGATGTTCAAGAGCAAGGTCCGCCCCGACATCGGGCTTGCGATGCAGATGCTGGACGCGAAGACGGCGACAGGAAAGCGGATCCAGCCGACGTGGTTCGGCAAGGACGGACGACTGCTGTTCCTCGTCAACAACACCGTCATGCCGCTCACGGCCCGTGACATCATCGAGGCAGGCGTCGACATCGGCGAGAACGGGATGGGCGTGACAACCGCGCTTGCGTCAATCGCCGTCCTCGGCTACAACGGCAGCGACTTCGGAGAGAATGCCTACACGAAGGACCGGGCGAAGATTGACCGCGTGGCGCAGGCCCGCCGCGACATGAAGAACGGCAAGGAGGGCGCGGCCGAGAAGTACGCCGCGATCGCCGGACAGGAGGCGATGCAGCGCTACATCTCGGCGTCGGAGAGCAAGCGCGTCAAGAAGATCGGAGACCGCATCACCGAGCTGGACGAGCTTCTCGAGCGAGGGGAGCCGAAGCGCGCGAAGAAGAACGGCCCCATCCTCTCGCGCCGGATGCTTACGCGGCAGGAGCGCAAGGAGGCGCGAGAGGAGAAGGAGCGGCTCGAGGCCGAGTACCACGAGCTCGTGTGGCCCGAACTCAAGCGGATTCGATAGATGCGGCAGCGGAGGCGTCGCGGGCGGGGAGCACGTTGAAGTACTCCTCCGCCTCGCGCCTCGTTGCGAGGCCCTGGTAGTGCTTGACGCGCATCTGCGCCGAGGTGCCGACGATCATCTCCGTCCTGCGCGGGTCTCCGTGCATCGCGATATGCATCGTGACGAACGAGTGGCGTCCGGCGTTGTGAGGCCAGTTGACGGGCGAGGCGAGGTTGCGCTCGGCGAAGTCCTTGACGAGCCGCGAGAACGCGTCCACGCGGAACAGTTCGTCGAGCAGCTTGGCGTCGGCTGGACCGTCGGTGCGGACGGGGTAGGCGAGCATCCACGCCTTCGCCGCGTCGGTGAGGTAGACGATGCGCGGCGGCGTGCCGTGCTGGAACCCCTTCGGCGTGATGCGGACGTACCCTTCGTCGAGGTTCACGTCTCCGCGCTGGATGCGGAGAAGCTCTTCGGAGCGGACGCCGTTGAAGAACGAGAGGGCGATGGACCAGATGATCTGGTTGCGGCGTCGCGAGTTCCTGTCCATCGCGACGGCGGTGTCGAGGATCTGGCGCAGGTCGTCCGCCCTGACGAACTCGGGCTCGTGGTACTCGACGGCCTTCGCGGAGAACGCGGCCATCGGGTTCTCGGCGCAGTACTTCTGCCGGAGGCACCAGGAGAAGAACGACTTGAGGTAGGACATGTTGTTGTTCCACGTCTTCGGCGCGCACGAGCCGAACCGCGACGAGAGATACGCCTTGGCCTTGTCCGTGGTGACGGCCGAGACGAGCGTGTCGCGGCCGAACCAGTCGATTGCCAGACCGACGCGGTTCTCCACGGCGGAGCGCTGGACCTTCTGGACGGCGGAGTACTGCGAGATGTATTCGGTGTACGCGTCGAGCAGCTTGGTCGGCGTGAACATCTTGTGTCCGTCGACGAACGCGCGCGCCGCCTCGACGAGCGTGGCCTCGTGGAAGCCGGCGGCGTCGAGGATCTGGCGGGCGAGCTGGTAGTCCGCGAAGCCGCCCGCGGTGAAGTCGCGCGCGACCTTCGGCGTGAGCCCGTTGCCCTGCGCCGCGTAGAATTCGTCGATGGCCCGCCTGAGCTCGTCCTTGGTTGCCCGCTCGAAGCGGATCTTCCTGTGAGTGAGCTTGTCAGTTCCAAGGTAGCACGACCACGAGGTGTAGGTGGTACCGTTGGCGGTCTTGGTGATCTGTCGGAGGCTCCTGATGGCCTCATCCTTTCGCTTCATTCCCATTGCGTTTCCCTTCCGTTGTGTCTGTTCTCTGGACTGAAATTAGGCGGAAACTTTTCTGTCCATCTTGTGTTTATGCGCTCTGGGAGAGGCGATTTAACTGGTGCCGGGGGCGGGGATCGAACCGACTGCGGCAGCAAGACGGGCGGAAAGAAGAATCCGCTAGTGTTTCAGTGGGTTATGTTGTGTTTTGTGCGTTGTTTTGGACTGGCTGTATGGGCGAGAACCCGCACCCATGTGCCGTGTCTGGCGTGTATGATAGACGGAAAACAGACAGAAGTCAAGAGCGGTTTTCCATTTCCGCGAACGCCCCGACGCAGGTCTGGTAGACGGAGCCTTCCGCCTTGAGACGGAACGCCTCGGCCTTGGCTCTGGCGACCGGGCAGGAGGAGCAGTCCTTCTGGCTCTTGCAGTACTTGATGAAGGCTGCCGGAATGCCCAGCAGCCCGTAGCGATCCATGTTGCTCATACGATGTCTCCCTACGCCGACACGGCGCTATTCTCGACGATTCCTCGGACGGTGTTGGCGAGGATGCGGTACGCCTCGTCGTCTGCGACCTGCTCGAACTTGTAGACGCGGTTCTTGGTCGCGCCGATCTTGCGGACGAGTCCGGCGTTCGCGAGTAGGTTCAGCGCCGACGAGATGGTTGAGGCGCAGTCCGGGTCGAGCCATTGGGTCTCGCAGTAGTTGCGCCAGCAGGTGAGGGCGCGGACTCCGTTCGCGGAGAAGGTGTCCGTTTCCTGGTTCGAGACGGCGCAGGTGAAGATGGCGTGGGCGATGTCCACGGCGCGGCGCTGCGGGATGGTGAGCGGCTTGGGCTTGGGCGGGACGTACTCGGCGTGGAGCCATTCGAAGAACTGCTCCTCGTTGCCGGAGTCGAATCCGGCCTCCTTGCGCTGGTCGAGGAAGTGTGTCTTGGCGTCCGCGTAGTCGCGGAGCGTTTCGTAGTTGGACGGCATTGTGGTTTGCTCCTTGTTCGTTGTTCTGGGTTTTCTTCTACATCACGTCCTCTGGCTTGAGGTCGCGAAGCTGTCTGTACCTATCGAGGTAGGGCAGGGTGCAGTCGCGCTCCGCCCCGAGCGGGCCTCCGTTGTGGATTCTGGCGAGAACCTCGTCGGTGGCCGGCTGGCCGGTGCGGCGCTCGTAGGATTCGCCGTAGCGCATGAGGTAGGCGCGAACGACGATCTCGGCCTTGTATGGGTCGTGCATGTCCTGCAAGGTGTAGGCCGTGCCGAGGCGCTGGTTGGCGTCGTCGAGGTAGCACTGTCGGATCTGATACCGACCGTGCGCTCCCTCGGCTTCGTTGACGGCTGCGTCGTCGACTCCCGATTCGACCATTGCGAGGTCGCACAGGAATGCGTGGTTGACTTCGGCTGCGATTGTGTAGAGGCTCATGGTTAGCAGGATGATTAGGGGTTTCATTTTTTCTTCTTGTACGTGTCGAGGGTTCTCTGCGCGTCTTCGATTGACTTGTCGATGTCAGCCCTTTCTTCGTCTGAAAGATAGTTGTAGAACCCGCAGTCGCGGGCATACCTGACCATGTTCGTCATCTTCCAGAGATTCATGTAGAACTCGTAGTAAAATCTGTCTCCAGGTCTTCTCATTGCTTGTACCTTTCCAGCCATCCGCCGCCCTTCTGCTTCTCGTACCACTTGAAGGTGAGGAAGGGGAACGCGGCTCTGGCCTCGCGGAAGGCGGTGAGGGCGCGCCAGTGGGAGCAGAAGCGGTAGGTTCCCTTGACCTCGTAGACGGTGGTTTCGTATTGCTGCGTCTGCGGGTCGAAGACGGAGAGGCAGTAGTCGGGTGTATAAAATGATCCGCCAGGAAGTCTCAGACGAATCGCCTCGTACTGCCCGAGCCCTCCGAGCATCTCCCGGTTGAAGAGCTGCTCGGTCTTGTTCGGTCCCTTCGGCTTGCGGTCCTTGCGAACTTGTAAAGAATCCTTACCAGTTGCCAAGCGGACGGCGCGTTCTGCGGCGGCGGCGATCTTCTTCACATCGATGTCGCCGGGGTGCGCCTCCATCTCCTTGGCGAAGTAGTCCTTCGTCTTTTCAACGTATTCGAGTGGTGGAATATCCCACTTCAACATCTCAGGCTTTGTCCAGATTTTCAGCTGCTCCTCCGCCTGCTCCCTGTACTTTGGCGGCAGGTCGTCGAGGGTGATGTGCTTACTTCGCTTCACGGCTAGCCTCCCTTGAGTTTCATCTTTGCGCGCTCGGTGCGGAGCATGACTTCCCATTTGACCGCCTCCGCGGACTGTGCGACGGTCCAGAACGCGGCAATGATTCCTGCCTCCCAGCATCCTGTCGCGAAGAGAACGACCGTGATGGCGAAGTCGATGTTCGCGCATATATCCTCCCGCGCCGATTGGACGCAGAGTTCCGTCTCTCTGCTGAGCGCTCTTTCGCGAGGCTCCGCGCAGTCGTTGATTGAGTGGCAGTAGTGCTTGCACTCTCTGATTGCTTCGCGTAGATTCATTGCTTGTCCTCCGGGTCTGTGCGTTTGAGAACCTCCTCGGCCTTGTTCCAAAGCGCGGGCAGGTCCGTCACTTGGTTCCCGTACTTGACGGCGTCGAAGAGCAGGACGCAGAGGTCGCGGAGTTCGTCGCGCTGATCGGCGGTAGTCGCGAAGTCCATGTCCTTCGCAACAAGTTCGCTCGGCCCGACGCAGACGAGGCACGCGGCAGACCATCCGTCCGAGAGCTTCGTAGCGAACTGCCGATTTACTGTCTTGTCAGCTTCGTCGAAGACATTGTGAAGCGTCTTCGCAAAGTCTACGAACTGATGTCCGAACGTATGTTCCGCATTCGCAACTAGTTGGTAGTCCATCGCGTCTTTCAGATCGCTCACTTCGTCGCCTCCTTGAACAGATGTTCCAACAGATACGCGAACGCCTCCTCGTCATCCTTGAGGATCCCTTTTGCGTCGAGAATCCCATAGGCGACGTGATAGAGTTCGTGGACGAGCGTGTGCGACGACGGCTTCTTCGGAGCATAGATTGCTTGCGATCCGCCGCCGTACTTGATGCGGAACGTGCTTGCCATCGCCGTTTTCTCTGGCCGGTCATTTCGCACGCTTTCCACGGCTTCATATCCGACACCGAGTTCTTCGAGCCGCTTGATGAAGCCATCGAAGGAGCCGAAGTAGATCAGCACGTCGCAGTGCCAGATTGGAACTTGAATGACGCGCCATGTGTCTGCATGTCTCTTTGTTTTCTTCTTTTTCACTTCATCGCCTCCTTGTAGAGATACTCCAGCGTATAGCACAGCGCCTCCTCGTCCTCGCAGTTGCGGGAGCGCATCAGCATCAGCGCGGCGTGGAGCAGCTCGTGGACGAGCGTCTCCGGCGCGAGCTTTGTCGGCGACCAGATGGCCACGTCTCCGTCCAGACCGAACGAGGAGGCCGTGAGGTACGTCGCGTCCTCCTTGTGCTTCTCTCGCATCCGGTCCACCTCGTCCTTGGGCCACATGCAGTCGCGCTCAAGGTGCTCGTAGAAGCGGTCGATGGGCCCGACGTATAGGAAGAGGTTGCTCTTCCAGACGGGGACGTGAATTGCGCGCCACGACTCTTCGGGCTCTTGCGCCGGCTCGACGGGGAGCGGCAGGGTCTTGATCTTCTTCATTCTTGTCTCCTCCTAGTCGCACCAGATATCTGTGTGCGTCATCGGCCTTGGCTCGTGGTCCATCCAGTCGGCGAGTCGCTTGAACGTGCGGCGGATCAGGATGCGTCCCTCGACGAGGCTCTTTCCGAGCCAGCAGAGTGGCATGGTGATGGCGAGCAGCACGTTGATGAGCAGCCACGCGAACCAGTAGACCGCCGCGCCGAGTAGCATGGCGGCCGCTGCGAACGGGATGAGCAGGATGTATTCGATTGTGTCGGGGTGTCGCATTTGTGTGTTTGTCTCCTTTTGCTTACTTGCTATTGTTGCTCTGGATGGCGTCTGCCACCTCCTTCGCCTCGGAGCGGAGGAAGGGCTTGACGTAGCGGCGGCCGATGCGCTGGCCTCCGTAGACGGCCTCGCTGTCGCGGCGCTGCGCGACAATGCAGTCTCCGGTGATGGTGACGCCGAGCCACGCGGACGCGGCGGCGTTCTTCGTGCCCTCGGTTGCGGCTACGGACTTGTAGCATACGGCGAGCTTGTGCTTCGGCAGCTCGGTCACCGGGATCTGCGAGAACGCCCCGCCTCCGAGGAGGTCGGAGAGCTGGCGCATCTCGTATCCTCCCTGCGATGCGACGAGCCGCGGCTCTCCGCCGGAGCGGGGGAGGACGACCCAGTAGTATCGGCCGGACGAGGCTTCGGTGCGCTCTTCGTTCTGCTGCTGTTCTTCGTTGTCTGTGTCTGGCATTTTGCGTTTTCCTTTCTGGATTGGATTTTGTCAAGGATGGCGGACTGCGCCTTTCGCGTCCGAGCCTCGTTCGGGAAGTTCTTGGCGATCATCGCCTCGATCTTCTCGGCCTGGTAGGCGGCAGACGATGTTGTGAAGCATTCGAGGCAGAGGATCGCCTTGCGGCCGGGGTCCACGTCGGAGCCGACCTTCATGCAGAACTCCTGCGGCGGGATGTTCTTCCCGCAGGCGGCGCAGTTCTGCCAGCGCTTCGACGCGGTTGTCTGGACGGTCAGCATTTCTTCCCCCGTTTCTTCTTGCGGTCGTCCAGTTCCGCCTTGAGGTTGTCGCGGAACCGGAGCCAGCCCGGAGCGTCGATGGTCGGAGAACCGAGCCCGTACTCGTGCTTCTCAGCTTCGTCGATGCGGTCGATCATCGTGTAGAGGTCTCCGTCGCGGAGCAGCTTGCGGTTCCGCAGGATGAGCATCGGGATCACGTCTGTGACGTAAGTCTGCCTTCCGAGCGCGTAGTCCAGTCCGCAGAACAGCAGGATCACGAGGTCGCACCGCGTGCCTGTGATCTTGCCGTCGCGGAAGTCTTCGAACAGGTCTTTGGTTGATGGTCCTTTCACTTTCTTCTCCTTCTCGTTTCTCGCCGTTGCTCTCACGGCGAAATACTGCGACTAGTCGTCGGTGAGCCTCGCCTCCATCGACGCGATTTCGTCAAGTGTGTCCATCTCTGTCCTCATTTCGTGCGGAGCGGAGCAAGTAGTTGAGAGCGTCGGAGTAGCGATGGCAGGCGCAATCGTGCCTGCGTTCGTATGGGCATCGCCACATGTCTTTCTTAAGACGATTATGCCAACGGCACCGGTTCGGCTGCTGGCATTCGTTCGACCGCAGGATGGCCTCCTCAAGTTCGCTCTTTGCTTCGCTGATCGTCACTTCGCGTCCCCCCCGATTGCTGCGCGGGCCTCGCGGAGCAGGGCCGCTCCGTCGAACGTCCACGCCGGATGTTCCGACGAGACGACTTCGATGGCTGGAGGATGATAGCCCGTCACGGCGTCGGCGTATTCGGTCAGCCGCCGCACGAGGTCGCGGAGGCGGTCGCGCTCGGCCTCCAAGTCGGAAATATCGGCGTACAGCCCCTCGAGTCGCGCCGCATCGTTCATGCGGCGATCTATGTATTTCTTGCGCCAGTTTTCGCGCCTTGCGTATTCGTTCACGGCGTCGACGATGAGCGCGGCGTTCGCCTCTACGACTGCGTCCCATGTCTCTCGATTCTTCTTCGACATTCTGGACTTCGGGCAGGACGGCAGGTTCGCAACCACGCCGCGTCCGGTCTTCTCGTTCTGGAGCCACAGACCGTCCGGGTCGTTGGCCTCGATGGAATGGCCGTTCACGCGCCACGGCCTCGGGCTTGCTTCGTCGCTCATCGCGTCCACCTCCTGTCTCCTTTGTTGCTGACCGGCGTTGCGATCACCTTCCACGGACACGTCAGCGCATTCGTCTGCGTGACGGTCGTGAGGCCGGTCTGCTTCGTTCCGATCCACATCTTCCTTCCCTTGATTGTGACGTTCTCGAACTTGCCGCGCTGGATTCGTCCGACGAGCGCGCCGCACATTCGGACGCGCTCCGCCGCGATGTAGGTCAGATGGTTGATCGACCAGCACGTCTCGAAGATCGCGTCGATCTCCTTCCGAATTGCCGCATCGGTCGCATCGTCCACATGGTATGCGTCGAAACTCATTTCGTTCCATCCTTCTCTTCGCCTTGATCGTCCCACGCGGGCGTCCGTGGCGTGATGGGCTGGTAGCCGCAGGAGCGGCAGGGGTGGCACTTCGGCTCGAAGAACCACGGGCCGGCGGGTTCTCCGGTCGGGTGACGGCAGACGTCGCCGAAGTAGCGGTCGAGCCATCGGCAGTTGCTCGGGTCGGGCTTCATTTCGCTTTCTCCCCCGCGCGGCGGTTTGCGCGCTCCATCGACCGGTTCCACTCCGCAATGGCTTCCTCTTCGGTGCCTCCTGCGTAGTAGGCTCTCGTCCCGCAGTTGTTGCACTCAACGTCGTAGCGCAGACGCGGAACATCATCGTCCACGGTGAACACGCTGATGAATTCCGCCGTATTGCAAACGGGACATGGCGTGAGTTTCTGGCTAGGCATGGTCGCCTCCTTCCCGCTTCTTCGGCGTCATCTCGAACACCGCGAGCGCGATGGCATCGTCAGGACTTTTTGCGCGGACAACTAGGAGGTGTTCGTTCGGCGTCCCGTGCTTGCACCGGAGGACGTACACTCCGTCCTCGGCGTAATACCAGTCGAGGTCTTCAAACATCGTCTCGCGCCACCGCACGTTCTCTAGTCCGGCCAGCATTTCGTGGATTGCCCGGTCGGTATTCATTCCTTTCCTCCTTCCGCCGGTGGCGGCGACACCTTCTCCGGAATATGGAAGTTGTCGCACGAGATCGGGCACGACTTCTTTCCGGTTAGAGCGCAGAGGCCTCCTTCTATGTCGGGGTTCCAGTAGAAGCAGTTCCGCTTCCGCACGTCCTCGCAATGCTCGTTGCATCCGCGGCAATCCGGCTCGCCACGCAGTCCGTTGACGCACTTCGCGCTTTCTTTCGCCGTGGCGAGGGCTTCCTCGATGATGTCGTTGATCTCGTATCCGGCGGCATCGTGAGGACGCTTGTCGTTAATCTCCTTGATCGCCAATATCGCCTCGCGCATCTTGGCTGTGTCGGACGGCGGCTCCGGCGCTGCCGCGAGCGCGGCGCTGGCCTTCTCTGCGGCGGTGAGGAGGTTCTGTCCGTCCACGCTGAATTCGTCGTCGACGCCCTCCTCCACGAACGTCGCCACCCATTCCAGCGCGGTGCGCAAGGCGGCGGCGTTGACTGCATCCGCCTGTCGGGCGATTGCGTCCTGCATCTTCACGATTGTGCGCTGAAGATTCAGCACCTCGTCGCGGCGTCGGTCCTCGTCCCGCTCCGACGCCGCCTCGATGCGGTCGGCAAGTGACGAGAACGAAAAGTCGTCAAACCTTTCGCCGCTTGCGTTGGCTCGTAGCATCGCCACAATGTCGGCCATAGTCTCAGTTTTCATTTTCATTCTCCTTTGGTTTCGTTGAGCGCTATGTTCGCGATGTCGTGGATTTCGAGGATGCCGCCATTGAGGGCCGCGTCGTAGTCGCGCGCCTTCTCGCGATTCGTCCGGTCGAGGATTTCGACGAGCGAATCGCGCAATGTTGCGACCTTCCGGGCATCCGACTGCATCTCCTTCCACGACGCGGAGCCGGGATGCGGCGCGGCGTTCGCGTATTGAACGGCGCGGTTGCGCTCCTTCGCCAGATCACCAGCCGTCGCTTCGCAACCGCTGATGATTTTTTTGTACGCATCGCGCTCTCGATTCACGGCGGCCTCGATGCGGTCGGCCCAGCGGAGAACATCCCGGATGGTGACGGCCTCGATTTTGGGGCGTCCGCAAATCATTGGCACTACGGCCTTCCGCATTTCCGCGAGGATCGCGGCGATGGTTTCGGGCTTGTCACTCATGTTCTTCCTCCATTTCCTTCTCGATGTATTCCATCGCCCGGACGCAGACGGCTGCGCATTGTGCGAGCTCCTGCCGGGCGTGGGCGAGGTCGCCGTGGGCGTAGGCGGCGATTGCCTCCGCCACCTCGCACGCAAGAACACGGCGGAATGTGCTTCTGTTCTTGTTTACCGCAATTGCAAGCCGTTCGCGTTCGGATTCCAAGTCTTCTTCGATGCTTTCTACGGACAGGGCGTATCCGCGATAGCCAGAGAATCTGTCCACGAACTTCGGGTGCTTCTTCTTGGCCGCCTCCAGTTCGGCGGCAACCATTTCAATGTTTGTCATTTCTTCTTCTCCGTCTGTCTCTTCCTCGTCCGGCGGCAGCGGCTCCCAGCAGTCGCATTCCCACACGCCTTCGTGGCGCTTGGGCTTGCAGCCGCAGTCGCCGTAGCCGTCGGCGAGGGCGCAGTCTTCGCAGCAGCGGCTCATCAGAACGGGAGTTCGTCGTACTGCTGCTGCGGCTGCTGCGGCTGCTGCGGGGCGGGAGTCTGCGCGGTGAGTTCGGGCGGCCTCGGATTGGGAACGGGTGCCACATAGGACTCGCCGCCGAGCTTCTTCGCCCGCTCGATGCGGATCGCCTTGAGGTCCACGAAGTGGCGTTCGTTCCACTCTCGGCCCTGGATGGCGAACGTGACGGTCACGTGGTCTCCCTCCCGATACTCGGACAGCTTGTTCACCATGTCGCGTGTGAACTGGACCGCGATCTCCTGCGGGAACTTCTTGTCCTTGTCGTTGATGACCACCTCCTGCTTCTGGAAGCCGGAGTTGAAGGTCTGGATGGGCTTGATCTTGCTGATGCAGCCGGTGAGTTCGTAGAGTTGGCTCATTAGAGGAGTTCTCCTTGCTTAGGTTGGTTGGGGTTGTCTAGTTCGTTGATGATGCGGTCGACCTCCTTCTCGGAGGCCTTGGCACGTTGGAGGGATTCGCCGGAGCGGGATCGGAAGTAGGCGCGCTGCCACTCACGCATATCCTTCACGGCGCGGTAGAGGGCGAGCAGGCTCTCGATGGTCTGTGGTGTTGCTTCCATGGCTAGAATGTGACGATGTTCTCGATGCGGCGGTCGACGCCGGTGAGCTGGAGCCAGCCCACGGAGTCGCAGAGTCTGGAGACGGTGCGCTCATCGTAGCGCTTGGCCAGTCCCTGCATGTCGAGGTTCGTGGTGACGATGAACCGGATGCTCGGCTTCTCCGCAATCGCGGCGATGCAGTTGCGGATCACGTCGGAGCGGGTTCCGTAGTTGTTGACCTGCGGCTCGACCCCGGCGTCCTCGATCCAGTAGTTGCCGCCACGGGCATTGCTGATCTCCTCGATCCTGTCTGGCGACAGCGACGCGACGGCGTAGCAGTCCACGCGGACGGGAGGAACGAGGGTTGGCGGCGAGTACTCGGACAGTCCCTTGAACTCCCGCGTAAGCAGGCCGTCCGCAATCGCCTTTGCCGCGCAGGTCTTTCCTCGCCCGGTCGGTCCCCAGATCACGAGGCCACGGACGTTGCCGTGAATCATCGCGTCGCAGGCACGGAGGACTCGGTCGAAGTCCGGGCCGGCGACGAGGCTCGTGTATCCGCCAGCCTCGACCTTGCGGCGCAGGTCGTGCGAGTCCCACGGAACTTGCCAGACTGGCTTGTCCTGCGGCGTTTCGTCCGGCACGGCGTTCTCGGCAAGGCACTTGCACATACCGTCCGCGATGTTCTGAACTATGTTTTGGTCCATTTAGAAAGTTTGGGGTGTGGGTGTGGTGATGGGTGAGCTTCCGTAGGTCTGCCCGAGCTTGGACCAGTCGGTCGGCTCGGGGTTGTAGAACTTGGTCGGGTCTGCCGTGGACGGCGGCGTGTTGCGCTGCCGCTCCCACGTCCGCACCGCCGCCTTCCAGTCCTTCATCGGGTTCTTCCCGATCATCCAGCCCTTCGACTCGTAGAAATCCACGAACGCCTGTGCGTCGACTCCGTTCTGCCGTTCGCGGCAATAGGCGGCGACCTCGAACACGTCGGGCTTCTTGAACTTGGCCTTTGCGGCGGGCTGCTTGGTGGCAGGCTGGACCGGCTCGGCGACGAGGGCGAAGTCGGTCGGCTCGGAGGGAGGAGAGGGGGGAGGGGTTTCTTTAATTATTTCTTTAGAGGGAAAAGAAGGGAGGAGATTTTCTTCTTTTAGAGACGAAGTCTCTTCCTGCGCGCGCGACTCAATTTTGGTTTCGTTTTGGTTTTCTTTTGGTTTTGTTTTGGTTTTGTTTTGGTTATTTTTGGTTTTGGGACGACCACCGAGAGAGCCGCAGTTGCGGTGGATTTCGGCCGCAGCAATCTGCCTTTCCAGCTCGGCCTTGACCGACGGAATCTCCGGCAGGTCTCCCACGCCATCACGGAGATAGGCGAGGACGGACCGGACGAGCCGACCCGCCGCTTCGTCCGTTGGGGCGAAGGCGAGAGCCGCGAGGACCGCAGGGCCTAGAGTGACGGAGTTCTTCATGGTGGGTAAAAGCGCGTGTGGCTACCGCTCACTTGCCGACACGCAGCCGGGGCCAACACCTACGGAGACGAAGGCGAGCGGCCCGGGTTGCTTTCGGCTAGAGGGTGTCGGGGATGTCCTCGACCTCGTCCTCTGGGGTGTAGGGGAGGTCGGGCGGCGGCGTGCGCGTCTCGGGGACGGGCGGCTCCTCGTGCTCGTTCGCCTTGGCGGCGGCCGCGGCTGCGGCAGCCTTCTCCGCCAGAGTGGGCTTCTTGGACTTCGGCGTCACGTTCACGGTCGCCTTGGCCTCCACGATGTTCTGGTCGAAGAAGTCCTCCGGCTTCGCCATGCCGTCCTTCAGCGAGACGAAGATCTTGCGGAGCGCGATGACCTGAGCCGGAGTGATGGCGTCGAGGTTGCGCTGGATCTTCGCAACGATCTGCGACTTCGTGACGCCGAGCTTGGCGAACGCGTCCACGAGCTTCTTGATCGTGGCCTCCGAGATGTCGGCCGTGGCGGTGAGCGTCTGCTCGCACTGGTTCACGGCGCTCTCGATCACGTCGCCTGGGATGCACTCGAGGATGCAGGCGCGGACGCGGCGCATCGCCTCATTCGCGACCTTCTCGTAGATATCGCGCGGGTCGGTGAGCAGCTTGTCCCCATTCTTCGTGTGGCGGATGTGCGAGACGACGAACGCCCGCTCGACCGGGATGTTGGACTCCATGTCGTAGGCGTAGCACAGCACTTCGGTGTTGAGCTTGTCGCTGCCCGTGACCTTGAATCCGTACTTGATGTTGCCCCATGCGCGGGCGGCGGCCTCGGCAAGCCGGATCGACGGGCCAGTGATGTCCGTCCCCATCCGAGCATAGGTGTAGACCGCCTGCTCGGCCAGAGTGGGGCGCTGGCAGGCGACGAGGAGCTTCTCGACGGACTTCGCCTCGTCGCGCGGCCACTGCTTGGCGGCCATGACCATTGCGAAGGACTCGGCCTGTGCCTTGGCCTGCGCGATCTGGACCTCGGAGCTGCTGGCTCCGGCGGCGATGGTGGCGAGGGAGGACGCGGCGTCCGCCGGGGTGGTGGCGGCGACGGCTCCGTAGGGATTGTCAACCTTGACGATGTTAGCCATTGTGTGTTGTTGTGTTTGTGTGTTGTTGTGGTTTACTTGCCGGCGGACAGCCGGAAGGTGCGGGAACCGGGGCGGGTGGTGGTGTGCGCCCCGATGATTGACGCGGCGGCCTCTGCGTCGCCGAACGCCTTGGAAAGCTCTTCGAAGGCGGAGGCCCAGTCGACCTTCTCTACGTCCTTCGTGGCCTTCCAGGAGGCAAGCTTCTTTCCGTCTGGCAGGACGAGCGCCTCTGCGTCGCCCATCGCCTTCTGGATCTCAAGCTTCCACAGGTCGAGGTTCTCCTCCTCCTGCTTGATCTTGGCGGCGAGGTCTCGGTATTCGCGCACGGCCCGCACCACCTCCTCGGTCGCGACCGCCGTCTTTCCTTCGACGTGCCGCGGCCATAGCGTCTTGAAGTCGGATTCGTTCGATGCGGGAGGCGGCGTGTCCTTCAGCACGTAGTCGTTCCAGAACGCCTTGGCGGCTTCAGCCATATCGTGGATGACGGCATCGTCCCGCTCCACCGTGTAGATTCGCATCGTTCCACGGGCGATGAACAGAACCGGGAAGTCAAAGACCTTCACGGTCGGCATCATTCCCATGTAGTGAAGCGCCTGGGCCTTGTAGTAGTCAGGCACCTCGTCCCACTCGTCCATCTTCGTGGTCTTGATCTCAAGCGCCCTGTCGGTCACGACGCCGAGGTTCTTGCGCCACGGCAGCTTTCCGTCCTCGCAGAAGCAGAGACGGTCCACGTTGCCGATGCGAACGTCGCCGTCCTCCGCTCCCTTCAGAAGCACGTTGCACTTGCGGACTCTGCGGCCCGTCTCCTCCTCGTACTTCTTGGCGGCAAGGGGCTCGAGGTAGTTGCCGATCTCCTGCGAGAGAGTCGGCGGCTGCTCGGCCGCTCGTCCGGTCTTGTCAAGCCAGACGTTCAGCGGCGTGCGCCACGGGCTGATGCCGAGGATTGCAGCCATGTCGGACCCGCCGATGCCGGACTTCCGGCGGGCGAGCCATTGTTCGTGCGTGAGTGGTTTAGCCATTGTTGCGTTGTTTGTTGGTTTGTTGTTGTTGCGGAATTGAGTAGTAGATGGAGCGGTGGTTCGATGCGCCACTTGTCCGTCGCTCAAGAACGAGCAATCCCTCGGCGCACATTGCCGACAGGAACCTCGCCTTGTGGGCCGAGCGGAGGCCGGGGACTTCGAGCTCGTCGCCGCGGATCGTGGTCTTGCCCGTGTCGCAGAACTGTGCGAGGACCGCCTTCTTCATGCGGTCCAGCTCGTCCTCGAACGTGCCGCCACGGCAGATCGCATCGTGCCGCTCCGTTAGCAGTCGCGCCTGAAGCGAGAAGCAATCCCTGCATCTGGATCTGTTGACGCAGACCTTGCACCGATTCGCGACGATGCCGATGTATCCTCTGGCGTCGCGCACCCATGCGTCAGCCGCGTCAATTCCAGTAGTGGGGAACTTCCCTCGTCCAAGCGCATCTGCCATGTCTAGGCATCCTTTCTCACGTATGGTTGAGCGCCGGGTGAGTAGCGCCTAAAGTCGACGTAGACGCCGGAGCCGACGTAGGAGCGGTACCACTCCATCACGCCCGGCGTGAAGCGGCGCGTCGCCACGCCGAGCCGGTAGTGGGGGAGGGGGTTCCGCTTTCGGTTGCACATCCGATAGAGCTGCATCCTCGTGAGAGGCTTGCCATCCTCGCCGGGGATGGACTCGGCGAACTCCTCCTCGGTCAGCAGGCCGGGGATGTAGTGGACGGGCTGGATCGCAACGGCCTTCTCGTTGAGGACGCGGCACACAGCCTCCTCGCTGATCCTCCCGCCGGGGCAAACGCTCTCGGGGAAGATCTGCGCCATGGCCCGGTTGGACAGCTTCAGCAGCTGCTGAACGCGCTTGCGCTGATAGGTCGCAGGCATGGCTAGTTCGCCTTTTTCTTTTCGGTGTAGCCACACCCAATAGCAGAAGCACGGTGCTTCCCGCAGGTGTAGCCACACCCAATAGCGGAACGCACGAAGCGCGTGAACGCCTCGTTGCACGTGATGCCGAGGGCGTTCGCATAGCCTTTGATGAATGCCGCCTCCGTGTCTGTTGCGCGATAGGCGAGGGGGGTGTCTGTCTGGACGGATTGTGAGTTGGTCATCTCTATTGCTTCTTTACGTTGTTTGTGTTGTTCTGTTTCGCTGCGCGCTCCTTGGCACGCGCATTCTCGTCAATCGCAGCATGGAGCAGGTGCCGGATAAATGTTGTTGCATCCGGCTCGCCGCTCTCTTTGACGAGACGGTTCAGCTCCGCGCGCTCGTCCTTCGTGAGGAAGGCGCGGAACAGTACCTTGTCGTCCGA
>Ga0310697_10001910_pt1 | contig 23176 bp, 18 predicted proteins | sample 172DNAGHGlowgp2_FD_203883 | JGI IMG/M metagenome (GOLD analysis project Ga0310697, IMG submission 203883) | Sheep rumen microbial communities from Palmerston North, Manawatu-Wanganui, New Zealand - 1728 DNA GHGlow gp2 (v2) (version 2) | ecosystem: Host-associated > Mammals > Digestive system >...
GCGCTGGTGCTGCAATGTTCGGAGCGCGTGCTGTGTGCCAAGAACGCCGACTTCGACGGCATGATAGCCGGAGGCGGTTCGGCAGTCAGCTACGCCTGGTGGGTGTGGCGCAAGGGCTGGAGCGGGCAGACCACGCTCGACTGGATAAACCACCCCACGGCACAGCAGGCCGTGCAACTGGAACTTTTTTAAATCCGCTCAATCCGTGAAATCCGTGGTCGAGAAATATGAGGAATCGGTTTGAAACCCGACCGAGGGTCGGTCTGAATAGGGGCTGAAAATGGGAAGTATACTTCCCGTGCGGCGAAAGTATACTTCCCGCGCCCCGCAAGTATACTTCGCTGAAAAAGGGGCTGAAACAACAATATAAAAAAGATAAAGACTATGACAAAGAAACGTAAGAACAAGAATCAGGACTGGGACGACTGGGAGGACGCGCCGGACGTGCAGGAGTTGCAGCCAGACGTGGAGGTGGCGAAGGTGTCGCTAAGGGACTTCATCGTTCAGGAGAAGGTGTCGGCCTTCGTGAACGGCTATGTGCCGTGCAACGAGGGCGATGACGGGTATGAGCAGTTTGACGACGCTCGGCTGCGCGAGGTGTTCAAGGCGTATGTGTGCGGCCTGGGCGACCCGCTGAAGCTGTATATCGAGGACTTGCAGTTGGCGGGGTTCAGGATGCAGTGCTCAATAGCGACGGGCGAGCCGTGCGTGTTTGCAAGGAGAAGACGGTGAGGGCTGCGATGGTATCGCAGCATACGGGACAGAGGGGCTATTAACAAACTAAACAGACAGAAGGACTATGGCAGACAGTGTTGATATATACATGAACCGTCCGCAACGAATGGCGAACGTGATTGGGGCGCACGACGAGCGTTGGGTGGCCAGCCGCCGTGTGGGAAAGTCGGAGCATGAGGGCGACCGGCAGTTTCAGGTGGTGAAGTCGCTGCCGCAGGGCAAGAGTGCTTTCGGCGGCATATCGCGGGCTCAGACGATGATGAAGACGTGGCCGAGTGCAAAGACGGCGATGGCAAGGTTCTACGGACTGAAGGAGGGTACGCACTTCGGTGGTGGCACGCCGCCCAAGTGGGTGCCCAAGCCGCTGAACGACCCCGACAAGAAGGCCGACACGGTGTGGTTTGCCAACGGCCACATCATGCAGCTGATCAGTGCCGCCCAGATTGGTGCCGGTAACAGCTATACCTTTAATCATATATCGTGGGACGAGTGCCGTTTTACGAAGAAGGAGAAGATGTATGCCGAGGTGATACCAGCCAATTCGGGCGAGACAAACATCTACAATCCCGATGCCTTCAGCCGTGCCAATCCGTACTATTGCGGCACGTCGTTCGTGTCGGATGCCGGACTGACGCTGAAGCAGTCGTGGCTGGAGCAGGAGGAGGACAAACTGGACACACACCCGCTAACGGGTCCGCTGACAGGAATGACGTACCGCGAGATACAGACGGAGCTGGAGGCGTTTGCCGAGAGCGTCATCAAGTGGAACGACTTCTTCTACTATGCTAAGAAGGAGGGCAAGCAACCTACGGAGGTGAAGCCGGAGAAGAAGAAGGAGATAGAGGCACTGTACGAGGCCGTCGCGAAGCGCGAGGGACCGTACCGCATCATTCCCAAGCACTATGCCGCCGACTCGAAGGGTTGCGTGGATATGCTGGTGGCATACAAGCTGATATCGCAGGACGATGCCACACTGCTGTTCAACCGCAAGTACCTGGTGACGAAGGCCGACCAGTTTGAGATGATGAAGCTGAACATCCCGAACAACGACTACCTGAAGCGCATCCGTCTGCTGCGGTCGTGGGCGTTCTACTTCTGCCGGGCATCGACCTTGGACAATGCCGACGTGGTGGGTCTTGACTATATCGCCACGATGTATCGTGACCTGAGCCCGAGCGTTTTCTCCATCAGTATTCTGAATGAGAAGAAGAATAAGGCCAACGACGGTTTCTATGCCAATCTGGACATAGAGAACGTGCATGGCTACGTGCCGGAGGATGCGCCGATCATCGACAAGGCATACCGCGTGAAGACATCGGAGTATGTGAAAGCAGGCACGAAGTACAAGGAGGAATACCTGTCGCCAGACTACGACTACTTAGGCAAGGTGGATAACTGCACGCAGGACGGCGACGTGGTGGATGCGCTGCCGCTGCATATAGCCTTTGACTACAATGCCAATATCACGACCGTGGTTACTGGGCAGGTGTATAAGCGCGACGGGCAGGAGTGTCTGAACGTGCTCGGCTCTATGTACGCCCTGTACGAGCGCAAGATTCACGCCCTGGTGGAAGAGTGGAACCGCTACTACGAGCCGCACCGTGGCCACAACCGCACGGTCTATTACTACTACGACGCGACGGCCAAGTTCCGTGGCTATGCCATCGAAGCCGCCAAGGACTTCAAGGACACCATCATCGACGACTTGACGAAGTACGGCTGGGAGGTGGTGGGCATCGACATGGGCGTGCCGCAGAACCATCACACCAAGTGGCAAATCATCAACGAGGCGCTTGGCGGATTTTCGCTGCCCATCATCAGGATCAACCGTGTAAACAACGAGGACCTGATAGTGGCGATGCAGCTGACCGAGATAAAGGAGCGCTACAACGGCACAACGAAGATAGTGGCCAAGAACAAGAGCGGCGAGAAGCTGGCCGACACCGAGGACGGCACACCGCTGCAGAACCGCACCGACATCACAGACGCTTTCGACTCGCTGTATATCGGCGTGAAGCTGTTCAGGTTCAGGACAAGTCTGCTGATGACGCCGGGCGGGCGTTAGGCGGGGCTGCGATGCAATCGCAGCATACGGAAAAGGGAAGGTGATTATAATAAATATATAAGGATTATGAAGAACTGGTTTAAGAATTTCAAGGAGAAGAAGGCGCAGCGGAGGAAACTGCGCGAAAATGGGAGACTGTTTGAGGCGTTCAAGACGTTGGAGCGGTTGGAGCAAAGCGGACTGCTTTGGTTTGATGAACAGCATAGGCGGCTAATGATTGAACGGTCGTTGGCGGTACTGATGATGAGAGACGCTAAGACTTGGACGCAGTTTCTAAACGGGTGCTGGCAGTGGCAGTACTTGCGGGAGTCGCAGAAGGCTTGGGAGGTGTATATGCAAAAGGAGGAACAGGCGGCAGTCAGGAAGGCGCTGAAGCAATGGCCGCAGATGAGCCGCAGGGATATTGAGCGGGTGAAGGAGGCTCGGCGGTTGGAGATAGCGCAAAGCGATATGGAGCCGCCGAAGGTAAGGGAGTTTGAGTTCTTTGTGATTGGAGCTGATGTACCCTCCGATGACTCGGCGGGATTAGTGGCAACGGCGGGAGAGGCGGTGCCTGGAGGGAGAGTATTCCTTGTGGGTAGCTATGGGCCAGAGATGAACTATCCTGAGATGGCTACATGGGAGGAAGTAAGGCCGCTGCTTGGTAAGCAGAATTGAGTAATGCGGAGCATGTGTCTTTTTGTGGGCACGATGCTCCGCACACCATTCACGGCGATATAAATGGTTTTTCTTTTTGCGGCAGAACCGCAAAACACACTAACGCTTGAACAGCTTGCCTAAGAGCCAGAAGGCGGAGGTGGTGAGAACGTTGGCGGCGACGTCGCTGCCAAAGGCGGTGTACCAACGGTCGCGGTCGGCTTTTTCGACCAAGTGCTGCAGGTGCTGCTGGTTCTGCTGGATGGCCTGCAAGATTTCTTCGCTACTTTTGTTCTGCATGGAGAGCAGGACGAATATACGCTTTTCTTCGTCGGTCATCTTATCGTAGATGCGTTCAAGAAGCATACGGCGGGCAAGGGCGTTGTTCATTGGCGGCGTAGTTCATGGGATTACCCGACCAAAAACGGTCGGGCATGGTAGCTTTACCAGAGGAAGTACTTGCGGATGTCGTAGATTCCGTCCTTGTCCTTCAAGTTCTTCAGCGCCATCTTGTAGCAGGCGGCGATGATGTCCTTGTCGGAGGGCGACAGCGGTTTGCCGAGCAGGGCGGCTATCTCTTCGCCGAAGTCGGAATAGATTTTGTTCATTTCCACCCAGAGGGCGCAGCGGTTGTAATAAGGAGCATCATCTAATGGAAGGCCGAAACCTTCCATCGCGCCCTTCCACTGGTCGCGGCTCCACGGGGCTTTTGGGTCCATGCCGGCAACGATTTTCTCGGCCTCTTTTGGTGTGAGGTACTGACGCCACTTGATAGCCTCCAGCTTGTCAATCATATCTTCTGCCACGTCGGGCTTGTTGGCTATGAGGTAGTCCATCATCTCGGTCATCACGCAACCGAAAGCCTTCATATTCTTGGGATTGCGGCTATTGGCCATGTAGTCGTAGAGACTTGTGTAGCGGTCTTTTAGTTCTGTTGAGTTCATCTTATTTTCTGTTTAAATGATACATTAAGCACGCCGAAATCGGCTTGTTTTTTACGTTTTTGTCGAAATAAGCAAAAATTGGCGATTTTTATTTCTTATTTTGACGTTTAGCACCCAGGACAGCGGGCAGTCGGGATGCGGGGAGTGTAGTGTACGGGTACGCGGCGAGGGGCGACTGTTGGCTTGCGCTTTGTTTGACCCGACGGAGAACCGTCGGGAACGGTGGCTTCTGGTTTAGCTTTCGTCGCGCTCTTCTTTGTTGTTGTTTTCAAGGATGCCATATATTCTATTATATAATGTGTCGATTGTGTACATAAGTAATTCGAGCCAGATGGCAAGGTAAGAGCATAGGAGGGATATTGCAGGTACGGAGATGACGGCGGCGGCGATGGATAGACAACCGACGGTGGTGGGGGTTGCTGTGATACAGCAACATACTGAACCGTAGGCGAGGACGGACCAGAAGGTCAGGCACTTTGGGCAGTTGATGACGGGCAAGGAGTGCTTGATGGTGCGCTCGATGGCCGATATCAGTCCGAGGTGGTTGACCGCCGTTGCCGCAAACACGATGGCTGCAATATCCCTCCAGTCCATAGCATTAAGCGCCAGTGGCAACGGTGAAGGTAAACTCCACCTCGCAGACGTTGGTGGACGGGCAACCGCAGGATGCGCCTACGGGCGATGCACTCACGCCGAGGGCGGTCACGGTGGGCACGTCGGCTGACGGGCATGGGATGCACTTGGTCACGATAACCTTCTCGGTCTGCAGACAGCTGTTAGGACAGCCATTGCCGCAGCGGTACACCTGCTGGTAGGTGAGGTCGCAGATGCAGCGCACATCGCAGCAGTATTCGCTGCCGACGGCGCGGGGCACGCCAAGCACCTGAATATCGACGTTGCTGGCCAGCGGGAATCCGTCGGCTGAGTTGACACACATCTGGCGGTTGCCGCATGTATAATGCGTGCAGTCCAGAAGATAGCTGGTAGAGGCATCGGTGCCTCCGGGGTACGGGGTCAGACTGTTGTAGTAAGTCTTTCCGTTCTGAGAATTACATGCCATAGTTGTTTTGTTTTTGTGGGTTTATTTATACGAGGACCTATTCTTTGCACCGTCCTCCTTCTGTGCTATTCTTTTCCTCGCGGCAGAACCGCGAGGCACACTATCCGGCGGTGGCGGTGGGGGCAGGGGCGGCGGGCTCTTTGGGGAAGAGTTCGGGTTCGACGTTGGGGTCGAATACGGCGGCTTCGCTGTTCTGGATGGCCTCGATTTTTGCCGTGAGTTCCTGTACTGTGCCCTGCATCGTTGCAATCTGACTTTGCATAGCATTGAGCGTTTCCATTACTTTATCGAGCACAAGCATGTTGCTGTAGGCGTGCTGCGATGCACAATACTGACGCTGTGCGGGAAGGCATTGCAGACAGTTGCCGGGACATCGGAACTGCGGTTGCTGGCCTTGTGGAGTTTGGTTTGTCTGTTCCATAATCTTTTATTTGAAATATTCGATGATTTTGTTTTTTACAAATGGGTTGCTGTCCCAGTTGGCGAGTGCCTTGGCTATTTTCTCGCCCGTGACCGCCCTACCATGCTGAGCATGTAGACCAATAAAAGCGATGATAGCCATGCGAGCGTCTTCAGCCTCTTGCGGGCTGTGCGCATAAATCTCAAAATTGATGGGATATACGCCGAGTTCTTGTTTTGTCTCATTCATAATTGCCGTGAATTAGTTGTTACTGATTGATGGGAGGGAGGGGCGGTGTTGCAGCGGGAGAACCGCTGGCAGCGGGTAACGTGCCGTTTTTGTCAAAGATGCCGCGTAGGAAGTCGTATGCCTGGGCGAGCGTGGACTGGTTGTCCTTGACCCATGCCATGATGCCGTTTACCGTCTGTGCGGTGTTCTGCTGCCATGTTGGCGGCACGGGGTCCTGATCGGGCAGGTCGGGCATATCGGCGGCAAAGAAGTCGTAGAGTTCCTTGGCCTCCTTCAGGTCGCCCTTGGCGCAAAAGAGGCATTGCAGTTTTAGGCTGCTTTTACTTGTTGCCCTTAATCCTTGCTGTACCATTTGTAGCCTCCGTTTTCGTTTACCATATCCAAACATATCATATTGCCGTGAATTGAATTTAGAAATGAGGGGCTGCGGCAGTGCCGCAGCATACGGAACAGTCACAGTCCCTCAAATTGCTTACGCGCCGCAACCGCAACCGCTGGCAGGACAAGCACAGGGCTGGGGAGCCGAGTACAGGCTGACGGGAGTCGGATTCAGCGAAGCGCGACCAGTCACGAAGTCCTCATAGGTCTTCGTCATCACACTGTTCACAGCGCTCAGTTCAGCAGCCTGCTGTGCAGAGAGCGTACCCTGCTGACTACCACTCACGGTGTCGTTGACAGTCTGGGTGATGGTCTGGTCGCCGGCGATGCGCTCCTGACGCTCTGCGGCAAACAGGTTGGTCAGCTGATCCAACTGACGCTGGGTGGCGTTGTTCTGCAGAGTGGCAATCTCCTTGGCGGCGAGAGCAACCTCCTTGGCCTGGTTGGCCTTGGCATTGCCGTACATACCACCGAAGAGCCATGCGCCTACGCCTACTGCGGTGCCAACGGTTCCTAACACGAGTCCTGCGACTCCAATACCAGAGGTGTGATTTTTGTTCGACATATAGTCGAGCTTCACCTGCTCATAGGGCGACAGACCTTCCTTGGAATCCATCCCCCTCAACATCATTAGGTCATTCATTTCGAGTGCCATAATCTAAATGTTTTTGTGTCGGTTAATACTAATGTTTACTGTTGGTCGTCCCAAAGGACTTCCGCTTGCGAAGTTACCATAAATAACCCGCAGACACAAAGAATTTCAGACTATAGCATTGCATCGTCCTTGCACGCTCAGAAAGGCCGTTGCAAAGTGCTGACTATAATACAGATACGTGCTCGTCGAGCCGTGTAAAGATGTCGTAGACGGTGCGTGGACATACGCCGTACTTCTTGGCGAGTTTGTCTTGGATATACGTCACTTTATCGCCGTGCGCAAGCATTTCGGTGTATTCCCGATAAAGCGGAATGTAACGCTCGTCATCGGGTCTGATGCCGCACTTTTGCAGCATTTTAAGTCCACCTGCACTAAAAATGGTTAATTCTATACGTTTCATAGTTAGAATTTATGAAATTATGATTAACTTTGTGGCCTCTTACCTTCCTTAGTGAATGCAAAATCTGTCAGTAACAGCAAGAGGGATTATTGTAGTCCCGCTGGCCGTTACTGGCAGATTACTTGTATAAGGAAGGTAAGAGAGCTTTATACACGGCGGGATTACTTTTTTAAATTCCTATCCCAGAGGAATTTCGCGAGAGATGGCTGCGGCAGAACCGCAGCATACGGTTAAAGCAACGGCGGGGTGACGAGCATGGACATGCTCGAGCGGTTGTCGGTGCAGCAGGTGCAGTTGCCCGCTGATGATTCAGCGGGAGTGGTGGCTTCGGTGGGGAAGTCGGGGGCGACGAAAAGGGGGCTTTCGGTGAAGGGGGCTTCGGCTTCGAGGCAGCCTTGCAGGACGTCGGTGGCGATGGTCTCCTGGTCTTGCGGCGAGAGCATGGCGGCGGCAGTGGGCGGGTAGCCTGCCTGCTGATCGAGGGCCTTCAGGATGGCCGACTGGTGTTGTTGACAGTAGTCGGTAAACAGACCGAGCAGACGGATGCCCTCGTCGTGGGCGGCTATGCGGCGGTCCTTATCGACCTTGATGACCTTTGTGCGGCCTTCGAGCAGCGTGGCCTCGATTTTGCGTAGCTTATGCAGCAGACGGCGCATGGTCGGCGGTATGTCGGCATCGTCGGAAAGCGACAGCGGTGTGCTGGCCATAGCCGCCGTGGCGTCGCGCTTGGTGCCGCCGAGCAGTTGTGCGTTCACCAAGTACTCGCAGAAGTCCTCGCCGATGGACGGGGCAATCTGTTCCTCCTGGATAAAGTGCAGGTCGGGCAGCATCTGGATAAACTTTTCGCGGGAGTCGTAGATGTTCAGGTACTCCTGCAGCACGGTGGCACTTGGTATCAGCAACTGCGCCGCAAGGTAGAAGTAGCGGCTACTGCGCCAGAACTTGACTATCTCAAAGAGTTCGTAATCCCCGCCGGGTAAACCAGCGGGCACAGAGTCTTCAGCGGTTGGGGCTATGGCCGTCCACTGCTCCAGCGTGTAGAGCAGTCGGTTGAGTGCCGAGTGTGCCTCGCGTGAACAGGCGTTCTTCGCATCGTTCTTTGCGTCGCGGTCGGCCTTGGGGTAGTCCTCGGCGGTGGCAAAGTTCAGTCCTGCGTTGTTTACGCTGACCGCCTGCATATCATACGACCGTCCCATCGCGTCGAAGGCCACGCACCGCTGCGCCATCAGCAGCAGTCGGTTGTAGTAGCCCACGTCCTTGCCGTCCGTCTGGCTATAGTCCTCCTTGTGCTCGTCGTACCAGTCGCACAACTTATCATAGAGCGGCTGACCGAGCGGATTGAGCAGGAACTCATGTTCGCTGTTGTCGATGTAGCCCACATACGGCTCAATGTGGTCGATGGCGTGCGTAGGGAAGCAGAGGCGAAGCTCTTTAATTGTTGTGATTAACATCTTGTTATGTACTATTTTACTATTTACAATTTACCATTTACATTCTACGTCGTCTCGGCGGTGGTGACGCCCGTCTTGCTGTTGTCGAGGGTGGTCAGCACTTCGCGCTGAATGGTCCACGTCAGATGCGGGTCCCAGCGGTTGCGGGTGGTGATGACATCCATCACGTTCAGCACAAGACGCTGCATGAGGGCGGTGTTCACCTGTTTCAGCAGGTAACGTTCGCGCAAGTCGGTGCCACCTGAGCGGGTCGTCGTGCCGGGCGTGTTGCCAATGAGCTGACTATCGACACCCCATGCAAACAGGATGATACTGCTGATTTCGGCCAGTTCCTCCTTGTTGGCTTCGGCCATCGACTTGTCGTTATCCACCACCTCAACGATTTCCCACGACTTATACACCTTGCCGTCGCTGTCCTTGAACGTATAGGCCAGCATCGGCTCACCCATGTGGTCGCGGTTCTTCAGGAAGTCGTTGATGGGCTTCACAATTTCATCGTTGAAGAACTTGCGGCGGTCTTCGGGCGTATCAAGGTGCCTTTGGATATACATTCGCTGTATGTATTCGTCCGAAACATACAGAATCCTGCCTATCACATTGGCATTGTCGCGGCGCTTCTTGCGGTCACTGATGAGCAGCGAGGCGTAGGTGTAGACATCGCCGCTGAACACCGAGTACCACGCAGGAATCGGGTAATAGGGATGACCGTACTCGTTGTAACGCACGGGCAGTACTACATGAGTGGGACGGCGCTTTTTGCCAACATTAGCGGTTCGGGTGTCTCGTGCAAGCCGTTCCAGGTCGGACGACGGCGACTGTGGATTGAGGGCTGGCATGGCGTCGATCTTAAAATCACTGTCCTTCGTGATGACGGTTTGTTCTGGGGATGATAGCCACTGGTTGCTGATGTAAACATATCGTATAAGGTTTTGGTCTGACATTTGCTCCAAGCGCATCGTTTTTGCGTTCCTCCACTTGATGCCTACGGCCTTGGGATTCCATTTGAAGGACTTCACCTCGTGGCCCGTCTGCGGGTCGATGTAGGTCTGCTGGAGTTCAATTTCGGGGAAGCAGATGTTGTACTGCAACATATCAGCGTACAGCTGCTGGAAGGTCTGCAGCAGGTTGTTGTGACCGAGGAAGCCTATCTGCTCTTCGACGGTCTTGGCGTCGGGGTCGCCGCAGAGTTCCTTCATCGTCTGCTCCCACACTTCGAGGTCGTGCTCCACTTCGGCCAGACGGTCGCGCAGGGCCTGCTCGTATTCGCTCACTTCCTCGGTGGCCGAACCGCCGAGCACGCGGTCGGTGGTGGTGATGGTTGATGGCTGCTGTAATACAGCAGCAGACGGGACACTTGCGTTTTTCAGGTCGTTGATTTGGCGGAGCAGGTCTATTTTCCAGCCTTTGAGCAGGGTGCCAGCGTATTCGTAGCTGATCTGCTTATTGAGCAGGTTGCCGCCCACGTACTGCGAATACTGGTACATCGGCTTTGGTCCCATGCCCGTTATCAGGTCGATGTTGAACTTCAGCGCGGCAGCGGTGTAGGGACTGAGCGAACAGAACAGGCTCACCACGTTCGGCAGGTTGTTGCCCGCACCCCAGGTAATGTAACTACCCTCGTGACCATTGACAGCCTTGCAGGGCTGCGCATAGCCGCTCGACACGTGCAGCAACGGAAGCTGCCCCTTGCCCGCCGCACCCGCATCGCAATTGCACGCCAACCGGGCGTTGATATAGTCGGCGTAGTCGATGCCACTGTTACTGCCACGCCCCCCACCCAGTGCGCCGGGCACCTCGAAGAATCCGCTGTTGCGCAACCGCTCGGCCTCCTGCTTGTACTCAGCGAGGCTATGCACCGTGGTTATGTTGGGGTGGTTGCCTGTCGGCTGATTGTTGCCCGTCGGGCTTTCTACTTGTTGTTTACGTTTTACCATTTTTTGCTGCTTTTTGTATTTTCTAAGGGTAAAGGTACAAACAGCGGCTGCAAAAAAGGGACAACGGCGTTTGGTTTATCCCAAATCGCCTGTATGTTGTGCTATCTTTGTAGTCGTCCAAGCCCCGGAGAAGAACACCCCGGCCTTGCGCACGCCGAAAAGGGCTATCTATGCAGTTCACCGAAGAGGGTCGATGCTGTCCGTCGAACTACATCGACCAACTTCACCGAAGAGCACCGATAGTGTCCTACGTGGACTTAAACCGCGCAGCCGACGAGACGTAACGGGAAGCCAGTTCAAGACGCGCCCTGTGGACTTCGGCGACCACAGGGCGCGTCTTTATTAGATTTCGGAAGCTATGCTTCGATGCCGCATGCCCGCTTCACTGCCGAGCGCGTCAGGTACGGGTACTGCTGCGTGAACTTCACCACGGCGTTCACCTCCTGCTGGTCAATCTCAATCTCGCCGTCCGAGTTCCAGATTTTGCGTCCGAGCTCACATTCCACGATGTCCTCGCCCTGCATGTAGAGCTGGTTGCCGAGGGGCTTGCGGATGTCGATAAACTGTTCATTGCCTTCGATGTCCTTCAGTGCAATCTTTGTGAAGTCAACCTTCACCATCTTCTTCTCTTCGTTCTGTTCCATGTTGTTCTAAGTTTTAATTGTTGTTTTACTTGAAGCCTGCTGTGCTGCGGGGAAACCGCAGGCTGCGGGAAACGGCTGCGGCAGCGCCGCAGCACAGCTGACCGTTAGTTACTCTGCCTGCGGATCTGCCTGTTCTTTGGCGGCTTCCTCAATCTCGTCGATGGCGTCCCATGTCTTCACGCTGTTGCTGCGCTTCATCTGCGAGAGGCTGTACTCCATCTCTCCGTTGTTGGGGCGGCCGGTGAAGTTGCCGATGTAGGCACCCGTGCTGTCCTGGTTGGCCTCGTAGACCGAGCCGTTGATTTCATTTACTGTGGCAGTGGAGATGTCGTAGCGGATGCTTCCCGTTACCACCACTGCGCTGTTCCTGTACTCATAGTCAGTGTGCTTGACCTGACTCTTGACGATGAATTGTCCGTTCATAATCTTGAAAATTTAAGAAGTTAATACTAAGTTATCTAATAAGGTTCAATTTTCAATCTCCTGCTGCTCCAGTTCGGCGACCCTTGCCCTGAGTGCTGTCAGCTCCCGTTCGAGGTCAATGATGCGCCGCTCGTTGTCCACCGCCTTTCTGGAGGCCGTCACTCCGGCGGCCAGCGCTATGGTGGAGTACTCCAGTGAGAGGAACCCGTCGCTGTTCTCATGCACCGCCTGCGGCAGTACCTTCTCCCAGTACTGGGCTATCGTACCGACGTTCTGGCGGCTGTCTCCGTTCTTCCATCGGAAAGCCACGAGCGGCGCGAAGGCAATGTCGTAGACCGACGGTTCGAGGTATTTGTCGATGGTTTTGCGGCGGGAGTCGGAACCGGTTGTCACCTGTCCGTCGAAAGAGTAGACGGGTGCTGCATCGTTGGGGTTGACCCTGGAGAACGACAGCGTACCCGCCGAGAACTGGGCTTTTATGCTGCCTGCTATTGTCAGCGACGATGCAGCCACGTCAACCGACTTCCGCGTCATCTCGACCATTGCGAGACTGTTTGTGACCACCGTCGGAAGCGTTTGTGCTGTCTGGATATCCGTCGGGTACCAGAAGCCGAGTACAGCAGCATCATCGCCTGCGCCGTCAGCCGTTTGCTTCAGTACCGTGAAATTGAAGTATTTCGTGTAGGCCGTGAGGTTGCACCACAGTTCAACCTTTCCGTTCAACAAGCTGTAATACACCCTAAACTGCGCCATAGGCACGTTGCCGTAGACCTGTTCCAGTACCACTGACGGGAAGGTATATTTGTTTGAGGTCGTGTTATAGCTGTGTTTCAGTCGTAGGATGCAGACGCCGGAGTAACCTGTATCGGGGGCGCTCGCCATAAATACCATCTCCTTGCGCATGGCCGTGGTGCTCTTCGGAAGCGCAATATCCCATATCTTGCCCCAGTAGCCGTTGGTACCAAGTCCGCTCTTTGTAGATTTCAGGTACGACGTCAGCACTCCGATTCTGCGCTGTCCCTTGGCCTTTAGAGTGCCAAAGTTACTTGCGAAGGTCGGTGTTGTCAGGTCACTTTCCTTGACGTTGTTTGTAGCTGAAGATGTCGCTGACGGCTCAAACGAATTATCACTACTGGCCGCTATCACACGGATGTCAACGGGCGAGTTATCCCTGTACCTCCAGAAGAATGTAAACGTAAGGTTGTTTGTTGTGTCAGCCTTCACGTAGCAGTACAGTGTGTCGTCGGCAGTGCCGTTGTCAAGCGTTCCGTGCTGCTCTATCTCACAGAAAGCGTTCAGCACCGAGTAGTCGGCAGCTGCTTTCTCGCATCCGTACACCATGTTTACAATCTGTGCTCCGTTGTGCCGCGACCCCATCTGCAGTGTCATCCATCCACGCTGCGCCCCCAATGTCGAGCGCATTGTAACTTGTCCTATCATGCGGTAGTGAGTTACCGACGTGTCATAATTACTGTAGTTCTCTATCCGCTCTTTTGTCAGCTCGTCTGCGTATTTTATCGTGTCGTAATACGTCAGGTGGTTAGAGATTTCGCTGTATTTTACCACTCTGTTGACATTGGCCTCGCTGCCGATATAAAGGTTGCCGGTCAGCGAGCCTCCAGTCTTGGGAAGATATTCGCTGTGCGTGTGTCCTTCGAGGCTGACGCTTGTGCCGCCGACCGATATTCCCTGTGTGGCCTGTATGCCTCCGACGGAAAGGTTTCCCGTCACCCTTGCCGATCCGCTGACGTCGAGCTTGTTGGCGGGGTTTGTGGTGCCTATGCCTACGTTGCCGTTAAGGAAGCTCATGTATCTTCCGTTTGTGCTTCCGTAGATGTAGCCACTGCTGGACGCGCCAAACATGTACTCCTCGTTGGCCGAAGGACTTGACACCCGGAAATTGCCATCGTTCTTTGTTATCTTGATATTGCCGACAGCGTCTATACTTCCGTCCGAGTTCAGGAGAAGCGTTCTTTTTCCTCCGGTGCCGTTGTTCTGCACACCTGTATAGAAGTAGATTCCGCCATCGGCAGTGAGGTACATGTTCTCTGTGTTGCAGATGTCGCTGACCGCGCTGCTGAACGCTGTACCATTCTCACCCGCGCTTATCCATGTCATGCCGGACTGTGAGCCGAGGCGCACGCCGAGGTTGTTGACGGTGGTTCCCGTTTCCCCTGCCCCGACGAGCGAGATGACATCATTGTACGAGTAAGTGCCCGTACCGCTGTTCTTCATCCTTGCCTTTATCAGACTGTACTGTGTGCCCTTGGCAGTGACATCGGCGTCGCTTCTGTCAATGCTTATGGCGCCGCTGGTGTTGATGTTTGTAATGTCGTTTATTGTGGCCACCTGCTTGTTGTTGAACAGCAGTCCGCTTGCGTTTATCAGTACGTTGCCGTTGCTGTTGCCTATAACAAGGTCGTTTGAGGATTTCTGAATCCCAGCATTTAAGTCGCTGCCAAAGTTCAGAACGCTGTTCATGGTTACAGACCCTGTGATTGTCTTTCCTCCTGAAAGCGGTAGGTAGCTGTCGAACTTATTGTCAAGACGGTCGTATTCGTCAGAGAGGTCGATTTGGCCGTTGGAGGGATTGTGAGAGGTGTTACCTACCTTTACGCTCGTGACCGTGCTGTCCTTAAAAGCAAACTCCCGCCAACTGCCAAAAGCATTTTGGCTATGGGAACGAAGAAACAGCCTTGCGGCATTAGGGGCGAGGAGCATTTGGGCCGACCATTGGCTGTTCGCATTCCCGTCAGTTCCCGTGTTAATAATATGCCACAGACGGAAGTTGCCGCCCGTGTATGGAGTATTGCCTAACGTAGTAGCAATGCCACTTGATTGACAGGTATAAGTACCAGCAGAGACAATATTGTTAAGGTCTGTATTATTGGCTATATTTGTCGCCAAACTTCCTATCATGGCATATTCAGCTCCATTTCTGCCGTCGAGTAGGTCCGCGTTAAGGTTGGTGACAAGCGTAGTGCTTGATGTCGTAATCGGTGCTGTTCCGTTGCTTGCTTGTAGTTTTAACTGACCGTCATATCCGATTAGAAGTGCATCTCTTTCTGAGGTGTAATTTCCGTTACCTCCAAGGATGCAAAGACGTACATTTGACCCATTCCAGCCAAGTGCGGCATAATCATTACCGTTTACGCCATTTCTCGTAAACCTCATGTATGCCGATTGTTTGGTGCTCGAGTTTCCGTTATACACTTCAAACAAGTGATGGACTTGCAATGCGCCCGTCGTCGTGCCGCCAGTTAGCGGTAGGTAGCTGCCTTTGGTGAAACCTTGATTTGTGAGCCATGCGGTATCAACGGTAAGGTGATTTTCGGAATCCTTCAGACCATCGCCAATCATCACCACGCCCGACTTATTGGTAGAAGCGAGCGGGAGCGTCACAGCCTTTCCTGTTAGTTCCTGCTTGTTTGCATCGGTGCTTCCGCTGAGTACAATCTTCTCAATGGCATTGGTCTGGTAGCCTTTGCCTGTCACCCAGCCTTGTGTAGCGGCGAGGTTGTCGTTTGACACGCTGCCTATATACGTATTGCCGGTGATGAGAGCACTACCTCCAACAAAGAGCGCGTAGTTGGTGTTAGGGAGGTAGGCTCCGTTTGCAACCGCCTGATAACCTATGGTCACGCTGTCGCGAGCGACGAATCGCTTGGAGTGAACGTTCCAGTCAGCCTGATTTGAGACGAAGTGGAAGCTCGCCCCAGCACCTGCGCTATCATGGTTGGTAAATATGATTGCGCCGTCCTGTGCTGTATTTGCGCCAGTTGAGAACTGTATCTGCGGGCCGCCATCACCAAACGTAATGTCGCCAGTCTTTCCGCTGATGGTTGACGGTTTTGATGACCCGTTTACCGTATGAAGGTTGCCGACTGTAGTACCCCATAACCGGAGGCCGTCAATATATTTCTTGCCGTTTGTTAGCGTGCCAGACTCGGCTGCCGTTTCCGTATGCGGTATGTACGCTATATAACCATTAGCGGCAATCTCATTAGGTCCTTTGTAGTATGCAATCCTATTCAGCGTTCCAGCGTCGACGGTAGAGCCGAGTGAATACGTCATTTCGGCGGGCGAGCCATTGGAAAGATAGATGCCCTTTGTAGTGCTTCCGACGGTGCTGCTGCCCAGAATCTCAGCCTCGTAAGCATTCGTTGCCTTGACGATTGCCAGCGTCTTTGTCGTGCCTCCTATTGTCAATGACAGATTGCCGTCGTTGGTGTTGGTGAGAGCTGTAAACAGCCCATCTGCATGGACTCCGTCCAGCATGTCGGCATTAAAGTTATTGACCTTTGTAGTGCTGTTTATTGTCATCGGAGCAGTACCACTTGCAACCGATATTATTATTCCTAACGGAAATTCTATGTAACCGTTCTTTGTCGGGTTTGTACTACTGTCACCGCCGAAGAACTTCATTACATTCACATTGCTATGGTCTGTAAAATAGAAATACTTACCACCATTCTCTGGAGCAAGTTTCAGCATTTCAGTCGCTACAGAGCCAGCGGTTTCCTGCTCACCGTAAATTTTCCAGGGGCGGTTCTGTCCGAGGCGGATAGAATAGAATTTCTTTGTACCGCTGACATCTTGCTCCGTGTTTGTTGTCACATAGTTTGCCAACTGGCTTGCGGCAGCAGCGTCAGTGATGCCGTAGCCGCTGAGCGTCGTGGGGTGTGATGACAGGTCTGTAAAGGCGAGTGAGCCTTTGTAGGCCAGAGCTTGCAAGCCCTTCACGGCAACCTCCGTGTAGTTGCCTCCGTTCACGGCGTATTTTATCGTGCCGTTGTTCGTGCCAGTGGCTACCGACAATGAGCTGAGCAATGTTCCAAGGCTTACCACTCCGTTGGCATCGGGGCTGGCGGGGGAACCGCCGTTCACACTAATCCCGGTGACCGTGCCTTTGTACTGCTCGGTGATGCCGCTGAGGTCGAGCGTCAGCTTTCCGTCCACGCTCTTCGTGAAGGGGAATGCGATGGCACCGATGGCGTTTCCGTCAACTGTTCCGTTGTTGTTTTTGGTGTCAACAAACGAGAGCTTGTTTTGGTAGTTACTGTGCGTATGTCCTTCGATACTGACTTTAGTGCTTCCGACATACAAGTCACCACTGACCCGTGCCGAGCCGTTCACGTCGAGTTTGTAGGCGGGGGAGGCAGTGCCGATACCGACTTTACCGTTTGACAATATATCTACGGCAAGGACGTAGGACGGGTTTCCATTGCTGTCTTTGGAGGTGTTCGGGATGCCGGTAATGAAATGGATGCCTCCGTCGGCAGTGACATAAACATCCTCCTTATTGCACATATCCGTCAACACGCCGGAAAGGGTCTGTGCGCTTTCTCCAGCACTTATCCAAGTCATGCCAGACTGTGAACCAATCCTTACGCCCATATTGTAAGCGACGTCTGTTTCTCCGCTACCGACAAGTGACAAGATGCCTGCATATCCAAAGTTAATACCTGCGGCATTTTTGTAACGTGCCTCAATTAAGTGATACTGCTGGCCAAGAACAGTATTGCCAAGTGTTGCCAAGTCAATCGACAGCTTGCCGTTGACGTTGCCGCTTCCGTCGAACGACTGTCCCCAAAGCGTTCGTGAAGTGCTCAGTTTGCCAGCAGCAGTGGCGTAAGGAATAGTGATGTAGTTTACGTATCCGTCAGCGGTAGGGTCATTCCCCTTGTACCACACAATCTGGTTAGCATAAGTTCCCGTGCCAACTGCGATACCCGATACCGCCCAGCCTTCGATGTCCTGTATCGACGAGCTGTAACCGTAAGCGGCGTTCCAATGATTGATGCTGTCGGCTGTTATTCCGTCGAGAACCGATTTGTTGGAGTGGGTATGCAGTTCGCTGTGGGTATGGTTGCCTTGTGCAGCGGTTCCTTCCGTTGTGCCGAGCTTTACTATGCCCGCAACCGAGGTGGTGGCGGCAGGTACGTTTGCGCTGATGCCGCTAAGGTCGAGCGTCATATAGCCGCTTCCTGTAATAGTGAAAGGCAAGCTGAGTGACTTGACCTCATTCCAAGACACCTCGACGTTATTGCCCTTGCTGTTTACGAATTTCAGGTTGCTGTTTCCGCTATGCCATACCGTGTACGACGTCCCGTTAGTTCCAAGCTGTCTGTTGGGAGTGAAGTACATTACGCCGTTTTTCATCCATAGCGTGTCGACGTGCGTTGCATCCCGGTAAAAACTAATGCCTTCCGCAGGAGAATCGGCAAGGTCGGCGGTATAGATGCCGTTCACCCCGTAGATGTTTGAGTTGCTCATATTCAGTGCACCCGTGTAGTCATCGGCATACTGGTTGGCCTTCATTGTCAGCAGCCCTGTCATTGTTCCGCCGGACAAAGGCAGATAAGCACTCAGGTCGTTGACAGTGGCCACGTTCACCCCTCCTTTTGTCAGGCTGTCAAAATCAGCGGAGCTGCCGCCGATAGCTCCAGAAACAGTCAGCGCGTTCAACGTCAGCGTGCTCGGTATGTCACTATTCGACAATGCTTTATAGCTTACCGATGTAACATGGCCAAGGTTGTTGACGGTGATGGCCGAAAGTACTCTTCCATCGGCTGCGGCAATAGTCGTGTTAGCTCCGTTGGTTGGGTGCGTGTATTTGTTTGCTCCCGCTTCTATGCCGTTCAGCTTAGTCACCATCGCCTCTGTGATAGAGTCGAGTACTGCCTTGTTGGAGTGGGTGTGTAACTCCGACTTCAGCGCATAGTTCTGTGACACCCATGACTTGGTAGCAACCTCCTTGTTGTTTACGAAAACATCGGCATCAAAATTGTACGAGGCACCACCCTGGAAGTCCACGTCCATGTTGCTGTCGTGGTTGTCGTTCTGCGGGAAGTTCACGGAGAAGTCGCTGATGCCGTTGTTCTCGGTGTGCATGCCGTTGGCGAGCAAGTACTGGCTGTTAAGATAGCTTGCGAAATTCCTGTTTGTCAGCACCGTAGCCCACGCACTCCAGCCGTTAGCGAAAGCTGATGCAGTCCTTGCCGTGTCGTTCTGACGCACCATCAGCGTTCCGTCACTCCAGACCAGTTGCCCAAGGTCGTTGCCGCTGCTCACCTGTATGCCCACCCAGTCGTAGTGTCCGTCTATCAGGTTTCCTCCCGTAAAGAGGAATGAGCCGGTCTGGTTTTTCAGAATGTCGTTGAACGGCGCATTGTTTCCGTCGCCGTCGGAAAGTGACCTTACCTTCACATACGACGCAAGGTCGCTGATGAGCGGTTGGTAAGCATTAAGCGCACTTGCGAGAGCATACTGGCTGTGAGAATGGTCGCCCTTCGCCGCCTGTGCCGCTCCCGTTCCGAGCTGCACGATACCCGCTGCCGACGTGGTGGCCGTGGGGAGTGCCGACCATGACGGTGCGCCGCTGCCCGTGCTTTTGAGGAACTGGCCGTCGGAGCCAATGGCCGTCGGGGCGTAGAAAGAGCCGAGGTCTGCCCCTCCTGGGGTGCCTTTCTGCGTGCCGTTGAGCGTCAGCCGGTAAGTTGTGTCGGTCAGTTCATAGCCTGCCGTTTCTATGGCATCCACAATCTGCTGCGTAGTGACGTTGCCTGTCAGTCCAACGACGCTGGTGACGGCAATAGACATGCTGGGGTCTCCGTTGATGATGATGTCGCCGCCCGTCTTGTTCTCCAGCAACAGCCATACATACTCATGGCCGTTGGTTTTCTGCGTCAATTTGGTGGATATGTATGTGGCACTGCCGCCTATATGCACCTGGCTTTCAGAACTTGGACTGTCTACACCAACCGTGCCGTTGTTAGTAAGCGATGTAGCGGCATTTGACATGCAATGGCCATCCACGTAATAGTGGTCTGTCGAGACATTGCCGTAAGTATAACTGAACAGTTGCACCATCTTGCCCGGAAAGTCATCCGGCGACGGCATTGACAGGCGAATGCTATTGTTATCCCTGAAGATGAAGGTGACAATAATGTCGGCGTTCCCTGTGCTCTTCTCAAAACCTGTAGGGTCGTCGTTATCCAACTGGCCGCCGGAAAGGCTGTACACCTGCTCTCGTGTGTAATACTGGTCTTTAACAAACTTTGAGTAGTAGTCTTGCGTCTGTTCTCCGAGGTACCTGTAGTAGGGGCGGCTGTAGCTGCTGCCGTTGAAGAAACATACGTTATGGAAGAAATTCTCGGCGTGTATTGTGCCGCTGATGTCTATCTTGCTGCCGTAGAGCGCACCCGTCTTCAGGTCGAGGGCGAAGTTGGGCTTGAAGTTGGTTGTTGTCTCGCCCTTCGGGTCTGTCGGGTCGAATTTCAGGTAGTACGGCTTGGCCACGCCGCCGTCAAGATACGTCGCACGCTCATCGTCCACCACGCCCCCCTCGCAAAAGCCATGCTTGGAAATCAGCCAGTCGCCCGTGATGACAGCACTCTGGAACGAGGCGAAGTCGGCGAACAGGGCCTCCGTGAGTATTACGTTCCAGTTGTTCTGTGCCCGTTTCCAAGGGTTTCCGGGCGTTCCCGTCTGCTTTGGATTCTGGTTTGTACTCTCACCCTCTGGCAGGTAGTACCATTCCCGGCCGCCTGAGCCTGCGTCAATCCACACCAGCGGACACTCATATTCGTTGGCCGTGTACTTGGTTTGGTCGTTCCACTGTCCAGCAGAGTAGAACGCCTTGCCCGTGCTGCCTGGGTCGCCGTTCATGCCGTCGAGCATGACGGGTACGGTTGTGCGGGCGAGGACATTGGCATTGTTCGGCGCGCTGTTGTTGCTGGTCAGCGCATACTCCAATCCTGTGACGGAATACGTTGCCGCCGATGCCTCGGCGTAAGACACCGACTGGCTTGCCGAAGCCGATGTCCGTTGCGTCCACGCCTGAGCCGAGCCAGTGGTCAGCTTCCGATAAAACAGATAGACACCGCTGCCGCTGCCTGGTGTCACGTCACTTATAGTGCCCCCCAGCGACTTCTTGACCTCGCAAGACACGTTGATGTATGCCGTTGCGAACTCACCTGCGGCATTACGCCGGAAATTCACGGCGGCAGGCGAGCAAGTCAGCGTGTAGGCCACCCCGTCGTCACCCTTGTTTCCTTTGTCGCCGTTCTTTGTGATGGCGATTTCCTTTTTGGCGTAGTACTGAGTGTTGGGGTTGAACCCACCCTGCGTCGGGTAGATATATACGACTATTGCATCATAACTGGTTGTGAGATAGTCGGAGTTTACCGAGAACGTATGGCTGTTATTGGCTTGTGACAGATTAGACGCCGACGAGATAAGAGTTAGCGAAACCCCTTTTCTCGCATACACCCAGCAGTACATACTGGCAGCCGTCTTAACCCCGTTGCCCGTCTTTTTCCAGAACGTAGCCGTGCAGTTGGCCAGCTGTCCGTAAGTACTGTTGCTTGGGATTACGACATTCTCCTGCGACAGTTCTATGGAGTACTGCTCGCCGTCGCTGATGTCCGTAATGGTAATATACCCCTTGACTATTTCCATTTCCTTATGCAGTTACTGTATAAAATCCACCGTAGCCGTGCAAGTGATGACCACCTTGCCGTTTCTTACGATGTCTGATGAAGTCATGGTTATTGATGGGTTTCCACCGTCAAAGTTTCTTGTTGTTATTGGCCATCTTTCTGGAGCATTCTGCATATCTGTGGCCCATACATAAGAAGCCTTGTATGCCGCAGCCGCAAGTTCCAGACCGTTGCGTTTCAGTGTAGGAGTTAAAGTTGACGAGAACGACCCGTTCTTAGCCTGAGAGCCGCCCGTGGAATTGATTTCCATAGATATTGGGTCGCTGCTGTCAAGCAATGTCTGAACCGCATAGTATTTCAGGTCACCATCTTCTTCGTCGGTGATTTCGGCCCGGAAAGAAGCAATATTATCAACACCAGCGGGGTAGACCGTCAGGACGTTGCTGTTGAATGTGTATTTTGTATTCTGATTGCTGTCTTTTGCTCCAGAGACTATATTGACCCACTGGCTACCGTTCCACTCTTGCCATATTACGGAGAATGCGCCGTCCGTGCCGCCCGGCGTAGTATCATAGTCACCCATACCCCCACGAAACAGCTTAGCCAGCATAGTAATGCTCGACGGCTCGGCCCCGTTGGCTGTGAATTTGAACGTATCGACCGGGCAATCAATCTCGGCAAACACAAGCGAGCCGCCATTGACAACCTTTGCAAACGTCACGGTAGCAGAGGTTGTGACGTTACTATAGCCCGACTCTACATAGCTGGCAGTACACTTGCACTTCATCAACTCATGGCCCGTCATATTCTTTGAAACAATCAGGTTGTTGCCATTGAGATAAATGCCGTAATTGGTGTAAGCAGCACTTGTGTTTCCCGACGTTCCCGAAGTTATGTTTCCCGCTGTCGTTGAGAACGTCTCCACGGCAGCACCGTCCTTCTTGATGGACACCTCCCATTTCACGTCACTGAGAGTGGGATTATTGACCCCCGAAACCAGCATGACAGGAGTAAGCGTAAGCGCCACTCCCGCACTGCCGTTATACGACTGTGCCGGGTTCCAGTTCGGCACATAGCTCTGTTGTTTTTCGTTCCATACCTGTGTGAAAGGATGGTTAGCCTCGATGTAGAGGTTGGCAGTGCGTCCGTCACTAATATCCGTAATCGTTATCTGCCCTTTGACTGTTGTATTTACATCCATAACAATATGATTTTAATAGTTATTGCATTCCCCTCATGCTCCAGTCCACGTAGCACTCGACAAGAGCCTGCCTATATACCGATTCGCTTGTGAAGACCAGTGTATTTCCATATCCCTCATGCTGTTGGTTCCAATAGACATCAGCCATATCAATTTGTCCTTCAAGGCTTACACGTTTCCACGAGAAAGCCGCTTTGGGAAAATCGCCTGTTATATCATTGCCCCCATCAAAGGCGTGAGCTTCGAGCGTCACCGAGTGGGACCTGTTGAGTATTGTGTTTCTTCCAAATATCTTCACGTCCCTTGCGTTCTCCCCATCCTTACCTCCGCCCGTGCAAACCCAGTCGGTATTGCTTTCCGACGGTTCTGAGGTCACGCCGACGTAGCCGCCGTTGTAGTCCTTAGCAACGAGCCACGTTTTCCCGTTGTGGATGACCTGTTGCACAATGCCCTCCTTCTCGCCGTTGTCCAGCGTGCGGATGCCCCTGTAGTACGTTTTTGACGCGCTCCATTCCCCGCAGTCCTCGATGGTCAGCTCCACCGGGTCAGGATAGTGCA
>Ga0310697_10001911_pt1 | contig 23175 bp, 9 predicted proteins | sample 172DNAGHGlowgp2_FD_203883 | JGI IMG/M metagenome (GOLD analysis project Ga0310697, IMG submission 203883) | Sheep rumen microbial communities from Palmerston North, Manawatu-Wanganui, New Zealand - 1728 DNA GHGlow gp2 (v2) (version 2) | ecosystem: Host-associated > Mammals > Digestive system >...
CTCCCCGATTGTAAAAGTGTCGCCCGCCGTCAGTCCGCTGAATGTCACCGTCTCATTGCTATTGGCGTTATCGTCAGCGGCGTCTTCAGAAACGTCAGCATTTAAGCCGTTGGAAGAATTTCCTTTTGTAACATCAACCGTCATGCCGTCGCCGCCGTCGGTCGTGTAAGTTATATCCGCGCCGCCCGTCGTCGCTACCATGTCTTCATTATTAGCAAGCGTCACTGTGCCTTCAGTCAGCGTCGAGGTCTTGCCGTCCGAATTAATCACAAGCTCGGTCGTGCCAACGTAATTTTTATCATTAACAATAACAGTGCCAATCGACGCATTAATATTCGTCACGAAGTCGACAACTAAATTATCGCCCGCCGCTATGTTGACCGCACTTATCAAACCCGCCGCATTATTGCTGTTAGTTAAAGTTTTTTTGCCATCGGCTATTGTCAACGTCGCAAGCTGGATAGTCGGATTAGTCGCGCTGTTATAGATATAAGCATTGGCATTGAAATTTGAAATATCCAAGACGCCGTCAACGGGCGCAAGTATGTTATCCCATGTGCCGACCAAATCGCTAAGGATAATCTTTGTGCCCGTCAAGTCACGGCGAATTAATGCGCCATTTCTTAAACCTTGCGCGCTCTGGACGTAAGTCGTGCCGCCGTAGGTAAAGCTTTCCGTATTATCCAAACCGTTCAGCTCGGTGAATACTCCTTCGACTGTCGTCGCCGTAAAGCTTCCGCCCGCTCGCCTCAAAACATTCCCGCTTGAATCAGTCGCCGTGCTATTCGTCTCGTCAAGAGTTATCGTGCCGTCGTAAAGCGTTGAAGTTTTGCCGTCACTGTCAATTAAAAGTTCAGTCGTGCCCGCGTAGGTGTTGCCATTGACCGTCACCGAACCAATAGGCGAATCAACTTGCGCAATAAAGTCGATAGTCAAATCATCGCCCGCCGCTATCACAACTTCGTTAATAACCCCAGCGGCAATGGCTTCACCTTTCAAAGTCTTTTTGCCGTCTTCAACTGTCAAAGTTGCGTATTTAGTCGTTGGCGTGGTCGCATTGTCGTAGACTATGTAATTACTATTGAGTTTGGAAATATCCAGAACGCTGTCAATCGGAGTCGTAAAATTATTCCAAGCGGCGTCATTCAGATTGACAAGATTAATTGTCGCGCCCGCTAAAATATCGGCGCAGATAACATTATTGGTCGTATTGATTAAGCCAAGGGCATTTTGTATGTAAGTATTGCCAATATATTTGAAGCTCTCCGCGTTATCAAGTCCGCTTAGCGTCGTGAACTTGCCGTCAGCCGCCGTCGCTATGAACGACCCAATTTCCCGCGACAAGGTATTTTTATTTGAATCAGTCGCCGAAGGCGTAACTATATCAAGCGTTATCGTTCCGGCGTAAAGCGTTGAGGTCTTGCCGTCAGAATCAATCGCAAGCGCAGTTGTCCCCGCATAGGTATTGCCATTAACAGTGACCGACCCCGCCGCCGAATTTACTCGCGTCTCAAAGGTTACATTCAAATTATCTTTCGCGGCTATATCTACGCTTTGCATTGCTGTCGCGCCATTACCGACCGCCGCTAAATTCTTAACGCCTTTGATAACTGTCAACGTGCCAAGTTGCGTTTTCGGTGCACTTATGCTGTCGTAAATATCCGCGCTTCTCGTTTCGCTTCTAAGGTTGAGATTAGTAGTATTTTCATCAACCGCGATTATCCTTGTGAACTCGTCGCCGATTGTGTAAGTGTCTTCGACCTCGGTGCGCAACTGTTGATTCGTCACGTCGAGAAGTCCGAGATCCACCATTTTATAATTGGTAGTGTCGTCAACTGTGAAGGTGTCATCTCTTTCAAGTCCGCTGATTTGCGCTTTGCCGTCCACGACGCTTATATTCATATCGCCATTGGTCGCCTTAATCGCGTAGCCGCTTGCCGTCACAGGAATATTTGCCGGAGCAATTATCGTGCCCGCGCTAAGATGAATTCCGCTGACGTTGCTGACATCGCTAACCGACGGATTGCCATTAGTCGCCGCGTTGACCGTGAAATTATCAGTCGCCGTCACGCTGAAAGTTGCTTCATTATCGGTACCCTCATTGGTTGTAATGTCAACGTCACTTGTCTTAGTTCCGAGAGTCGCCCTAACCCCGTTCAGCGTAATGCTTGTAAGTTTTGCGTCGTTATCGTCTTGCGTCAAAATGTAAACGTCGCCCGATTTCCTAAGCGTACCGTATTTAACCGCCTGAGTTGCAGAAGTCATATCGACGACAACAACATTGGAGGGCGTGCTTGTCGTCAATGTTAATGCGCCGCTAGTCGCTTGAAGGGTCGTCAACCATTTCTCCGCGTCGCTTAAATCTAAATCGGTCGTGGCAACGAAATTACCATTGGTGACAACGTAGGGATTAAGCAAGCTACCATTCTGCAAGCCTATTGGCGTCATGGTATATTCAACGTCGCCAAATTTAAATTTCTCGCCGGGATTAAGCCCACTAATTGTTACAGTGCCCGCCGTCTCGTCCGCCGTTACTGTCATCGTGCCGGACGTTGATTTTATTATATTGTCGGTTTGAGCGGGTGCGACTTCAACATTTTCTTCTAACGTCACTGCGCCATTTATCAACGTCGCCTCTGTACCATTTGCCGCCGCCGATATTTTTAAATTATTCTGCGCGGTGAAAGGCTTTCCGTTGACAGTGTAAGTATTCGTCGCCGACGTGTTGACAGTCGTAGCTATTGAAGTCGTGAACGATTGGACTGCTGAACCTAGACTGACTGATTTAAGCGTAGTTGAATCGCCGTATTCTGTCTTTTCCAGATTATAACTTTCACCGTCGTAGCTCACTTGCGCAATTCTCAGAGTATAATCGCCGGCTTCATTAGCCCCAAGTACTATTCCGCTCCAACCGCTCGCGCCATAAGCTTTCGTCAAGTCAAGTACGCCGTCTGCGCCCAGCTTGATAAATTCTACAAAGTTCGTGTCGACAATATCCGCCGTATTCACTGCGCCGCTTGTAATTAAACCCGTATAGATTTTAGTTGGCGTGCCGCCGTCGGAATCAGTCTGAACCAAAGTTTCACTGTCCAGAACTTTATAATATTTATTGCCGTCAATTTTGAAGGTGTCATCTTTGTTGAGGTCGCCAAGCGTTGTAATTTTAGCTTGCGTCGCAGTCGCGGTTATGCCGTCGCCGCTCGTGACTTCGTAGCTATTTGTTTCGTCGCTAATGGAATTGTAAATGGTGCTTGCGCCTAAATTAACTGTGCCTTCGTAAAGCGAAGAACTTTTATCAGCCGCCGTTATCGTAAGCCCGTTGCCGTTGTAATTCTTACTGTTGATTCTATAAAGACCAGTGCCAGTCTTGATACTTGATTCAAAGTCGGCAGTCAAGCTCAAGACTGTATCTTTTGAATCGCCCAGTTGAATTGTCGCTATGGAGTTGCCGCCTTCGGAAGTCAATTCGTAAGAATTAGAACTGTCCGTATAGTTCAGCAAAGCCATGCGTTTAGTCTTGTCGTAATCGAGTATAACAACGCTATTTGCCGTGACGCCATTTGTAAGGTCGAGTATGTTAGTTGTCTTAGTCAAAGTCATCATATTCGACCACAAGTTATCGTTAGCGGGCAAGACGAAACTTGAAGTGCTTGAATTCGTCCAGAGGTAAGATTTATTTGATTCAGTTTTAGTCAAGCCGACGGCTTCCAATTCATACGCCGCGCCGTCAAGCGTAAATTTATTCCCTGATACCGGCGTAAAACTCATTCTTGCAACGTCAAGTTCGTCAACCGTGCCGCTTACTGTATGCTTGCTACTTGTCGTTATGTCACGAGAATTATTTAGCGTGATTACGCCCGCTCTAATCGAAGAACTATCAGCGTCCGTCACAATGTCAAGCGCAGAATTTTTAGCGATATAGGATTTTTCGTTTACAGTGTAAGTGCCCGCGCCCGAAGTCGTCTTGACATCCGTAACGAAATCGGCGGTCAAAGTCGAAGTATCGGAGCCGAGACTTACTTGACTAATTCCTTTAGCATCTGCGCCGGGACTTTCTTTTAAGTCAAAGCTCTTGCCTTTGACGACTAAATCAGCATAAATCGTATTTAAATCGGTAGAAATAACCGTGCCGTCCTTAATCGAACTGCCGCTAAGATTTAGCGTGTATTTTCCTTCGACATTTTCAAGCGGAATATAATTATCCCAATTATACCCACTAGAAATAATATTTGAGCTAAGTGCGCCACCCGTCAAAGATGTTGTACAAAGTTGGGTCACGTCGTCTACCGTGCGGAAAAGGTAATTGTTGCTAAGCATAGTGTAACTTATTCCGCCGATTGTGAAGGTGTCGCCCTTATTTAGTTTTTCCAACGTGTAGGCATTTTCCGTAGCTGATACTTGAATGCCGTCGCCGCCCGTGACTGAAATACTATCTCCACCAGCCGCGATTACACTTGCTGTCAAAGCGACGCTCGCGCCCAAGGCAAGCGCGGCAGTTCCCTTATTCAGCGTGGAAGAATCAGCAGTAGTGTCAATGGTTAGCGCAGTGACTGCGGTATAAGGTCTGTCGTTGACAGTGAAAGTGCCGGTTTCGGGCGTGATGATTTGCGCTTCAAATGGTGCGCTTATGCCAGACTTATCCGCCATATTCGCCGCGTCTATAATATATTTGTGGTCGGCAATTTTCTTTGTGAAGGTGTAAAGCTGAGTAGTATCGTCGTAACCTTGCAGGGCGTAGACTTTGGAAACGCTATCGCCGGCATTATCGACGAAAACGCCCGTTGCTTGACTTTGAAGGGTAAGCGTTGAGCCGCTACCAGAAACGAACATTTCTTGATAGTTCGCGCCCGTGAGTGAATCGCTTGTAATTTTGCCGCCTAACGTATCGTCTACATAAAGTTTTTCATGACCTCTGACGATACCAACATTTTTGTAGACATAATCGGTGTCGGAAAGTTTGAAGCCTTCGCCGTCGTTCAAGCCGCTGAACGTAATCAAGCCGTTGTCAAGCCCAACATTAATTGTCGAAGAATCCGCTATTGCAATCGTATCGTCGGAAGTGTTGACGGTCGTTGCGCTTGATAAATTTGCCAGCGTGCCGGAGCCTAAGCTGACTTGCGCGACATTATCAAGCGTTGCATTTGTTCTTGTCGCGTCGACAATGAATAATTCATCTGTCGAAGTCAAAGTTTTAACAGCAAAGGACGCGCCCGCCGCATTAATCCGAACGTCTTTAAAATATCCGCTTAAGCCCGCTCTGACACCTTCAACCGTAATCAAATTGGGATTGCTGTTGGCAGTCACTGCGCCTTTTCTATCACTCAAGGTGAAATTTGAACCGTTCTTAGTTAGTGCGCCGTAAATGCTCTTGAGACTGTCTACGCTGTCAATAAATACTTTTGGCGTCGACGTCTCTTTAATGATTATCGCGCCATCGTCAATAGCTTCGACTTCCGCCCAATTATCAGCGGCAGTTCCATTAAGGCTTGCGACTTTTACGCCGTCTTCGTTCTTAACGTCAAGGGAATTTATCCATAAATAATTGTTTGTGTTATTTTTCTTGACGAAGCCCGCCGAACGCTTGATAAAAGTATCGCTATTGACTTTGAAATTATCTTCGTCGGAAATGTCTTTGACTGTTGAGCCGCCGCTTGAAGTAAGGCTGACGCTTATTCCGCTATCTTTATCGGCAGAGGAAAGGAGTTGATAAGTATCATTGTTGATAGTGATAATTTCGTCAGCAACGTCAAGCCCCGTCACGTCGACAACGCCGTCAATTAAACTTGCCGTTACGGTGCTACTTTCGCCAACATTAATAACTTGACCGTCGGCAGTAAGCGTTTGAGTAATGTCGCTTAAATTCCACGCGCCGCCTATTAAGCTAATGCCGGTTGCGTTGGAACTCAAGCTTGACGCTGTACCTGCCATGCCGTCAGAATAATCAACCGTAAAACCTTCCGTGGCGTTTATCGCGGCAAATGTCGTGTTGCCCGCCGTGATTGGAATATCCAAATAGTATTTTTTATTTGCTATCGCAGTCAAGCTAACTTTAGAATTTTGACCGAGTGTAATACTCGACAAAGCTTTAGTAGCGGTCTCGCCGTCTAATATGAAGCGGCCGTTTTCGTCGGTGGGTTTGCTTAGCTTGCCGTAAATTTCCGTTGGGTCGTCTTCGTTGACAACAAAAGCTAAACTTTTTGAGCCGAGCGTATATGAATCAATCGTCAGTTTGTCGTCATTTATTTCGACTGCGCCAAGCCAGTTATCGTTATCAGTCAATTTATTAATATCGACGCTACCATTATTTGGAATGTTATCGCTCAACCAATATTGATTCTCGTCAGAGTCAGTCTCACTCCGCTTTATGTTGCCATTTGAAAGCATTTGGTAGTTGTAATCGCCGACTTTGAATTTATCTACTTCGCCGCTTGTGGTCAATGCGCCGATACTCGCGCTGGTGCCGCCGACCATGACTAAAATACCGTTGCTTTCGCCGCCCTTAATGAAAGATATTTCCTTACCATTGGCAGTTACTGTCTGTGAAGGATCGGTTAAAGCGATATTGCCGCCCGTCTGCGAAATTTTCTTTGCGCCAGTTATGCTCGCGTATGAACTGCCGAATAAATTACTATTGGAATTATTAGCATAAGTTACAGTGAAAGCATTATCGTCATTAACGCTGAATTCTGCGCCAGAAACTTCCGTTTTAATGTTTGTATATCGGAAAGTATTTGGGAAGTAGAAAGAAGGTGGCGTTCTGTTTGAGCCAATACTTACTGAATTAACGGTATCCCAACTGCTAGCAGTGAGACTATAACCCGCATCATTGGAGCCGCTTAACGCACCGAGACTGGAACTTAGCGCGTTGTTAAGAATAATCCACTTGCTAGCAGTGCCAGTTGGCGGAACAGCAAGGACAGAATCTTTAGAAAGAGAAATGTAAGCGTCCCAGTTGCTATCATTCGTCAAGCCGTTAGCTACTTCTGAACTTAGGACGAAGCCCGAATCCGAATTAAAATTTTTGTTCCAAACTTGACCGCTTTTAAGTAAGTTATCGCCTTTTACACTATAAGCAACTCCGCCTGTAGTGAAAATGTCGCCGTCATTCAAGCCGGTAAGGATGACGCTATCACCAGCCGCAACGGTTATTGAGCCGCCGCCTACGGAAACAGTATTGGCAGAAGTTCTAACAGTGTTAATAGTGGTATCGAGGAGAACGGAACCGCTAAGCAAAGAAGATTTTTTATCATTGTGTGATTTTATGCCCGATTGAATTACAAGCGCGGAGTTAGCTTTGTATAAACCGTCGTTTATTTTTATGACTTGATTATTATCAGCGGCTTTTATCGAAGTATCAAAATTAGTAGACAAAGAAATGGCTTCACTGCCTAAATCAACTGTTTTTATCGAATCAGCTGATTTTATCGAAGTCAAAACAAAAGTATTATTTGCGCCGGAAATGCTTGCGTAGCTGGCTCCTGGGATTGGGCTTTTATCGACGACGAGTGTTCTAGCTGAAGTGCCGGAAGAAATGGTTATAGCGTTGTCTTCAAGCGGGAGCATATTAAACCATTTACTATCGTCAATAATGTCAGCGGTCGATATTATGTTTTGAGTCGTCTTAGTTGATTTGGGCAGAATAGAATTATTTTGAGAAAGACCGATAGTCCCCAAGCTGTAGCTAGTTGAATTATCTATAACAAAGGATTCGCCTACGTCCAATGCAACGGAAGATTTATTCCCGCTAGCCGTCAAAGTTATTATCGCACTGCCGCTGGCTTGAATATATTGCGAACTGTTCGCGCTCGCTAAGACGTTGACGCCCAGGACGCTATCAGCAAGCAATGTGCCGCTAATCAAGGAAGCCGCTGTCACGCCGGAAAGGCTTGCACCTTTATTAAACGTGACTTTATAAGTATTGTTGTCGGTAATGGCTGTTGGCACGAAAGACGCGGTGGAAGATTTTACCGGCACATTTTCAAAGCCTTTACCCGTAAAAGTAATGTCCGAAACGCCCGACGAAGCAGTAACAGACGTAATTGTAGCTTCTTTATCTGTTTTTGTCAGCGTGAAGGATTTTTTATTTGCTTTAGTGAGGGTGCCGTAAGTTTTTTCGTAATCACTATCAATAAGAATTGCGGAACCAGAAGAATTTGTATCGGGCAAAGAGGTTGAAATTGTTGCAACGCCGTTTGTCAACGGCAAAATGTTTAACCAATTATCTTTATTAGTGAGGTCTGAAACTACAACGGAGTTATTGTCTAAGGAATGTTTATTTTCTTCTCCATAATTCCAAAGAGCGGTTCCTTTACTGCTATCGCCCTTCACCAAACCTGCTGATTTTATGCTGTAATAATCATTTCCATATTTCAAGACTTCGTCTGAGTTAAAATTGCTGATTGTGACGTCGCCTGTGCTACCGCTAATGTTGAAATTCATTTCCCCGCTAACGACGCTGTAAGAATTACTGTTAAGGGTGAAGCAGCCCTTATTTAAATCAGTGATTGAGCCTAACGAATTGGCTTTATCGTAGAAAATGTTTTTTTCGTTGGACATTTTGAGAGAGGGCGGTTTAGTACTTTCTCCCCCAAGATTGATTGTTTGCGTATTTTCTGCCTTTATAGCACCGTCTAAGAGGGTTAATTCCGTCGCGCCGCCGATAATCGGATTTTTCTCTGTACTGTTTACCGTAAAGACGCCGTTGCTTGTGTTATTGACTAAGAAACTTACGCCGCCTGCCGTCATAATGGTGACATTTTTGTTATCAGCATTTTTAGCAAAGTCGCTATCAACGGTTATGTTGCCACCTGTCAAGGAAATTATGTCGAGCTTTTTCCATTTGTTGTCGTTGTCGCCTTTGACTAATTCATATTCTTTTTTGTCGCCGCCACTAACAGTTTTAAGATCGCCATATCTTTCAGTAGGCTTAGAAGGATCATCAACGAGTATTGCTGGGGCAGAATGAGAGGTGCCGCCGCCGACATAAAAAACATAAGCGTTTTCATCGCCTGCATATATTCCGGATTCGGAACCAAACAAGGTTGTTATATTGGATTCATTAATTTGGGAAATCTGAACAGCGACAGCGGCAGTAGTGTCTGTTATATCGCTGTTGCCGCCAACCGGAGTGACGTTATAAAGAGCACCTGTGCCAGCCTCTCCAGCGGTAATCCCCAGTAAACCACGAGTATATTTTGTATTTCCTATATAGAAGGATTCGCCGTAATCAATGTCGCCGATAACTTGAACAGTATTATTATTGCCGCTACCGCTGATTGACTGAATAACGGTTATGCCGTCGTCGCTGATTGAATCACTTCTAATGATATAGTTGCCTGCTGTAATCGACTGCGCGGAGTCACTGCTCAAGATACTGCCGGAAACTAAGCTTACACCACTTAAGCCGCCGACTTTAGCAACAACAGCATTATTATTACTTTTGCTAGAAGTGACTGTGAAGTTTGAAGGATCCGTCGTGGTTCCCTTATCTAAGACTAGGAAATTAGCTAGTGTGTTATTGCTCGTGCCGAAGCGGACATGAGTATTTGAAAAATTGCCAGTAAAGTTTACAGATTGTACGCTCTGAGAATTACTGTTGCCAGTCGTATCGATAAATACTGAGCTTAAAGTATTTTGATTATGATCAGAACTAATACTAATGTTGTAAGTGCCAGAACCAGTCCTATTCAAGAAGCCGTAGATATCTCCAACTTCAAGAGAATCTTTAGAGCCTGTTACGCTAATAATATAGCGTGGTTCGCTCGTAGTCATCGATTCGTACTTTGCACTAGAGATAGTAACTGCGGCGTCTTTAGAACCGATATAATCTTTGAAATTGTCAGGGGCTAAGTTATATACTCCATTTTTATTATTAGTACTGTTCGGAGTAAAAAGCTGGAAGTCATTTTCATTTTCTAAACTGTCTTTGTCATAAGACATTATCATACTATTTTTTTGTATTTTATATGTCTTTTTTGGGTTAGCTACGTTATCGTTCCTAGTAACCGTAAATTTCTTTCCAACCTTCTCACTATCGTCAATGCCTGTGACGGATACGCCAAGGTCACCTGAAGCGTTGCCATAAACGAAAGTCACACTGCTGTTACTGGGATTACAAATAATTGAATCTTCTTTTCCTGCGTTGAGTGTGAAAGAGTTACTATTCTTGACTTTGACAAAGGTATTACCATCAGCATCTACTGTTACCGGTGCATTACTAATAAGCATACTGTCCTTGAACATTCCGCGCCCAATAATAATTGTGTTATTACCTTCATTTTGGTCTATAGCATAATTAGTTAGTGTTACTCCACCCAAACTAGAATTTATTGTCCAAGGATAATAGCCCCTTACAAGCTTAACATCATTACCTAATTCAAAAGTTTGACCTTTATGATAAAAATTGCTCCCAGTGTAAGAAGCATTTATGACACCGCTTACCACATTTACTTTTGAATAGATCGGTTTAGAATTAATTGTTCCAGAAAATGAGCGAGCAGTACTTGGCGCCTCATATGAAATTACAGCGTTTACTGAGTCTTTATACTCCATGAGACCAAAAACGGCGTTTCCGGCGTCAATTATTAAAGGAGAGTCACCGATGAATGCATTTGTACCGCTACTTACAGTTCTGCCAAGATCGATTGATGCACCATTCGCTAAGGATATGCCGCCCCACTTGCTCAGATTAAGGTCAGAATTCTTAATATTATTATCTGCTCCCAAGCTGTATTTATTAGCTGCACCGGTGGTAACAAGGGTAGCAAGCGCAGTAGTACCGTATGCTATAAGTGTAGGATTTTCAGTGGCACCACTACTGTTAAGGGTAATCTGCTCTCTAGCGTCAAGGAAAGTGCCACCGTATGCCTTTGTTGTTGCGGCGACAATGCTTGCGACGGGTAAAACAGAATCCGTAAGCCAAGTCGAGCCAACAACTAATGGTCTAAGAGAAGCGTCGCCATTTTTAACCAAACCGAGTTTTGTCTTCGTGTAAGTTTCGGTGGAGCTTCCATTGGCGATAACAAAAGATTCGCCAACATCAATATCGCCCAAAGTGGCGCTGGTACCGTTGCCATATACAATTATGCCGTCGGAGCCGCCCGTGTAACCCGAAATAGAATAAGTACCTGACTTGATTGTTTGCTTATTGTTAGCGGTGATCACGGAGCCACTAATCAAAGATATTTCGGCTGCTCCGCTACTTAAAGAAACTTGTTTTGACGACTCTTTTTTAACTAACGTAAAGTTGTCGTTCGCGCTATCTACGTGCAGAGTAGTTTCGCTCGCTATTAAAGTTGGAGTGCCAGTTGCGCCCGCAAAGTTTGAAGTAAAGGAAACACCGACACTTAAAACAGTGGCATCATTTACAGTGATACTCGAAAGCGTATTATTCTCCGAACCTGAAACCGATTGGACGCGATATTCATTGTTTATGTCGTTTGGTCTCAATCTGGCGTAAATCGAAGGCGACGCATTGGAAGTATCCATAGCGTAGATACCTTGATAGCCAACCGTAGAAAAATTATCAGCAGTAAGAGTAATAGCAGCTTTATCATCGTTTTTATTTACCGTTACAACTTTATAATATTTATCAGTTGGGCTTTCGAGAGCAGTGCCAGATAAAGTTACTTTTGATACTGAATTATCATTGATAAAACCGCCGTCGACAAGAATTCCAGAAGTAGACTTTGAAAGAGTCGAATGAAGTGTGCTAATTCCATTAACAGTGTCGCCAATTAAAAAGACATCGCCGTTGTCAAGCGAGTCGACGATTGCCATTGAGCTGGAACCTATCGTAATAATTACGCCGTCCGCGCCTGGTTTATCAAGTTTATAATTCCATGCTCTTCCATCCGCATCGTTTACAAAAAAATTTCCCCTTGCAGTTGAAAGACTTACAACTGCGAATGCATTTTCAGTGTCGTCAGAATTAACAGTGACGCTGACATTACCGTCGCTTCCCGCTTTAATAGTTCTTTTATCATTTTCGCCGTTACCGAATGATAAAATAATCGAGTTATCTTCGGCAAGGACGGTTGTCTTCGGGTCGTCGTCGAAGCGTTGCAAGTCAAAAATGAAATCGTCCATAATTTAGCTCTCCTTTCCTTGAATTTTTTCTTATAAATTAATCGAACGAACCGCAATTTTTCTTAATGTATATTATAATAATCGTGCTAGCAAAAGTGTATTAGGATTTAGTTAAAAAAAGGAATTAGGAACAGCAAATTGATTCTACATTCCTAATTCCGAATCCCAACTTTGATTTCTACTTCAACATTGCTAGCATAGTGCCAGCCGCGACCGCCGTGCCGATAACGCCCGCGACATTCGGTCCCATAGCGTGCATTAAAAGATAATTGCCCGGTTTAGCTTTCATGCCGACCAGTTGCGAGACACGCGCCGCCATAGGAACAGCCGAGACGCCTGCCGAGCCGATAAGCGGATTGATTTCGCCGCCTGTGACTTTGCACATAATTTTTCCGAAAAGTAAGCCGCCCGCCGTGCCGCCCATAAACGCGACAAGACCAAGCCCGATAATCAGCAACGTATCAGCCCTAAGGAATGATTCAGCGTTCATAGTCATACCAGTGCCGGTGCCTAGGAAAATAGTAACGATATTTATAAGTGCATTCTGCGCGGTATCGCTAAGACGGTCAGTAACGCCCGATTCGCGAAAAAGATTGCCCAGCATTAAGCAACCGAGAAGTGCCGCGATAGGCGGAAGAAGTAAGCTAATAAAAATCGTCGAGACAATCGGGAAAACAACGCGCTCAAATTTCGTGACGGGGCGAAGTTCCTTCATAACGATTTCGCGTTCAGCCTGCGTCGTCATGAGTTTCATAATCGGCGGCTGAATCATGGGAACGAGCGACATATAAGAATAAGCCGCGACCGCGATAGCTCCGAGCAAATGGGGCGCAAGTTTCGTTGAAAGATAAATTGACGTAGGACCGTCTGCGCCACCAATGATACCGATAGCCGCCGCCTCATGGACGTTGAAGCCGACAAGCATAGCTCCGCCCAGCGCGACGAAAACGCCAATTTGCGCCGCCGCACCAAGTAATAAAGTTGTAGGACGTGCAAGAAGCGGACTAAAGTCAGTCATTGCGCCGATACCTAAAAAGATTAGCGGCGGGAAAATTTCGTAGGTAATGCCGTAATTAATAGCCTTCATGACGTTCATTTCTTCGCCGAAAAAGCCGGTGTTCGGGAAGTTGGCAAGGATACAACCAAAGGCAATCGGTCCTAATAACAATGGCTCGAATTCTTTAACAAAAGCCATGTACAAAAGAACAAGTCCAACAAGAATCATGATACCGTTGCCCATAGTGAAGGCGGAAAAGCCGCTGTCATTCCAAACTGCTTGGAGCGACACCGAAAAAGCATTTAAAGCTTCCAAAATGAATCACTCCTTTCTATTTGCGTGGAACGTTGTTAAATCTAGCAGCGGCTCTCCACGGAGTGCCCTCGTGGTTGATAATGCGGACTGCCTTGACTTGACCAGCGAAACCATAAGCGGTAATTGCCGCCGAAATAGCCGCGATAATTTCGGGCGAAACTCCCTGTTCTACGACGGGTTCGGGCAATGGAGCCGCTGAAGGTTCCGACTTTACAGCAACAAGCGGTTCTTCTTCAGACTGCGCGGGTTTTTCGGGTTCTTTGGTCGGGTCAACCATGTGAATTAATTTGATAAGAAACATAAGTGCTATCAGAACAATGAAGACGACCGTCATGTTAATCATCATTATGATTAGCGGGTTAGTCGTTACCGGAGAATGTTCCATAGAAAAAATCACCTCGATAAATAATTGCAAAGCTAATAGCATTATAAATGGCTTGCGTGAAAAAATAAAGAACTATTTTGCATTTTAGGAAGAAAATTCAACTCGACGGCGAAAAATCCTTTTTGCATAGAAAACATTTTTGGGGAGGAGATTTTATGAAGACGATAATTAATGGGCGGCTAATACTGCCGGAAAAAATCTGCGCGGGTGCTTTGAACTTCGACGAGAAAATAATTTCAATCGGCGAGCCAGTCAGCGGCGCGGAAGTTATCGACGCGGAAAATAATTTTGTGTCGGCGGGCTTTATAAATATTCACATACACGGAGCGGCGGGCGTCGACACTATGGACGAAGACATTGGCGCGTTGAAAAAGTTAGCGGAATTTTTGCCGTCAACGGGCGTCACGAGTTTTCTGCCTACGACAATGACTATGCCGCTTGAAAAAATTTATCGGGCATTGGAACGCATACGGCTTGGAAAAAATTTTACTAGCGGCGCGAAAATTCTGGGCGCACACGTCGAAGGACCTTTCATCAGCAAGAAATTTAAAGGCGCGCAGGCTGAAGAAAATATTTTATCCGCTAACTTTGAACTGTTTAGAAATTTCTTTGACGTGATTAAAATCATGACGGTTGCCCCCGAAGTTTTAAACTTCTCCCATCTCCCCTTGCCCTTTTCCCTTTCAATCGGTCACAGCGCGGCGACTTACGAAGAGGCAATGACGGCGATTGAACGCGGCGCGAATCACATAACGCACCTTTTCAACGCGCAGACAGGGTTTCACCACAGGAAGCCGGGCATTGTCGGGGCGGCTCTCGATTCAAGCGCGATTGTCGAATTGATTGCCGATAATGTTCACGTGCACCCCGCCGCGCAGAGGCTTGTTGCTAAGATTAAGCCGCGAAACGAAATTATTTTGATAACTGATTCTTTGCGGGCTTGCGGCTTAGGCGACGGCGTTAGCGAACTCGGCGGGCAAAAAGTTTTCGTCAAGGGCAACCTTGCCACGCTTGAGGACGGCACGATTGCCGGCAGTGTCGCGACTATGAATGACGTTTTAAAGATTTTCTGCGCGAACACTTCAACTGACATTGCGGCGGGCGTCGAAATGGTTACAAAAAATCCCGCTGTCGAATTGGGCATTTTCGACAAGACGGGCAGTTTAGAAGTCGGCAAGTCGGCGGATATTACTATTTTTGACGACGACCTCAATATCAAGAAAACTTTCGTCAATGGGCAAAGAAATTTCTGATTGACTCGGCGGCAGTTTTATTCATACTCGGCACGGCGGCAAGTTCTTCGACCGTAGCCGATTTTATTTTTGCCAACGTCCCGAACTTTTTAAACAACTCCGAACGCCGCTTTGCTCCGATTCCCGCCACGTTATCAAGTTCCGATTTAAGATTGCGTTTGCGGCGTAATTTTCTATGATACGTAATGGCGAAGCGGTGCGCCTCGTCGCGAATACGTTGCATAAGTTTTAGTGCTTGTGAATCTTTTGGCAACTCGACGGGAATTGACGAGCCTTCGACAAAAATCAATTCAAATTGCTTAGCAAGCCCGACGACCGGCACGCTATGACCTGCGCCGCGAATTATTTCCAGTGCGGAACTTAACTGTCCTTGCCCGCCGTCGATAACGATTAAGTCCGGCAAATTTTCCGCAGAAGAATAGCGGCGCGTCGTGACTTCGCGCATTGATAAAAAATCATCGGGCTTGCCTTCAGTTGAACGAATTTTAAAGCGGCGATAACTTTTCTTATCGGACGAGCCATTTTCAAAGACGACCATTGAAGCGACAGTTTCCGCGCCTTGTATGTGCGAAATGTCGAAGCATTCCATACGCCGCGGGAGTTTCGGCAGGTTTAAAAAGTTTTTCAGCTCTTCGACCGCGCCGACTGTCTGCGCATTTTTTATTTGACTCCGCGCAGATTCTTCCGCTAAAAATTTTTCCGCGTTCTGAATTGCCATTTCGACAAGCGAACGCTTGACGCCGCGTTTCGGTTCGATTAACTTCGCGCCGAGCCATTCGCCTAAAATTTTCAAGTCGTCGTCGGCTAACGTCGTGGGCAATAAAATTTCTGACGCTGATATTTGCGCCCGCGAATAATATTGCTTGATAAATTCCGTGACGGCTTGCGCGTCGCTTTCGTCAGCCGCCCCGCTTAATAGAAAACTTTCGCGCCCAGTAACTTTGCCGTCGCGAACGAAAAAAATTTGTGCGCAAGTTTCGCCGTCAAGCCGCGCCAATCCGATTGCGTCAACGTCGCCCGTATCCGTAACGATTTTTTGTTTCTCCGTGACTTTCTTTATCGCCGCTAAAATATCGCGCAGTTTAGCCGCTCGCTCAAAGTTCAAAGCCTCTGCCGCCTCCGTCATCTGATTAGAAAGTTCGCGTTCAACCTGCGCGGTTCGCCCTTCTAAAAATTTTTCGGCGGCATTGACAAAGCGCATATAATCTTCGCGGGAAATTTTATTTGCGCAGGGCGCGAGGCATCGTTTAATATGAAATTCAAGGCACGGACGCTTAGCAAAAGTCCTGCACGTTCTCAGCGGGAAAATTTTTTTCAAGAGCTGAAGAGTTTCCTTGACGGCAAGCCCGCTGGTATAAGGACCGAAATAGCGCGAGCCGTCATGAATAACGCGGCGCGTCAAAACAATTCGCGGGAACTCTTCGGCAGTCAGCTTGAGATAAGGATAACTCTTGTCGTCCTTGAGGCTGATATTGTAGCGCGGGCGATACTTCTTAATCAAATTGCATTCGAGAATCAAAGCTTCGACTTCGCTGGCGGTTATAATCGTCTCGAAGTCGGCGACCTTAGCAACCATAGCTTTGACTTTCGCGCCGTGATTTTTATTGGACTGGAAATATTGTCGAACGCGATTTTTGAGAACGACCGCTTTGCCGACGTAAATAATTTTCCCGCGAGAATCTTTCATGAGGTAGACGCCCGGCGACACGGGCAATGTCTTCAACTTTTCCTGAAGAATATCCATTGTAAAATTCCTTTCGGAGGGCAGGTTATGAAGTTTAGAATTTATACTGACGGTTCGTGCCTTGGCAATCCTGGCGCGGGCGGTTGGGCGGCGGTTCTCGTCAACGTGAACAATCAGCGCGAAGAAATTTTCGGCGGCGAAGAGCATACAACTAATAATCGCATGGAACTGACAGCGGCGATTAAGGCTCTGGAAAAAATTCAAGCGGGCGACAGCGCGGAACTTTTCACCGACAGTAGCTATCTTAAAAATGCGTTCACTAAAGGTTGGCTAGAAAATTGGAAGCGTAAAGGCTGGGTGACAGCTACGGGCAGTCCTGTTTTGAATAAGGATTTATGGCTTGCGCTTGACGAATTGATTTCAAGTCGCGCCGTGAATTTTAATTGGGTCAAAGGGCACGCCGGAAATTATTTCAATGAGCGTTGCGACGAATTGGCGCATTCGACTGCGGAAAAATTTCAACGCGGCATTTTAAAAAATCCTCCGCCGCAAAAATTTATTCCACGCGGGCAACTAAGTTTGTTTGACTGAAAAAATTATATCACAAAATCAAATTTTCGTCGGGCTGTATTTTTTCTGAAAGTATGCTATAATAATCACGTAAAAATTTTAAGGAGGCGACGAACTTGAAGCTCGCAAGCGTGATAAGCGAACAGCTAACAAATCTTTTCCAACGGCGCAAAGAAGTCGAGCCAGATGAACTTATAAAAGCTCTTGAACGCGAAGTCGCTAAGAAAAAAAATAAGGATAAACTCGTCCCAAATTCCTATACAATTTACCTTTGCGAAGAAGATTGCCACCGGCTAAGCGCGGCGCGATTGATAAAGTCTCTGCATGAGGCGGTTGAACGCAAAGTTATTCGCGAAAATTGCTTTATGGAAGGAAAACTTTCCGTCAAAATTAAAAAGCAATCGACGGGCGATAATCCTATCGTCATTGAATCCGAATACGTCGTTCCGATTGATTCCGAAGTCGACACCATTAATCTTGAAAATGACGTTCTGTCCCATACGCTGATTGAGGACCTTAGCTCCAACGACAGCGACAACACCATTATTGCCGACAAGACGAAAATAATTAAATCAATGCGCACGTCGCCCACGCGCAAAATTGAATACAATCTCGCCGTCATCACCGATTTTAAAAACGCGGAAGTTGTTTGCGGCGAAAGGCAAATTTATCTCGGACGCAAGACGACAAATGATTTCGTCCTTGAAGACGATAGCGTCTCGCGGATTCACGCTTACATTTCCTACGAACGCCACCGCCATATCATTTACGACGCGGGCAGCCTTAACGGTACGTTCGTCAACAAAAAGCCGATAAGCAGTTGCGAACTGAAAGACGGCGATAAAATTTTAATCGGCAACACAACGCTAACTTATAAAGTTTTGTAAAAAAATCCCCTGCAACTGCGCGGGGGACAATTTTTTTATGGACAATTTATCTTACGACGATATTAATAAGCTTGTTCGGGACGGCGATAATTTTAACAATCTTTTTGCCCGCCGTCAGCTCAGCGACTCGCGGCAAGGTCGGCGCAAGTTTTTCTAAATCGCTTTTGCTCAAGCCGACAGGAATTTTAACATGCTCGCGAACTTTGCCGTTAATCTGTATGACAATCTCAATTTCTTCCTCGACAATCGCCGCGGCGTCAAAGGTCGCCCAACTTTGTTTGTGAACGTCGCCGTCAAAAAATTTGCTCCAAAGTTCTGCGGAAATGTGCGGGACGAATGGCGCAAGCATTATCAGAAGATTTTTCGCAAGCTCTCGCGCTAAATTCGGGTTAATCGGCTTGTCTTGGAAAACGTGCATTGCGTTGACAAGTTCCATAAGCGAACTAATCGCCGTATTGAAGGCAAAACGGTCGCGAACATCTTCCGTAACTTTTTTAATCGTCTTGTGCAACGTGCGCCGCAGTGAAATTTCTTCGTCAGTCAAAGCTTGCACGTCGTAAGAATCTGCGCCGGATTTAATCGCGTCGCCGAATATGCCTAAAATCCTCCAGACGCGATTTAAAAATCTGAACGAACCTTGAACGCCTTCATCGCTCCAATCTAAATCGCGCTCAACCGGCGCGGCGAACAAGATAAACAATCTGGCAGTGTCCGCGCCATATTTGCTGATAATTTCTTCGGGGCTAACGACATTGCCCAGAGACTTCGACATTTTCGCGCCGTCCTTGATAACCATGCCTTGCGTCAACAAATTGGAAAACGGCTCGTCATAGTCCAAAAGCTTAGCGTCGCGCAAAACTTTGGTGAAAAATCTGGAGTAAAGCAAATGTAAAATCGCGTGCTCAATGCCACCAATGTATTGGTCGACGGGATTCCAATAATTAACCTTGTCGCGGGCGAAGGGCATTTTGTCGTTATGTGGGTCGGCGTAGCGCATATAATACCAACTCGAACAAATAAACGTGTCCATAGTATCGGTTTCGCGGTGAGCATGACCGCCGCATTTCGGGCAAGTGCATTCGTTAAACTGCTTGCTTGTCGAAAGCGGACTCAATGCGCCCTGCTTAAACTCCACATCGTCGGGAAGTTTTACGGGCAAATCTTCTTCGGGAACGAGAACTTCGCCGCACTTGTCGCAGTAGATAACGGGAATAGGTGCGCCCCAATAGCGTTGACGACTTATCAGCCAGTCGCGCAGACGATAATTAACTTTGCGCTTGCCGAATCCTTGCCGCTCTGCCTCGTCCATAATCGCTTTAAAGCCCGTTTGAAAATCCATGCCCGTAAACTTGCCGGAATTAACCATAACGCCTTCATGTTCGATATAAGCCGCGTCCATTTCCTCAAGCTTAAGTTCTTTGTCTTTAGGCTGAAGCGTCAAAATAATGTCAAGCCCGTATTTTTTCGCAAACATCCAGTCGCGTTGGTCGCCGGAAGGAACGCCCATAACCGCGCCCGTGCCGTACTCGAACACGACGTAATTTGTTATCCAAATTTGAACTTTGCGCCCGTTGAAAGGATTAATGCAATAAAAGCCCGTGAAAATTCCTTCCTTCTCGGACTCGCTCGACGTGCGCTCAATGTCGCTTTGACTGCGAGCTTTTTCGCAGAATTTTTTAAGCTCGTCAGCTTTAGGAGAAACCGCGCAGATTTTTTCAACCAGCGGGTGTTCGGGAGCCAGCGCAAGAAAAGTTATACCAAACGACGTATCGGGGCGCGTGGTGTAGACGGAAATTTTTTCGCCGAGTTCGGGCGCGTCCAAAGAAATTTCCAAGCCTTCAGAACGTCCAATCCAATTTTCCTGCATAATCTTGACGCGAGTTGGCCAGCCCGTCAACTTGTCAAGGTCGGCTAAAAGTTCGTCGGCATAAGCCGTAATTTTGAAGAACCATTGCGCCAAATTTTTTTTATGAACTTCGGAATCGCAACGCCAACATTTTCCGTCAATAACTTGCTCATTCGCTAAAACCGTGCCGCACTTGTCGCACCAATTAACTGCCGCTTCTTTCTTGTAAGCAAGCCCGCGTTTATAGAAAAGTTCAAACAGCCACTGCGTCCAGCGGTAATAATCTTCGCGGCAAGTCTCAACTTCGCGCTCCCAATCGTAAGCAAGCCCCATAGCTTTTTGCTGCGCCGTCATGTTCTTGATATTGGCAAAAGTCCAATCGCCAGGCTTTACGCCGTGAGCAATCGCGGCATTTTCTGCGGGCATTCCAAAAGCATCAAAGCCCATTGGGTGCAAGACGTTATAACCTGCCATCATGCGATAACGCGCAACCACGTCGCCTATTGAATAATTCCGAACGTGCCCCATATGCAAATTTCCCGAAGGATACGGGAACATTTCCAGCGCGTAATATTTCGGGCGGCTCTCGTCCTCAACCGTGCGATAATAATCCGGCGCGTTCCAAACTTCTTGCCATTTCTTTTCAATTTCCTGTGGGGAATATTTCTCCATTTAATTCGCCTCCTGTTAAGTGCTCGTCAATGTTTGAATCGTTTTTCAACCTTTGTAAATATCAGCGGAATTATAAACAGTATCGAAAAGAACGGCAAGAATGCCTTAAAAAATTCGTACGTTTCGACGCTGAATAAAACTTTCATTATCGGATAAATCACGACTGCTATAACGCCCAAAATCGCAAAGCCGATTATGATTCTCCACAGCCGGTCTTTGAAACTAATTTTTATACTGAAATTTATAAACCGTTGCTCCAAAAACCACCCCAAGAAAAATGCTAGCCCGAATCCTAGTGCGTCGAAAGCGTCCGTTCGTGCCTTCAGCGGGTCGACGATTATTTTTCCGTTCAAAAATTCTTCCGGATACGGCTTGAAGTACAGCCACAAGAACACGACTAAGCAGAATATCAGCCCGCCAAGAAAAAATAATACTTGCCGCTCTTTGTCTTTGCCTATCCACGCGAAAAATTTTTCAGCCACGAAAAATAATCCGATTGAATACGCTATCGCAAATATGACATCTTGCGGCGTGTGCATTCCTAAAAAATTTCGGCTGAACGCTACCAAAAATACTATCAGCCCGCAAGGAATTATCAGCACCGGCAAAACTTTCCTGTAGAAAAACGCTAAGCCACCATAAACCGCCGTCGTAAATTGCGTGTGACCGCTCGGAAAGGAATACTCCGACGCCTCTTTTAACGCTTCCGCTGAAGGTATCAAGCCCGCGTCCTTTATCCACGGACGATAAACGCAAAATGTTCCTTTTATAAGGTCGTTAATCACTCGTCCGCACGTCGCGTTGAACAGGATAAAAATTCCCGCTTGCTTGTTAAAACACCAAAATAAAATCGCAGGTATCGCCGCCGATAATGAGCTTTTGGGTATATTTGATATAAACGTAAAAAAGCCCTCGCCGCCCCAATCGTTGCGAATTTCCTGCAGAAATATTAAATAATCTAAATCCACAATGCGCCTCCTCAGTACAGCGGATATTTTTTACAAAGTGCGGCGACTCTTTCACGCGCCTCAACTTTTTTATCTTCGTCAGTCGGATTGTCCAGAACCAACGCAATAATATTTGCAACTTCGCGCATATCGTCTTCCATAAAGCCGCGCGTCGTCAAAGCAGGACTGCCAAGCCTTAAACCGCTCGTGACAAATGGGCTACGCGGCTCAAACGGTATTGTATTCTTATTCGCCGTGATATTTACTTCGTCAAGCACGTTTTGCGCCTCTTTGCCCGTGATATTTTTGCTCGTTAGGTCGACAAGCATTAAATGATTGTCCGTGCCGCCGCTAACTATTCTAAATCCGTCTTTTTGGAGCGTTTCAGCTAAAATTTTCGCGTTCTTGATAATCTGCGCGGCATATTTTTTAAATTCCGGTTGCAATGCCTCGCCAAATGCTACAGCTTTTGCCGCTATCACGTGCATTAAAGGTCCGCCCTGCGTGCCCGGAAAGATTGCTTTGTTAAATTGCTTGCCAAATTCCGCGTCTTTGCACAAAATCAACCCGCCGCGAGGTCCTCTAAGCGTTTTATGCGTCGTCGAAGTCACTACGTCGGCAAAAGGTAGCGGACTTGGGTGCAATCCCGCCGCAACTAGCCCTGCAATGTGCGCCATATCAACCATTAAATACGCGCCGACCTTTTTAGCCGTGTTCGCGAGCCGTTCAAAGTCGATTATCCGCGAATATGCCGACGCACCCGCCACAATTATTTTCGGACGGCAATTTTCCGCGATTTTTTCTAATTCATCATAGTCAATCGTTTCAGTTTCGCGGCTAACTCCGTACGGTACGATTTTAAAATACTTTCCGCTCATATTTACCGGCGAACCGTGCGTTAAATGCCCGCCGTCAGTTAAATTCATGCCCATAATAACATCGCCAGGCGTCGCAAGCGCAAAATATACCGCCATGTTCGCTTGTGCGCCCGAATGCGGCTGAACATTTGCATATTCGCAATCAAAAAGCTTTTTAGCACGGTCAATCGCAAGCTGTTCCGCCACGTCCACGAACTCGCAACCGCCATAATAACGCTTGCCCGGATAACCTTCCGCGTATTTGTTCGTTAAAACCGAGCCTTGCGCCTCCATAACCGCACGACTTACAATATTTTCAGACGCAATAAGCTCCAATTTGTTGCGCTGGCGATTAAGTTCGTTTTCCACCGCCGCGAAAAGTTCTTTGTCCTTCTGCAAGCCTTCCATTAAATTCATGCTATTACCTCCGTTAATTTTTAATCAATCCAAGTGCCGTCATCAAGCCGAACATGCCTTGCGCTGCCACGTCATTAATTATTTTGCCTTCCGCGTTGAAATAATAGAAATTCATCACGCTGAACGAAATTTTTTTGCCGGTCGGCGCGAGATTCATAAATTCGCCGTCGTGCGTGCCGCTACAAATCCAACTGACTGCAACTTTGTCATCTTCCGCCGCCATATCAACCATTTCCCAGCGTATATCCGAAAAACTTT
>Ga0310697_10001913_pt1 | contig 23100 bp, 23 predicted proteins | sample 172DNAGHGlowgp2_FD_203883 | JGI IMG/M metagenome (GOLD analysis project Ga0310697, IMG submission 203883) | Sheep rumen microbial communities from Palmerston North, Manawatu-Wanganui, New Zealand - 1728 DNA GHGlow gp2 (v2) (version 2) | ecosystem: Host-associated > Mammals > Digestive system >...
TCTGGGAAATTTTCATTTTTGAGGTCATTTTGAAGGCGTTTTGTTGAGTTGTTTTTTATTATTCAATTTTTTAAGTTGTTGAAAATTCATTTTTTTTATTTGGATAAAAGAGAGACATGAACACAAACGCAAATTTACATTTCGAAGAAGAAGAAGCAGAACCTGAAGAAGTTGAGCCAATATTTGAAAAATTAAAAATTGCTGAAGGTTATGAAATTTCAAACAATGTTTATCCATTCATCATAAGAAGAATTGATAATAAAAAAGTTGTCAGCAGCTACAAAGAAAGAGATGGTTATATGAGAATTAATTTGAATCGTGTTAAATTTCAAGTTCATCGCGTGATAGCTACACAATTTATATTAAATCCTGAGAATTTACCAGAAATTGACCATATAAACAAATTAAGAGATGATAATAGATTATGTAATTTGCGCTGGGTTTCACATTCAACAAATCAACAAAATAAAGCTAGTCATAACGGTGTAAAAATAAATTATGTTGAAGAATTGAGTAATGAAGCTGTTGAAGTTTCAGAATATGGAAATCATAAATTTGAATTCTACTATTTTGACAACAACAAATTTTATAATTATAATGGCGTAGCATATAGAGAATTATGCTATTTGAAAGATAAAGATGGTTATTTATTTGTATGTGTTCGAAATGTAGAAGGAAAACAAACAAAAATATATTTAACTAAGTTCAAAAAGCTATATAATATGATATAAGAACGATTATTTTTGGCGGCTATTTTTTTTCGAACGATAGCATGAACGATAGAGCTATGTTTGGTCAGATGAAAGAGCTATGGAACAACTCCACACAGAAGCCATAAAACGAAGAACCAAGCACATATTCACACTCAGCACAACCCCAGCATTAACATAGTATAAGATTTCGCGATTTGGAGAACCTTTATTTTTTGGAGATAATCTCGCGATTAGTTCGAGGTTTCCAAACCAAGACTATGAATAAAAAGATACCTTTATATAACTCACTTTTTACATTATAACTTATGGGTTTCGCAGCTCAGCCATCGAGATATTCGAGGCTTTTTTGTCTCAGACGTCTCAGACGTTCCCGAGCGTAAAAATAAGTATTTAATAAAGAAAAGTGTTTATTTAGAAGTTTAAAGTGTTTTGTGCTGTCCCTGGAATGTCTCAGACGTCTCAGACATCCTCAGAGCTGCGCAAGTTGTCTTTATGCTGCTCAAAGGTGTCTTTGTGCTGCGCAAAATGTCTTTATGCTGCGCAAAGGTGTCTTTGTGCTGCGCAAAATGTCTTTGTGCTCCTCCAAGGTGTCTTTGTGCTGCGCAAGGTGTATTTTTGCTGCTCCAGGCAAACTTTTTGAGAGGTTTTTTGACGATATAAAGGCAGTTTTTTGCCTTTGTGCTGCGCAAGGTGTATTTGTGCTGCGCAAGTAGGTCTTTGTGCTCCGCAAATAGTCTTTGTGCTGCGCAAGTAGGTCTTTGTGCTCCGCAAGTTGTCTTTATGCTGCGCAAGGTATCTTTGCGCTGCCATTGAAAGTCTCAGACGTCTCAGACATCAAAAAAGTGTCATCATGATTTCCCATTAGACCAATTATAAAAGTGAGCAAGCATTAAAAAGAACGATTAAATAAAGTTTTTTTTACCACATATTTACGTAAATATTTTTGATGTCAGTTTTTTTCAAAACCTAATTTTAAAAATTTAAAAATTATTTTTTTCTTCTATAAAATAAAATGAGTATTGAAGTTGCTAAGAACTACGAATATATTAAGAATGGAACAAAAATTACTATTAAGCGTAAATATCAAATAAAGGGGACAAAAAATGCCAAACATGAGGAGGTAGCGGAATATTTCAAAAACAATTTAGAACATATCAAAAATTCAACATGTCGATTAAATGATTTATTAGATGAATACAACCAAGAACATGAAAAGAAAATTTCCTATTCAATGTTCTATCAAAATTATAAAAACATTCTTGGCTTCAGAAAAAATCATGACAAGAAGAAAAATAAACAAACTGAAGAGAAAACAGATATTGGCAATACAGAACCAGAAGCAGAAGATACAAAAGCATTAAATGCTTCAATTTGGTTATGAATATTTTATTTTTGAGAAATTCACTGTAAAAATTTAGTTTTCTCCCCTGTTTTCATCGATTTCTTTGATTCCTCATTTTTTCACATCATCGATTTCAAATTTATTTTTTTATTTTTTATTCCTATAAAAGAATGTCATTAAATCATTTCGGTGAAGTTGCTTATGTTCAGCAAATGAAAATATCAACAGCAAAGAACCCAGAAAATATAAAATATATCACACATGACGATTTAGATAAATTAAGTGCTGAAGATTTAAAGAAAGGTTTTATTGAAGTAGTCCAAAAACCAGAATTTGTTAGAGTCTATTTTGATTTTGATTCAATTGAAACAAAAGATGAATATGAAAGTGTTATTAATTGGCTGGATGAACTTTCTTTGACTGCTGGGAATTATTCTATTGGTGGTTATACAAACAATGAAGAATTATTTGGACATCTCTATAAATATATTCCTAATGCTCATCATACTCTTTCCCTTCATGCTGTATTCTATGAAACTAAAATTAATGCTTCTGTATTTGTTGAAATTATGAGGCATGATAAAAACGGTTATAAATATGATAACATAAATAATCAATGTGATGCCAATGTTTATAAATTAAATACAGAGCAAAAATTCCGCCATGTATATTCAGATAAAATCTATAGTTTTGGTGATAAAGATAATTGCGAGACCTCAGGCAGTTTTCTCAAAGAAACTAAAATAAGTGATGCTGTTATACAAATAAGAGGAAATGAAAGACAATTAACAGATATTGAAATTGCTAAGATGTTTTTAAACAATTCAATAATAAAACTAAAGCATATTAAAGATGAATTAAACAAGAACACAAAGACAGAAGAACCAAAGAAAGAAGAACCAAAACCAGAGCCAAAGCAAAAAATAATTTATGACGATTTCACAGATTTATTAAGTGGTGAAGAAGAAGCAGAAGAAAAGCAAGAAGAGAAGAAACCAGCAAAAAGAAGCCATCATAAGAAAAAAGGCACGATAGAAGATTTAGATTTTGAAGATGAATTAATAGAATTTTCAAAGGAAGAGATGATTGAATTTTTAGACAACTTCGAAAATTGCTTTAACACTATTTTAATTGATTTAGGTGCTTTATGGCATTCACCATATTCTAAAAGCTTTTTAATTGAATGTGTTGGAGAATGGTATTTAAAAGCAGAACATGATAAACCAGAACAATATAAAGATATTATTGATAGATACTACGAAAAAGACAATTCAAATAAATGGTTCTTCTCATTGATTAAAAAACTTGATGACGAAAAGAAGAAAGAATACTTAAACAAATATACTAAGTCAATTGATTTTACAATTACAATAAATAATTCAGAAACAACATATAAAGACATTAAACATAAGAGATATGAACTTAATAACATCGTAGATTTATTCAATGACTTAAGAGGAGTTTTTGGAGTTATAGATGATAAATGGTATGTAAAAGTTAATACAAAGTTAGACCCAGAAGAGAAAGGGCAGAGGAATATAAAAATAATGAATCAAGAAGCTTTAAGAAAAAATTTAATGACATTTAAGCCTTTCAAAGGAAATCATAACATTTCACTTTATCAAATCGTTGCCAAATTCACAAATTATTTTATGTATGATGCTGCGATATTTTCTAAAGAAGTTCAAGACAATCAAATTAATTTATTTCAGGGATTCAAATATGAAGAAATAGAAACTAAAGATTTTACAATATTAGACCCATTCTTAGACCATATTAAAAATATTGTTTGTAATGGTGTTGAAAAGAAATATGATTATTTTATGAAATGGTTTGCTTGTCTTTTTCAAAAGATAACTGTGAAGAATGGAACTATGTTAATTATTTATGGTGCGCAAGGTTCAGGCAAAAGCTTTCCAATAGAAGTATTTTCAGAATTATTAGGCGTTCATGGAATAGCTAACGTTGATGATTTGGATAAAGTATTTGGTAAGTTTAATGGTTTGCTTGGTTCTCAGGCGATGTTTATTAATATAAATGAACCACCAGAAGCAACAGAGAAATTTAAATTTACTGGAAAGCTAAAATCAAAATTAACACAAAAAAAGCAAGTTCAGGAAACAAAAGGAATCGATTCTTTTGAAATGATTTGCTGGAGTAATTTTTGTATGACAACAAATAATTACGCACCAATCCAGGAAGAAAAAGGAAATAGAAGAGCAATATACTTTGAAACAAGTAATAGCAAATGTGGAGATGAAAAATATTTTGATGAATTATGTAAGCCAATTCAAGAAGTTAAGCAAGGACCATATAATGAAAAGTTCATGGGAGTATTATTACATTACATGAAAACTAAAATAGATGTATCAGATTTCAACCCTGAAAGATTGATTAGAGAAATTAACAGCGATTATAAGAAAGATTATAATGAACAATTAGAAAGACAATATGCGGATTTAAATGTTGTAGATAGATATGTTGTAGATAATTATAAAGATTTTATTAAAGGAATATATTTAGATTCATTGGATGGAGCAGTCCAAAACATGCCAGGATATACATTAAAAGGAGTATCAAAAAGGTTAAATTCTGTTTGCGATGGTTCAAGACCTTACGATTCAAGCCAAAAGAAAAAAAGAACACGTTTTATATTAAAACCAAGAAGCGAAATACCTGATTTATATAACATTATTGATTATATACATTATGGAGAAGAAGAATAAGCAGCAAGCTGAAGAAGCAACAGAAAACCAATAAAAAACTTTTTATTTTTAAAAATGAATGCTTCAATATATAAGAAAATCAATAAATACTATAAGACAATTAATTTAGAGATGATTAATGATATAATTAATAAATTCAATCACATTCTGGATTTATATATTGAATATACTGGTATGCCTGAAAGAGACTATAAAAATTTTATAGTTAAAAAGATTTTAAGCAATGAAAAAGCGCCAACAGCTCAAACAGTTAATACAGTTTTAAATTTAGTTTGTGCGATGTTTGTTTTTAAGTTATCTTTTGAAAACACACCTGAAAGATTATTTAGAGATGGATGCCTTTATGATTATTTACTTTGCGCAACTCATAATTTAGAGCTTAAAGCAAAAGATGAATATATTTTTAAAGACTCAAACATTCCAGAGGTATATAATTGGTTTATGAATATTGAAGACAATATTTTAATTGAATTACTGAGAAAAACGAGGTTTTAAAGTTATTTTTGCCTTGATTACACTTAAAAATTTTTCACCCTCATTTTTTCATCATTCGAGTTTTTCAATTTCACCATTTTTTTATTCTTAGAAAATGGTAAGAAGAGGCAGACCAGGTTTGACACTTCAAGAAGTCAAAGATAGAATAGAGAAATACGGCTATTTTCTTCAACAAACACATTACACAAATCAAGATTATCCAATGAAAGTTTATGATGCTCAATTAGGTAAAAATGTTAAGCTTTCACTTAAACAAATCAATTATCAAATCAAAACGGGTAAGCGTTCTGAATATGATATTTATAACATTCTTAATTCTCCTGAATCGCAAGCACCACAACAACAACAAAGACAATACACAGAAAAAAGATATAATGACTTTGTCCAGAACATTCCAAACGTTAGAAATGTTCCAAGAAATTATAAACATATCGCACACGCATTATATAGAACATTATGCCAAAAGCTTTCAAGAAAACAACCTTTTACATTTGATTTCGTTAATAACACATTAAATAATTCAAAGGTCTTATTATATGTTATTGTTCAAGCATTCAACACAGTAAAACCAATAATGAACAAGATTATAAGAATAAAAATAACTGATACAGATGGAAACACACATTGGGAGAGTTTATCATATGATACAATTAATTACTTTGAAGATTTATTAAAAGACAAGACACCACAGGAAATAAGCACTTCATTAACTGATTTATTTGATAGTTCTGATAATTGGGCTAGGTTTGAATTTAAATTTGAAGACATGAAGACAACAGGGGGATTCTTTCCATTTATCAATAAACTTAAATCATTAGACTTAAGCCAATTCGATATATTCAATGAAATCAAACTTGAGAATTATAAAAATAATTGTTTCATAGATGCTTTGACTAATTCAAACAAATTCAATTCTGAAACAATCAATTTATTAAAATCATCAATATTCACAAGATTAATAAGCTTAGAATACATCCAGAAAGTTTCTGATTTATTAAATACAAACATAACAATTAGAATACCAAACGAATTCGACAATAAAACTAGCGCAAAGATTTTCAAGCCAAAAGATAACAAAAGCAATAAAGATATTGTAATGTTTCTTTATATGAATCACTTTATGATTAACAATGAATTATTTATACAAGAATATTATATTAAGAACCATGAAGAACTAGATAAGAAATACCCTAATGATAATACAAGATTTGAAATTGTAGATGATGAAGGCAATAAGAAACACCAGAAGATAACAATTATAAGATTAATTAAGTTATTAAGAAAGTATAATTTACTTGAACCAATCCCAGAAAATGAACAATTCAAAATAGCTTCTCAATATGAACACTTCCAATATAAACCTAAAGAATGTATTGATGAATACTTTAAACCAATCATTATAAAAGACAAAAGCGATAAACAACAAGATTTATTAAATGAATTGATTAAGAATGATGGCTATTGGCTTTTTGGGGAGCATATCACAGATAAAAATAAATTGAGTTCTTTATATGATGATTTACAAGAAATAATTAATAAATTAGGTGTTAATGTTAGAGCTAGAAATTATAAAAGATTCCCCGAGTTAATGAATAAATTAATGTATGAATATGGATGTTTTGACAATGTCTATTCAATAGCTCAGCCATTAGCAGAAAAGATAAGAGAAGAATTAACATTTCCTAAACCACACACCACAGACGGGGAAAAGTTTTATTCAAATAAGAAATTGTATTATGTAGATTTGAACAGTGCTTATTTGTCTGTAATTGAAGGAATACCAGAAGGAAAATGTAATGAGAATGGAGAATTTGAAGGTGTTTTAAACACAAAAATAAAAGAATTAATCCATAAGTTATACGCAATAAGACAAGAGATTAAAAACACTAATCCAACACTTGCCACATGTTTAAAGTTATTATTAACATCTTCTTGGGGTAGTTCTATTAAAAGAAATAGATTATTTAAGAAGCAGAAGCCAAAAGATATAAACAGTTTCATATCTTCTCATTTTGATTTTATAGTAGAATATGATAATGAAATTGTTAAAATGATTAAGTCTGTTTCATTCCAATATTCATATCCACAATTCGCAAGAGAAGTATTAAATAACTATCATAAGAGAATAAATGAAATAAGGCAGCTAGTAAAAGTTTATTATGAAAATATTGATGCTTTCTTAATAGATGAAGATGATTATAATAAACTTCTTAAGCTTGGTTTAGTTGGTAATGAATTAGGCAAATTCAAAATTGAACATGTATTTAAAGAAATCGCAATAATGTCTTCTCGTAAATACGTAGCTACTTTAGAAAATGGCGAACATTTTATACATTGTATTAATAAAGACATTGATTATAATAAATTCGTTGAATGCGTCAAAAATAATAAATACGCAACTAAATTAACCAAGGCAATGCCTTGCCGTTAAAATTAACACAGTTAATTTAACTGTATAAATGCTTTATTGCTTCGAATGTTATATTTTTGTCCTCCTCTTCTTTGACTTTCTCACTAGCATCACATATAATATAATATATTTTCTCAAATCCATTAATTATAATGTTTAATGCGTAAAAGAATAAAAACCCATATAATACAAACATTTTTTTAAAAAAATAAAAACTTTAAACAACTTTCCATTCAAAATTATTAAATTCTTCTCCTTGAACAAATTTATTAAGCAAATCAGGGCTAGTTAATAATTCAGGGGTTAATTTACCTAGCATTTCTGTAAATGCTGTCGTTCTTTCTAAATTATTAATGTCCCAATCGTCAATATATTCAGGCAGTTTTCCTCCAATCTTATGCTCTATTAGTTTAAAATAGTTATCTTTTGCTATATCTCTCTGTTTGTCATTTTCATATCTATTTAATAAATTATCTCTTGCTGTATAAAATGCTTGTTGTTGTTTGTTTAGTTTAATATTATCCTGTATAACCTTATCATTCTTTTCATATGTATCGTTAGCTTGTTTTGTTAATTCTTGTATTTGTGTCTGAACACCTGCTAAATCAGTATTAGAAGGGTCAAATTGTTCGCGTATGCGTTGTTGTGCGTCCAATCGTTGTAATCTTTGTTTAGTTGCTATTGTTTGTCTTTGAAAATCTAATTGTTCTTTTCTTTGTTCTTCTTGAGCTTTTTGAGTTTCTATTAATTCAACTTGTGATATATAAGACTTTGAATTTACATATTCATTAAGTGCGTCATTCTCTTTTTCTAAAATATCATTATCCCATTTTTGATTTCTAACTTGTTTATTCAAATCTTCTCTCATTCTAATTTCTTCCTTATACTTATCATTTTTTGCTCTTGCTTGTTGTAATGCTACTACTTCCTTTGCGAGTTGTTTTTGGTTTTGTTCTGTTGCTGTTTCATAAAATATAGAATCTTTTTGTGGAACTGTTTTCTTTAATTCATCTAAATACTGTTTTTGCCCTTCGCTTTCTGCTTCTAAAATTTCTTTTTCTTGTTGTCTTTCTCTTAACAAGTCATTAAATCTTTTTTTCTCTCTAGCTTCAAAAAGTTCTTTATTAGTTTTAATCAATTCATCCTTTCTATTTTTATATTCAGGGCTATTCAATATTTGTTCTTGGCTTGCTACTTGTGCGTTTAAAATTTCTAATTCATCTCGTTTAGTTTTATATTCGCTATATAATGTATCTTCTCTAATCTGTTTTTCATTTTCAGCAATTTTCCTCCTTAATTCTCTTTCTTCTCCTTCCATTTCTGTCATTCTCTTTCTATGTTCTCCTTCTTTTGTTTTTTCATTAAATTCTCTTCTTCGTTCTTCTAACTCTTCATTTTTATCATCTAATTGCTGCCCTCTCTTCTCTTCTTTTTCAAGCTGTCTAACCTCTTTTTCCTTCTCTCTATTTCCTTTCTCCTTTTCCTTATTAATCTTCTCTTCATTAACTCTCTTTGCTTTTGCTTGGTTAATTTCTGATTTCATTTTATCCATTTCTGCTTTATATTGTTTAAGTAAATCTTGTTGATTTTGAAATTCCTTTTGTTTAGCTATCATAACATTTTTCTGTAAATCTAATTGTTCTTGTAATTTATCATTCTTTTGCGCTTGTCCAGCTATTATTTGTGGTTGTCTTGATAACATAACTTTAATCATTTCATTCTCTTTAGCTTGTTGTTCTGGTGTTTTAGTTAATGTTTTAGGCTTCTTAATACTTTGTTTAACCTGTTTCTTTAATCTTCTTTGAACACGTTTTTTTAACCTTCCCATTTTACAAAAATAAAACGATGCTTTTTAAATGTTTAATCCATACGCTGCCATCATTTTTCCTCTATATCCTTTTTGTGGTCTTCTTATTTTATTAATATAATTGTCTGCTGTGTATTGTTCTTGTAATGGTTCTTGTTTGATTTCTTGTTTTGGTTCTTCTTTAATTTCTTGTTTTTGCTCAACTTCTTTAATTTCTTGTTTTGGTTCTTCTTTTGTTTCTTCAGCATTTTCATCATCTAAACAATAAATATCTTCATGTAAAGCTTTGTAATTCTTCTTTAGTTTCTTATGTTTTTGGTAAAGAGTAGCATATTTAGTTTCTAAATCTATAATATGTTCCATAATTAATTGTTCATTTGTTAAATGGGGTTTTCTTGGTTCGTCATGTTGTTCTATTAATCTTTTTGATGTATTATATTTAGGTTCTGGTTTCTTTCTTATAATCTGATTAGAACCATTTTTATAGAATTTCACTTTAAAATTCTCATCTTCTCCTCCATTCTTATAAAGATTTATTAAATAGTTCTTCTCTTCGTTTGTAAGTTTTGAAACTTGTTTTTTCTCAATCTTTTTATAAACTTGTTTATGTGTTTCATCATTTACTTCGTTTAAATCTTCCTGTTTTGGTGCTATTTTTGGCTTATTCTCTTCTGTATCAATTAAGTCAGATGGTTTAATATTTTCATCATCTGAGTATTCATTTTCCTCTTTTGATTCTTTGAATATTGACATAATTATATTCTATTGTTTAAATGAAATAAAAAAACTCAACTAACAGAACAAAAATAAAAGTTTTATTTTGGTGATTTACTTAATTTTACTTGTATTTGTGGTTTAATTAAGGCTTCTTTCTTAAAACCTTTTATATATCGAATACCATTTTTTTCTTCAAATATTGCTCCTGGAATAAGTGGAGGAGGAACAAAATTATTCGTATTTGTTGTGTTTTGTCTGTTTGGATTCATCGACGACATTTATGAAGTATTTTATAGAAAGAAAAAACATTTTAAATCAATTTTTTAAACGCAAAACCACCATTACCAGAATTATTACTTTGTGGAGCTGCTAAAACTCTAGGATTATTTGCTGTTTGCCCTGTATTTGCTGGTGTGTTTGCTTGTCTATTTGATAAATTATTATTAAATTGTTGTCTTTGTGCGTTTGCTGGTCTTAAATTACTAAAACCACCACGAACAAAATTATTAGCACTTTGTGCTCCTTGGCTTAAATTTGTTAATTTCTGTTTTAATGGTGAGTTTGACATATTACCAATAATATTACCTACACCCGATAGAATACTTCCTATAGCTTCATGATTATTAGCTACGAATGAACCAACTTTAGAAGCACCATTTTTAAGCTTTTCCCAACCATTAGCTAAAGTGTTTTTAAAAGGTTTGATTAATGAACTTCCGAAATCCCACGTTTTACCTAAAAGATTTCCTATTTTGCTAAACATTTATTTGAAATAAAAAATGCTAATAAATGATTATTTAAAACTCATTTACATAAAGCACATTCCGAAGAAATCTTTTAAATTTCTTGATAATATCACCATTTACACAGAAAATAAGAAAGTATATAAAGTTCTTTTAAGATATACAGACAGAAGCAGAAACCAATTAAGAAAGTTAAAAATAAATTCACCTTTTAGATTCATTCCAAACCCACCAGAAGAAATATTAACTGATGATATAATATTAAAAGATAATCACGAGAGATTAACAATAATATTCGACAAGAAAAGAGAAATTTCAAATGTTGTAGTTGGTGAAACTAGCAAAATTTTATTTAACGAATAATTTTTTTTATTCCTTAAAAATATGAGTTTAGCACCGCAAAACCAAGTTCCTGATATTACAGACGCACTCGATGGAAACCTAACTGATTGGTATGAACGAGTGAATAACTGCTTAAAACTTAGTGAATGTATCCCTGGAAAATATGAATATTCTAATGAGCCAGGTTATGGCACACAATGTCCAATTCAAGAAGGAGGAAGTATTAAAATAGATATTAAATGTTCAAGATTTGAAATTATTGATATTGACAATTCATATATTGATTTTACTTTTGAAGCACCAATAACAATACCAAAACAAATAGACGCAGCGACAGACCAATTTATTGATAATAAACCTAACATTTACTTTATTGGATGGAAGAGAACTTATGACTTAATAGGACAATACAATTTATACAGTAATGGAGAACAGATTTATACACAGAATAACCCACATTATGAAAGCTTTATTGATTATATTAATTTAACAGATTCAGCAAAAGAACAATGCCCATATATCACAACACAAGAAAAAATACAAGATTTGAATCAAAATGTAGCTGGTATTTATGTTATATGCGATAACACTGCTGATATGGTATTTCCATTAAAAATCAGAAACAAAATACCATTAAACGCTTTTCCAATTCTTAGAAATCAAAAATGGTGGGCAGGGTTTAACGGAGTATTAACAATTGAAATCTTACCAACATATAAAAATTTAGTTTGGAGTGTTGTAGAACAATCATTTAAATGGAATGAACAGCCTTGGGGGTCTTTAAACGCAAAAGCAATCAATTCAGCTCAAGCAATTCAAAACTTTAACGCAGATAATTTAACTGATTGGGAAAGAACTGGAGGCGCAGTATTTACACAAATTAATTGTGAAAATGTAAGTAGATATTATGAATTACAAGCTGATAATACTATTCATTTTGGTTATCAAACTTTTTCATGTGCTTCTTCAACATTAACAGAATTCAAACTTTATACAGCTAAATACATGATTAAAATGGATGTTTATAACGCTCTTGAAATGAACTATTTACAAATACCATTCTTATTCCCTATTCAATCAGTTTCAGCAGTTAAATTCACTTCAGCCTTACGCAATCTTTCTAATTTCACTTTACAAAATACAGCTACTTTATCACATTGTGATACAATTTATATAGTATTCCCAAGAAATTCAAACGAAAGAACAATTAGCTATAACCCTGAGATTAGAGCACAATTAAGCATAAATGGCGTTTATTATCCTAAGGAAAGATTATCAACAAATGGAAACGATGTTAGATTTACAAACTTAATTCATGACGCACTTAATATTAATAATAATCCATTGATGACACCAGGAAAAGATATAACAACATCCTTCAGACCTTATAACGTTGTTAAGAGAATTAATGCTGCTGATAATTATATTTGTGATATGATTTACTTTGGCAGAGGTGATAGAAGTAATTTCTTTTATGGTGTTCCATTATCTACAGATGAAGATTTTATGGGTGGCATTTCTTCAAATGGTCAAACTGTTCAAATTGAATTAGTTGGTGAAAGAGATGGCATAGACCCAGCACTAAACGCAGTTGATTTTACAGAAGCACCAATTGCTATTTTCTTACAAGATGATATATTAAAGATGTATGCTATGAAACCACCAGGCAAGCCACAAATTCAAATTACTCACGCAGAATTACCACAAATTATAGCTTCAGGAGGAGCAGCATAAAAATAAATTGTTTATTTTTGTTAATTGAAATCAAATGAATAAGCAGGAACAGATAAATTTAATATTAGTTTTGCGTGTTCTTTAGAACCTTCGCTTTTATACTTTTCTAATAGTGTTTCATTATTCCAAGGATGTGATAATTCTTTTAATAAACCTATAAAATCATCTTCTGACATACCACCATAAAGGACGCAATCTGTTGCGAGTCTTTTAACATTTTTAGGAACGAATTTAACTGTTTGAACAGCTATAATAAATGTTAAATTGTAATGACGGCATTTGGTAAAATATGTATGTAATTTACTTTTCTTATCTGTTAGTAAAGGATTATTTGCGAAATCATCTAAGACTACTAAACAATTTAAAGGATATCGATTAGTATTATATTTATTGAATTCGTTTGCTATGTATTTAATAAGTTTCTCTCTATTGTTTAAGCCATTTGCTCTTATAATTTGTGTCATAAGGTCATCAGGGTTTTTAAAGTTATTCATTGTGAATCTATACATAGAATAATAACGCATTTTTTCTTTAACATGTGCTTCCAAGAAATCTAATAATTCACTATCATTTAAAAATATTATTGGTGTTTTTATTTTATCTTTGAATGCTATTACTGTTTTATCCAAACCATTAGAAGTCGAACAAAAAACAATAAGATTATAATAAGGTTTATCAAATAACTTTTCAGATAATAAAATATGTTTGAGAATGTAATAAGTTTTTCCACTTCCAGGCTTTCCAATCATTAAATATAAACCATTGCTGCTAAACTGATGAGCTGGGTGAATTGGTTTAATTAATGCTGTGTCTAGTTCTCTTTTATTTTTCTTCAATACATGCTTTATTTCTTTATCTACTTCTTTTATGGGGTCTGTCATTTATAATATTTTTATAATAATAATTTTTTCAAACACTGTAATAACCATTTCAATAGTTATATTGTTTTTATCTTCAAAGTGTTCTAAAACTCTATTAATATAATCATAAATACATTCATTATTTATAGCTTCATTTATTGTTATATCTTCTGATTTTGTTATAATAGAAATGGACATAAAGGATATTACTTATTTCAGTGATTATATAGAAAAAATAGATTTAGATGAAACAATTGAAAAGATGACTTTAGAAATTGATGAAAAGAGTATAAAAGAGAAACCAATTAAAAATAATTTTACAGATAAAGATTTAATTGAATTACTCACAAACGAGCAAACTGACGAAGAATAAAACATAATTCAATAACTTTAACAGCATCATAAGGAATAATCCAATGTGTTGTATCTGTAGTGAAGAATAAAAAGAATTCATCATTTGCTATATTATCATAATAGTATTTAGAAGGTTTAAACCAAAAATCTCCAGTTCTACATAGATAACGTTTTTTAGAACGTGAGAAAGAAGCATGAACATATAAAGGCTCTCGACTCCAAACATTATTTAAATTAATTAATTCACTAGGTGCTAAAGTATCTGTATTATATAATAATTGGTTATCTTCAACTGAAAAGAATGGGTTGCCTTGTTGATTAAATAAATGCCAGAGTTCATTATAATTATTATAATCAAAACATTCAAAACGAAAATCTATAGAATGATTAAGATTATCCAATGCCCAAATATTTAATATTCCTCTTAGTTTATCATAATTATAATTTATTCCATAAGTAGTTCCATTATCTGTAAATTTTAATGAGTTTCTCATATGGTTTAAGCATTCTTCTAATGTGTTTTGTCCTGTAAAATCAAAAGCAATAAAATCAGAACTTCCAATTAAATTACTAGTTTGAGAGATAAAAAATGAGATTCTTGTAAAGAAAGTATGGGAGTTAGGCTCACACATAACACGACGCGGACTTATTGCTTTTTCTTGTGATAAATCAACTGCGAACATTTGAGGAGTTCTTAACCTATAATTTCCATTGCTGACATCTATTTTATCGCTTGTCATATCTTCATTCGTATAGACTTCTTCCCATACTCTTTTTGAAGCATTATTTGTAAATTGTGATTCTTTCTTATAGTTCATAATGTTTTTTATAAATAAAAAAGTATTTTTTTCATGTCTATCATAAGCAGAAGACAAAAGCAAATATTATTAGATGATGTAGCAAGAATGATAGCAAATAATAATCATGTAGCATTCGCAACACATTCTAAAATTGCTGAATGTGTTAGTAATGGAGATTTGAAATTTTATATTGATTCACCAAAGAAAGAATTTGTTATTAAATATGGAAATAAGAATATTAAATTTAGTTGTAATGACCAAATCATTAAAGAATTAAAAGGAATTGGTTTTTCTGATGGTTCTACAATAAAAGGTATTTCAGATAGTGCTTTTATACCTTCTTCACATATTGCTTTATCTACGGCTTGGGGTTCAAGTATAAATACACAATTAAATAATAAATCAAATTCAAACCATTTACATGATGAACGATATGCTTTAAAAAATCATACTCATTCAGAATACGCAGATAAAAACCATACTCATACAGAATACGCAAACAAAACGCATACACATACAGAATACGCAGATAAAGACCATACACATTTCGGAATTAATAGCAAAGATGATTTAGATAATTATATTAATAAAATCGCAAACCCTTGGTGGAGAAAATTATTTAAAGGATTAGGTTGGGCAGTAGATGCTGTAGATACAGCTTATATAGCAGGATTACAAGTTCAGATTAATTCTATTATGGGTATGTTAGCAGGTATTGGCGTGACTGACACAGCACAGACGACTTCAATGCTTGGAAATAGTTTATTAGGTGTTAGTAGTAAGCTAAGTGATGCTGGAGATTTCATTAAAGCATTAGGTGAAAATTTTGATTCTATAAGTGATTTTTGCACGGATTTAGGAAATGCTTTAAAGACAGGAGCTGAGAAAGTAGATGAAGTGCGTAAAGCAGTTGATAGGTTTATGCCAATAGCAGAAGAATTTAAAGATAGTGTTGTTAAAGGAATTGATTTTATAGAGGCTTATGGTGATGTAGGAAATTTTGCTGCTGATAAATTACCTGCGATGAATTTAGCAACAAGTGGAGGATATTTTAAGATACCTTAAATTTTATTTTTTAGAAATGAAAAATAATGAACTTATTTATACAATAAACAGCACTGATTTTAACCATTATAACCGCATATTTTGTAATCTAGAACCACCACCAACAGAATACAGCATTTTTTCAGTTTCTGAATTAACAACTAAATGCGCAATGCTTATTTTAACAATAGCAGACTACTTCACTATAAACGAAAAAAGATACTTTTTCCAAAATGATTATACAGATTTGAATAGTGAAGCATTTGTAGAGATTGTTGATGATATGATAGCAGAAGATGGCTATTATTGTGAATTAGACAGTGCCAACAGAATTCATTTTTTTGCTCAGAATGAATTTGTTTTAGGTGATATGACTTATAACACAAAATTATTATTTGGTTTGATTGATATTGCTTTACCTATTGAATCAAGATTGAATCCAGAAATAGAAACAGAAAACAAACAAGAAATAAGCATTCCATCAGTTGGCTTTACTTTATCTACTCCCATTTTATATCTTCTTTCGAATGTAGGCGCAAAGACATTTAAGAACAATGATAAAAATGCTGCTTTTCAATCTTCTTTAAAAACTTGTATGAGGTTAAATAATTCTTATTCTGCTAATTATCCTATTGTATCTGGTAATTCTGATTTTGAAAGCATAATTAAAAGTAATGATTTAACAAATTTAAATTTTATGTTAGTTGATGCGAATTTACATGAAATTATTTTATTATCTCCAATGTATTTAACAATTCATATAACCCCAATTGAAGACCAAGATAATAATATTTATAATTATGTTCTTCCACAACAGCAACAACAACAAGAACAAAAATAACTATTTATTTTTACTCTGTTCGATACCAAGCATAGACAGTTATATAAGGCGGCATGTAATCAGTTCCTGAACCCGTATTGCCCGTATTGCCCGAAATTTTGTGAGTATGAGAACCAGCACTCTCAGTCGTGAATTCATTATAATTGGATTGACCCGCGGCAACATTAGACCTGCCATTACTACCTTTATCAGCATTCCAATCGTAATGAGTAATTTTGACTTTGTGTGTATGACTACCACCGCTTTCCGATGTTATACTAACCGAATGTTTGTGTGCGGGTAAATTTGCTTCAGTTATTTTTTTACTTCCTCCAGTAGTTCCCGCATTACTATCAGAACAATATAAAAATCTATTTGTTATTTGTGTCCATGTTCCAAAACCAAATACATAAGCAGGGTTTAAATTATTCATTGAAGTATATATTGAACCTACAGGATAAACTCTTTCCATATATTCATTCATTAATTCTCTAACAGCATCAGAAGATAAAAGATTTTCGCTGGTTGTGGCACTTGTTTTAGAATTTGATAAAGTAATATCCGCTATTTCAGTTTCATAAGTTATAGCACCTGTGCCATAAGAAAACATATATTTCCATTGTCTTGGGTCTGGTAAGAAATACCAACTATAATCTATTGTATATTGTTGTTGTGGTAAATCTTCTTCATCTTGCCAATTCTCTAAAATTTCGCTTGGCACTTCTTCAATTGTAGGGGTTATATCTATTCTTTCTGGGGTAGCTCCTCCACCTGTATATATGTAAAATGTTGGTGTTCCTGGGAAGCTTTGTAATGTTATAAATTTAAGAATATTATTTTGATTTGTTATATTTGATATACCATGAAAGCCTTGAAAATCATTTGATAAAGTTATTGAAACAATTCTATATTTCCAAGGGCTTATTAAAATTTGCGATTTATCAATTTTATTATTTTCTAATGCTGTTAATCTTGCTTCGTTTGTTGAATTATCAAAAGGTTCATAATCTGTTATATTTGATAATGTATGATTATGACTTATTGGAGCATATACAGAATCATGATTATGATTGATTGAAGAATAAAGAGAATTATGATTATGACTTATAGAAGCATATACAGAATCATGATTATGATTTGTTAATGAATATTCATTATGTGAATGACTAAGTGCCGCGTAATCTAAATCATGATTATGATTAACTGAAGCATAAGAAGAATCATGATTATGGTTTATTGGTGCGTATTCATTATGTGAATGACTAAGTGCCGCGTAATCTAAATCATGATTATGATTAACTGAAGCATAAGAAGAATCATGATTATGGTTTATTGGTGCGTATTCTGAATGAGTATGTGAAATGTCGGCTTTATCAGTTTCTACAATAGAAATACGTGCTGCTAAAGCTGTAAGCATTGAATCGTCAGCTTTTGAAGTTATTAAATTTTGTAAATTTGTAATTGTTGGTGAAGTTATATTTGAACATGTTAAATTTCCTGGGAATGATGTATTACCTGAAGCATCTAATAAATAAGCTTCTCTTCTATAATCATCCCAACTATTACTATTTGCCCATTTATATTGTCTTACTACAATTGGCTCATTAGCATCGTCTGAAGTTGCTATTTCCAATAATCCATTTTCTCTAGTTCCATTTCTATTCGCAAATCTTATCCTTGCGTGGTCTCCATTATTATTAAAATTAATAATGCTGCTAGCTGTTGCGTCTGATTGATTAAAATTAATATCTCCATTTGTTATCTGTAGATTGTTAAAGCTTGTATGTGTATGATTTATTGAAGCATAAGAAGAATCATGATTATGGTTTATTTCTGCTTTTGTTGTTATTGAATTTTCTAAAGTTGTTAATCTTGTTTCATTATTTGTATTATCAAAAGCTGTATAATTTGTTATATCAGATAATGTATGAGTATGTGAAACATCAGCTTTAGTATTAATTACTGTTATAAGAGGAGTTAAATTTGATTGCGTAAGTAAGTTTTCAATTGGTATATTGTTTAATTTACCTTCAAGGAATATATCAGTATTTACATGTAATTTACCATTAATATGAACATTTCCCATAAAACCAGTTTCTTTTTCTTCTCCTAATGCTCCAATTGCTGTTAATATTTCTCCTACTGCTTCAGCATAATTAGTATTTAATGGTTCTGTTTCTGTTGTTTTGTTTGCTTCATTATCTGCTAATGCTTGTGTTCTATTTGCTTCATTAGTTGCTAATTCTTGTGCTTTGTCTTCTGCTGTATATTGTTCTGTTAATTCTTTTGCTTGTATTGTTGCTTCATAACCATCATAAGTAGCATTTATTTGAGAAGCTAAATTATTATATCTTGTAGCGATTTCGTCATATGCTGCGCTATAAGTATTGTATTCAGATAATGCCAATTGTTGTAATGCTTTTCCTTTGCTTCCAACTGTTAAATAAATGTATCTTGTGTTTTCTATTGTTGTAGGCAAATTTTCCATAGCATCTTCCATATTTTGTAATTGTTCTTGGCTTATTGTTATTTCTTCAGGTGTATCAAAATCTATATTTTCAATAATTGAATTTAAAGCATTAAAATCGATTTCTTCATTGGCTTGATGTTGATTTATATAAGTAATGTTTAATTGTCCTATTTCATAATTCTTTTGACTTTCAACATTTTCTAATTCATTGCTTCTATTCTCTTCATTTTCTGCTAATTCAGCTTCTTTATCTTCTGCTGTGTATTCAGCTGTTATTTCTTTTGCTTGTATTGTAGCTCTTAAATTATTAAATCTTGTATTAATTTCATTAATTGTCGTTTGATATCTTGAATTAATCGCATTTACTTGGTCTTGATATGATGACATTTTTTTTAAAAAAATAAAATTAAATTACGAAGTTTAATGAGATTTTATAATTATCAAACAATCTCAAAAGTATAGGGCATTGAGTGATTCCATAAACTTCTCCCGACTTTCTAATATAAATTCTTTTAATAACTCTATATTTAGGATTTAAGCAGGAACATTCAATATCACCAGTATCAATCTCTACACTTTCAGCATTTGTCATTAATTTTATTAATTCTTGTAATGTTTCTACATCAGCGATAACAAATTTATTAACAATAAGCGGATTGCTTTGAATGATGTTAATAATTAATGATAATGCTTTTATTGTGTTTTCTTTTTCTTCTATTTCTTCTGAAAGTTCAGCCGTTTTATCATATGCTGTTTTAATATCTCTAGTTGCTACGTTAGCATATGGATTTTCTGGGTTTGCTTCTGGTTCTGGCTTATCTTTTGGTTCAGGTTTTTCAACCTTTGGATATGCTACAGTTGAAATAGAATCATAAGAAGGATTCATTATAATATTGACGTTCTGAGCTTGCTGAGTTGTAGGAGAATTATTCTTTAAATCAGCAATTGCCATAATCGATTTACTAGCTTTAAGAATCTTCGATGAAGGTAAAGACATTGAGAATTTATAATAAATAAAATTTACATGACAGAAAACCAAATAAATAATTTCATTGATTCTTTACATTTTAACAGCTTTAAAAAGGTAGTTGAAGAAGTAAAAAAACAATTTCCAAGGTTGTCAAATGCTGAAATTAGAAATGTCATTAAAAAGCGTATTCATGATAAGAAAATAAACACAAGCAGAAAAAAGATTTATCAGGTAAAAGTTTTTAGCAAGTTTCCAAATGCTTGGATGTGTGATATATTTGATAATTTAGCTAATCATGAACCAAGATACTGGTATATATTTATTAACGTAAATACGAGATACGCAGAAGCTTACCCATTACCAAACAAAACGAAAGAAGAAATAAACACTGTTTTAAGGCAATTTGTCAATAGATACAGACCAAGAAAATTAACAAGTGATGAAGAAGCAGGTTTAGTTTCTGAGGTAAATATTAATTATCTGAAAAATAATAAATGTGGTTTATATATCATTCAGGAAAAAAACCATTCTGCTCTTTCTCTCATTGATAGATTCATAAGAACATTAAGAGATATGAATAAGCCAGGAAATGAAAGTTCAAAAGATTCAAGAGAAGAAGAATTTAAATTTATTGATAGAAACAAAATGACTCAGTTATTACAAATTTATAATAATACTCTTCACACACAAACAGGACAAACACCTAATGACATGATGAGAAATAGAAATTTAGAAGATGATTATATTGAAAAATGCCTTGTTGGAACTGCTAGACAAGAAGAAATAAAGGACTTTAAATTAAAAGAAGGTTCATATGTAAGGTATTATATTGATAATGAACCATTAAGCAAAAAACGCTATACAATTTCAAGAGAAGCATATAAAATAGAATCACGTGCGGGAAATATTTATACAATCATTGCTTTAGATGGAACAACAAAAGATTTACCAAGATGGAAATTAGTTTATATTGAACCAAATGAAAAATTCATTAAAGGAAAGACTCTAGAAACTGATAAAGGAATTATTGAAAGAATAAATAGAGAAGTAAGCAGTAATAAAGTTAATGTTAAATTCAAAATGCCAGATGGAAGCAATTACAATAAAGATATTAATAAGAGAGAGTTAAGATACCCAACCCCACAATTTGAAAGCAAGCTAGAAAAAGATTTTTATAATCATTAAAATAATGGAAGACATAAAATATAAATGGAGTGATTTTTTAATTAGATACATAACAGCAAACCATCATATAAATGAAAGTATTTATGATGAATTAGAAGGTTTAACAATGAAATACTTAGACAAAGAAAACAATGATTTTTTTCATTGGTTTTGGAGAGATGGAATAATTAATTACATTCACTTTTTAGAACAAGAAGAAATAAGTGAAGAAACAAAAAGAAGCATTACATTAGAAGAAGACTTAGAAAAAACGCTTTTATTCTTTGAATTAGAAATAGGAAGAGCGTATGAGTTAGATTGACAAAAATAAAATTTTTATTTTTTAGAAAATGGAAAGATTATGTCTTGATAATATTAAATTAGTAAAAAATATATATAGAAATTCATATGATTTATTAAGATATACATCTGAAAAATACCCTATTTATTGCTTTGGTTTATATAAAGGTTTTGAAGTAGCAAATTATAAAAATTTTAAAAATAATTTTAAACATCTTTTTAAAGACTTACCAAATTATTATATAAAATATGCGTATGATGTAATTAAAAATGATTTAAAAATTAGAAGAGCGTATGAGTTAGATTGACAAAAATAAAATTTATTTTTAATAGTATTTAATCCAACTTACCTTTTATTATATAAGTAATTTTGTTTTCTTGGTAAATTTCATAACAAGCATCTAGAATTTGTCTAAAAGGCAAATCCATATCTTCGAAATAAAATAAATGCGAAATTTCCATTACTTGTTTCCAATGTTTTTCAGCAAATTTTCGATATTTAAATAAAGGTTCGTTTTCATGTGAGCTTCTAATTGAATAAGGAAAATTTAATAAAACATAATCTATAATTTTATTCCAAATTTCACTCAAAACATTATAATGAGCTAAAAAAGAATCAGAATTTCCAACAACATACATTTTCATTCTTGATAAATTTATTTTCTTTCTTTCATCATTTTCAAATTTAAAAGTGTTTTCATATTTTGCTTCCATTCCTTCTCTTTTCTATCAAATAAAAAAAATGAATTTTCAACAACTTAAAAAATTGAATAATAAAAAACAACTCAACAAAACGCCTTCAAAATGACCTCAAAAATGAAAATTTCCCCGAGAATCACAGCAAAAACAAACTTAACCCAAAACATACTCACAGAATGAAAACCTTTTTAAATCAGAAGCTGAGAAAATGAAGCATTCAAAAACCTCGAAATTATCAATGAAAACACGCAAAACATAAAAGCATTCTAAAAAATGATTTCATGCTATGATTTCAAAAATGAGGGGCTAAAAATGAAGAGTTGGAAGGGGACTGGCGCGAAATGGCGCATTGGCGCGAAATTTGGAGGGTCAAAGGACTTTTGCCCCTTTTTGGGATTTCAGCTTAAAAAAAAGCGCCATTTTTCGGCTTTGAACTCAAAATTTTCACGATGGGTTTAAGGTCTTGGGAGTTGTTTTCACCGTCGATATTTTTAAAAACGCGCCACAAAACAAGCCAAATAAATGTATGCTTGGTGTGAGAAAGCGATGAAATCGCGTTAGCGATGTAATCGCTTAGTAGTAGTAGTAGT
>Ga0310697_10001914_pt1 | contig 23085 bp, 20 predicted proteins | sample 172DNAGHGlowgp2_FD_203883 | JGI IMG/M metagenome (GOLD analysis project Ga0310697, IMG submission 203883) | Sheep rumen microbial communities from Palmerston North, Manawatu-Wanganui, New Zealand - 1728 DNA GHGlow gp2 (v2) (version 2) | ecosystem: Host-associated > Mammals > Digestive system >...
AAACACTGCAAAAACAGGTGTACTACGGCAGACTTCAAGGAAGTCGACTTCAATAAGGACAAACTTATTATACTGGCCAGGGGCTATAGGCCGCAGGCTTCTGATAACAATGATGATGAACGTCCCAAACCTCCCAGACAGAAGAGAGCGACATTGGTGAAGAAGGTGGTAAAATACGTGCTTCATCTGGACGAGAAAAAGATGGATCAGCGGAAATGTCTCTCAGAGCATCCTTTCGGAACACTCAAGCGATCGTTAGGACAATATTACTTCTTGTTAAAGGGCTTCGCCAAGGTGACAGCTGAAATGGCATTGTTCTGCCTCTCGTATAACCTGCGTCGTGCCATCAACATGAAAGGTGTGCCCGCACTCGTAGCAGCCCTCAGGTAAGAAATAGGGATATATTAAGCGTTTAAATCGGGGTCTGCAAGGCTCATTTTAAGCCATCAGGACCTCAAAACTCAACTGAATGCAAAAATCTTATTAAAAATCTGCCCCTCGGTTGAGGCATTTATATGGCCTCAGAATTAGCCTAAATCAGGTCAAAATCCCTTTGAAATCGGGAGTTCTCGGACGGGCTGGGGGGGGGCAAATTAAATATAGAACAGTTTAACTCTATCAATTTATTACTGGTTAATACATGGAAGGGTGAAAAACTTGCGATTACCTTGTCAGATGCGGTTATAAAACCAAGAATGCTAGAAGAGGCAATAAGGGGGAATGACACTTTAAGACAGCCGACTGAAATGCCTAAAGAATACTATGAGTTATTGCGATTATGTAATAGTAGTTATTGATATAAATATTCGAGTATAATGGATAATATCCTAGTTATTACACAGAATTTGAAATTACAATCCCTCACTGGAATCAAAAACGAGTTGGTTCCAGGAAGCGTATTAATTGTATCTACCCAATATGTATTTGAAAACGAGAGGGAGATTATTAATAAGGCATTAGGGGCAGAGTGCAAATATTTGGACTTTGCGGACTTGTTAAACGATGAGGGTCGTCAGAAATGTGATGAGGATGCTTATAATCCTTCATTGCGTTCTGTGACGGATTATTATAACGAGATAAAAAGACTGAAAAATGAAAGAATAGTAAATCAGTTAACGAAAAACTATCCGTGTGATAATCGCATTCTTTTGTGTGATGACTTAGGTGTAGATAAGGATGTATGGGTCTCAAAGGGTTATAAAGAAGTCCGTGGGGATTACTATTACATTGAGGAAATACCCGAGGATGAAAACATAATTAAGAGAAGTTTTGGTATTATCGCTTCTGCTTTTAGGAGGGTAAAACAATTCTTAAGTGATCCAATCTGGCAGACAGATTTTCAAGGGACTAAGCACTTGTTCTTTGGAAGTACGAATCGAATAGGATATCGAATGAATTTGGAATTTAAGAAGGCATCTAAAGTAGAAAACATTCGGTATTTTCTGCAATTTATTGGATGCAGATTATTCGGTTTTATGCCTTCGAATGATGTGGTTAGGATGACAACTTTTCATGAAAACGGGAAATGGTCTTTGCCCGATCATCCAAATATGCATGTAAAGAAGATTCAAGATGGTTATTTGCCGCCAAATTATACTAGCAAATATCTTTATTTTTTTGGTAAAAATACAGAATTCTATTCTTGGGATGAAATAGGGCGTCATACATTTGAGTATCATCATTTGAAAAATCGGATTATGCCATTCCGTAAGAAACTGTATTTACCAGAGCCTAGATTTCCTGAAAGAGTAAATAAAGTACTATGTGTAGCAAGCGGAGCTGGCGATTGGACGGCAATCAAGAATCGTAGTGATGAGGATATGATGATGTGGGCGTTTGGTAAAGTAGCATCATTATTCCCTGATATTGAATTTATATATCGTTGTCATCCAGTATGGATACATCCAGAGCATCAAGGCGTTAATTCAATTCATAGGGCAGCAGAATACTTTGATTATCTTAACCTTCCTAATCTGAAACTTTCTGGTAATATTCCTAATGCAAACCAAGGAGGTCAATTTGTGCTTTCTTATAAACGTAGTTCTTTTGAGGAAGATTTGAAAGACGTAGATCTCGTGTTTGGTGAACATTCTATATCGATGATTGATGCGGGGTTTAAGAATATTTTGTTTGCATCGTGCAATGTTACTGGTCATCGTAATTTCTTCGAGGATATTACAAAATTGGGCTTCCCGCATTGCAAGAGTGTGGATGATATCGTAGAGCTATTAAAGTATGTAACTACTCCAGAGTTCAAAGCATCCTATTTGCAAGCAATTCATAATTATAATGAAATGACGGATAAAGAATCATAATATATGGATAAGAGTGAACCAAAAATAATACAACTGCCCAAAATAACAGACCCTCGCGGTAATCTGTCAATCATAGAGCAGATAAAGCAGATTCCCTTTGAGATCAAACGAGTACATTGGGTATATGATGTACCTGGAGGTTTAGATAGAGGTGGTCATGCTTACTTTGAGACAGAGGAGTTCATAGTCGCTCTTTCTGGTAGTTTTGATGTGGTAGTCGATGATGGTGAAGAGAAAAAGACTTTCCAGCTTAACAGGTCTTACTTTGGCTTATTTGTGCCAAAGGGTATGTGGCGCACTATGACAAATTTCTCCACAAACTCATTGGCATTGGTTTTGTCATCTACAGAGTATGATGAGAATGACTATGTTTCGGACTACAAAGAGTATAAGGCTTGGAGAAATGACCCTTCGAAGGTGCCAACAATCACAGATGCAAAGACATCAGTGAAGTTAAACAATCCTTTGAGCAAGCACATGATCGACGAAGGAAAGAGCGTATTTGACTGTTCGCTCTGTGAGCTGAATAAGATGCACGATGCAGAAGGTAATTTGACCTTTATGTATGAAAACGTGCATGTGCCTTTCAACATCAACCGTGTGTTTTACAGCTATGATATCCCAGGAGGTGAAGACCGAGGTGCTCATGCCCACAAGAAATGCCATCAGTTCTTGATAGCTGCTAGTGGTAGCTTTGAGGTTGTTTTGGATGATGGTATCAATAAGCGAACAGTACACTTGAACAGGCCTTTCTGGGGATTACATGTGCCCCCAGGAATATGGGCTTCTGAGCAAGGATTCTCTTCAGGTAGCATTTGTTTGGTACTTGCCTCTGATGGCTATGATGCAGAAGACTACATCCGTGATTATGATGAATATTTAAGCTACATAAAAGAGCAAAATGGTTGAGAATCGATAACGATTTAATAGAGAAATTCATAATAGATGAAAAGATTAAGTATTACGAAAGTGGCACTTGGAACTCTGCTTCTGGTTATGTTACTAGAGTTTTTGCCATTTATTATTTGGGGGACTAATAGTTTCATTACAGTTCATGACAATTTGGATTTGTTTCCCCCGTTTGTTGGATTAAGTAAGAAATATGGCTTACTCAACATTGACGTGCCAACTGGATATGTTGATAATACCTCGTCTGTGTATTTTGGGTGGGGTGGTCTATCTATAATGAATTTTCTTTATCATTTCCTTCCTGGTTATGTAGCGTATGTATTAATGTATGGAATATCACTTGTCGTTGGTTTCATCTCAATGTATCTTCTTTGTATCACTATATTTAAAGAAGCTGACAAATACATACTAATCTTAATATCGTTAATTTACGCCATATTGCCTACTATCCCATGTTGGTCAATTACTATGGCTGCTTTGCCCTTGGTAGTTTTATTCTTTTATAAGATATATAAAGAGAATAGTAAAGTCTGCTTGTGGGGTTCTTTCTTCTTGCCATTCCTTATTGAGTTTAACTGCTGTGCATTATTCGTCTGTGGATTTTGGTTGATAGCTTATATTGTAGTTTGTATTTTTGACCACAAATACAATAAGAATCTATTGTTTGCTTTTCTTTTATTGACTTTAGGCGTGGTTTTCTTCCACATTAAACTGTTTTATATGCAGTTTGTTCTAGCAGAGGAGCTTAACAGACAACACTTTGACCATTTTAACTATGTTGCTCCGGAGCATCTCCTGAGCACAACTTATAAATATTTTACAATAGGAAAGCATCATGTCAGAACATTTGCTAAATACTTGATATTCCCTTCATTGCTATTTTATGCATTATATGTTGCGAAGACGTTTATGTCAAATAGAAAGGGAACAACTTTAAAAAAGGCAATAACCAGCATCCCTTTGGAAATGAATGTCTTTATGGTATCAACATCAATTGCATTGTTTTTTTCTGTAATTGCCGCATTAGATGTTGCTTATCTGTTAGAACCACTAAAAGACGTAATAAAGCCGCTAAAAGGATTCAATATTGAAAGAGTTTACGTTTTTAACAGATTGTTGTTATATATATCTTTTGCTGCTGTATTAATTACTCTTTCTAAACATGTAAACAAATGGGTGGTGTTCCTTGTGCTTATATGCCAAGTGGTTGGTACATTTACATCTGTCAGAGTAATGTATAATGATTCCTTGAAAACGGTATTATATAACACTTGTATCCAACCTAATGAAAAGGCTGTTTCGTGGAAAGAGTTTTACGATAATGAATTGTTTTCACGAATAAAGCATGATATAGGATATAAAGGAGAACCAACCATTGAGGTAGGTTATCACAGCATGGTACTCCTGTACAATGGATTTAATACAATTTCTGGATATTTGGCATATTACCCATACAAGGATATGTTGAAGTTTAGGAGATTGATAGAACCTGAATTAGAAGTAAATGAAAAAGACAGAATTTATTATGATTCATGGGGTGGAAGACGCTATATATATAATTCTGAATTGTCATGCGAGCCATCTCGCATTAAGCATAGCGAACCTATAACACTTCGGATAGATATGGATGTGTTTAAAAATGATTATAATGGAAAATACATCATTAGTAGGGCTCCGATTTTAAATGATTCTAAATTGGGCGTTGAATTCATGGGTAAATGGGATAGTAAAGATGGTATATATACAATGTTTGTTTATAAAACAATTTAACCATGCAACAATTTGACAAGATAATCATTGGGGCTGGGCTATATGGCCTGTATTCAGCACACCTTTGCGGTAGTAAAGGAGAGAATGTGCTTGTCTTGGAATATGATGAAGCCCCATTCAAACGAGCTACTTTCATTAATCAGGCTCGTGTACATAATGGGTATCATTATCCCCGTTCATATAGCACTGCCATTAAATCTGCTCATTATTTCAAACGCTTCAACGATGACTATGGCTTCTCGGTATTGACCAAGTTTGATCAGGTGTATGCCACAAGCTCAGAATTCTCGTGGAGCGATGCCAAGCAGTTCCAAAAATTCTGTGCGGCAGCGGAAATCAAATGCGAAGAGGTAGCACCTACCAAGTATTTTAAGGAAGGTTATTGCGATGGCGCATTCCTGACAGAGGAATATACGTATGATGCACAAATCTTGAAAAAGTTTTTCCTTGAGAAAATAGCAGAACTGCCTAATGTGGAAATTCAATATAGAGCAAGAATACAGTCGATCCAGAATAATAGCAAAGAGTACGAGATAGAGCTCGCAGATAGCATTATGGTCAAATCATCATTTGTCCTCAATGCAACGTATGCATCCGTGAACCAAATCCAAAATATGCTTGGGTTTGAACATTTTAAGATAAAGTATGAGCTATGTGAAATAATTCTTTGCAATGTCAATGATAAACTCAAGGATACAGGATTAACTGTTATGGACGGGCCTTTCTTCTCTATTATGCCTTTTGGAAAGACAGGTTATCATTCATTGACCGCTGTTACTTTTACCCCTCACAAGGCTTGCAAGGAGTCGTTGCCCCATTTTAACTGCATGGATAGGTGTAATGGTTTCTGTTCACCTCTGCAATTAGGCAACTGTAATGACTGTCCTGCCAAACCAGAAAGTGCATGGCCGTATATGAGTAATTTGGCACGGAAATATATGCGCGACGATTTGGAGTTTGAGTTCGACCACACATTATTTTCAATGAAACCTATTCTCCTTGCCTCTGAAATAGACGATAGTCGTCCGACCGTAATTAAGACGTTCTCAACGAACCCCACTTTTGTGAGCGTCCTCTCTGGTAAAATCAATACTGTTTACGATTTAAATGAAATACTGACAAATGGAGCAGAATAAAGAAAAAAACTTTGTGTCAGCAGTTGTTTATTGCTGTAATGATGCAGACAGAATAGGCGCTTTTGTTAAGAAATTGGATGAAACGTTAGCTGAAAACTTTCTCAAATATGAGATTGTTATAGTTAATGATGCTTCTGATGACGATAGTGCAAAGCCGGTCAAGGATTATGCCCACAGAGTAAATGAGGGCGAAAAGGAACATACCATTACCATTCTTAACATGAGCTACCGACAAGGATTGGAAGCATCAATGAATGCAGGACTAAATCTGACGATTGGAGATTTTGTCTTTGAATTCGACTCGGTCAATGATGATTACGAATGGACTCTATTAATGGATGTTTATCGCCACTCTCTAACAGGTTATGATATTGTTAGTGCACGAAGCAACAAAAAACCTCGCATATCATCTTCTGTATATTATAAGCTTTTTAATCGTTATGCCCATCTTCAGCATGCCCTAGGACCAGAGTCATTTAGGATATTGTCTCGCAGGGCGATTAATAGGATTCATTCAATTACTCAGAGTATTCCATATCGAAAAGCAGCCTATGCTAATTGTGGCTTAGCAATTGATACTATCATCTATAATACAACAGGCAAGCCCAACAAGAAAAAATACGATGATCGTAGAATAGTTGCTGTAGAGTCATTATTATTGTTTACAGATGTGCCTTTTAGGGCAACAATGATATTGGCACTAGTGATGCTCCTGATATCAATGTTTGTGGGTGCATATGCCGTAATATATAAGTTCCTTCGAAACCCTGTTGAAGGTTGGACGACGACCATTTTCTTTATGTCATTCGGATTTAGTGGATTGTTTATAATCCTTGCTATGATTATTCGCTATATGCAAACGCTAGTACGTCTTAATTTCCGAAAGAAAGATTATTTGTTTGAATCAATCGAAAAATTGCAATAATATAATATGGCAAAATTGATTTCTATTATAGCTCCAATGTATAATGAGGAGGAGGTTTGTCCTCTTTACATTGAAGAAACCATGAAAGTGGTAAGAGAATTGGAGCCAAGGTACCGTGTTGAGATAATCTGTGTTCATGATGGTGCAAAGGATCATACGTTGGAGAAAATGTATGAAGCACAGGCCAAGTACCCGGAACATGTAGGTGTTATTGATTTAACAAGAAATTTTGGCTTGGAGGGTGCTGTAAATGCAGGATTAAAGACAGCAACAGGTGATGCTGTTATAGTGATGGATGCAGACCTTCAAGACCCACCTCAATTAATCATTGAGATGGTAAAAAAATGGGAGGAGGGAGCTGATATTGTAATTGCTAGCCGTGAGTCACGTACAAATGATTCATTCTTCAAGCGGACTACTGCTAACATCTACTATGGCATCCTTGATTCTCTTTCTGGTAAACTCAAACTCGAAAAGAGTGCGGCCAACTATCGCTTAATGTCAAGAAAAGCTGTTGATACGGTTTTGGCATTGCCAGAAGTAAATACCTATTTCCGTGTTGATGTTCCATTTATAGGTATGAGGACGGATAAGGTTTCTTATAACCGAGACGAAAGAGCAGCAGGAACGACCAACTACAATTTCTCTAAGTTAATTCGCTGTGCTTTGGACGGTCTTACCAGCATCAGTATTGAACCATTACGAAAGGTTATGCTGATGATACCGATTATGGGGCTGTTTATGGTCTTTGCAATAGTTGGTGCCATTTTCACCACAGGATTCTGGCAAATAATTCTAGGCGTTACCGCCGTTATTAGTTTCTTTTTTGCTTTACTCTTTGTCGTCTTGTTTGTCATGTGCGAGTATATCGGTCAGATAATGACAGAGGTTCGCCATAGACCAACAAGTCTTATATATAGTTATAAACCATCAAAAAACTCTCAGGCAGAATGAATTACGTAAGATTGGGAAACAGTGGTCTGAAAATCACAGAGTTGGTTTTTGGCTCGGCATTAACTATTGGTACCGAGATAATGGATGAAAACAATGCAGAGGCTCTCATTGATAAGGCATGGGAACTTGGCATCAGAACATTTGACGTTTCAAACAACTATGGTTATGGAGGTGCGGAAAGATTAGTCGGAAAGTGTTTGTCGAAGTATCCTCGTGAAGAGTATGTGCTGATAACAAAGGGCTCGTGGCCTATAGGTGAAACTCCATATCACAAAGGTCTTTCTAGAAAACATATTCTTTGGGCTTTTGAAGAATCTCTTAAAAAGCTTAATAAAGACTATGTCGACATCTATTTTGCCCACCGCTATGACCCGGAGGTGCCAATGGAGGAGATTGTAAGAACTTTCAATTGGCTGATTAATTCGGGGAAGGTTCGTTATTGGGCAACATCGGAGTGGCCTTTGACTGCATTGCAGGAGTGCTTGGCCGTTTGTGATAAGCTCAACATGGAGAAACCCATCACAGAACAGTTTATTTATTCATTCGCTGTTCAGAAGTCAGTAACAAACGGTGTGAAGGGCTTTTGCGATGAGAACGGAATGGGCACAATGGGATTCTCGCCTTTGTGTCAAGGATACTTGACCGGAAAATATCGTAATGGAGTACCTGAAGATAGTCGCATAGCCAAGAGTGAGAAGATAAATTACGATAAGACTAAAAACTTCTACGTACAGAATAAGGAACGCATCGATGGATTCCTGTCTGTATGTGACGAGTTTAATGTTGATTATGTATCAGCAGCACTTCAATGGTGCATCCGACAGAAGATATACCCAGTGTTTGGTAGTAGTAAGGTGTCACAGTTAGAAGCAAATGTGAAAGCATTGGAAACTGTAATACCAGAGGAGTTTTGGACTAAATTGCAAACAGTAAAATGAAATTATCTATATCTAACATAGCTTGGACTGCAGAGCATGATACAGAAATGTATCAGTACCTGCGGAAAAGTGGATTCCAAGGACTTGAAATTGCGCCTACTCGTATATTTCCTGAAGCCCCTTATGAAAAATTGTCTGAGGCCAAGGAATGGGCTGCTGAATTGAAGGAGAAATATGGGCTTGAAGTACCTTCCATGCAGTCCATTTGGTATGGCCATCAAGAAAAAATCTTTGGTTCTAAGGAAGAACGTAAGATTTTGATTGATTATACTAAGAAAGCGGTTGATTTTGCGGAGGTAATAGGCTGCAAGAATCTTGTATTTGGAAATCCTAAAAACAGGGATACCGAGGATGTGCAAGGAAACTATCCTACGGCCATTGAATTTTTCCGAGAGATAGGTGATTATGCCTTGGAGCATCATACAACTATTGCTATTGAGGCAAACCCTATTATTTACAATACCCATTTCCTTAATACAACAGAACAGACTGTGGAGATGGCATACAAGTGTGGTTCGGAGGGCGTAAAAGTTAATGTTGATTTGGGAACTGTCATCTACAATGAGGAGGATATCAATTATCTGAAACAGATACCTGAATATATCAATCATGTTCATATTAGCGAACCAGGTTTGAATCCTATAGAACAACGTGAGTGCCACGATGCTCTCCTCTCATTATTAAAAGAAATGGGATATGAAAAGTTTGTTAGTATTGAGATGGGAAATAAAAATAACTTGGAGCAAGTAAAAACAATAATAGAATATATAGTACGATTTAATGGCTAATAGGATTATAGAAAAATACCGCGAAAGCAAATCGTTGAGAGAATTTGTGAGGTTTGGAATAACTGGAGGCATTTCAACACTAGTTACGTATGTTGTTTACTATGTGCTTCTTAATTGGTTGAACCCAACTATCTCTTTTACTATCGCGTATATAGTTGCAATGGCGGTTAATTATATATTGACAACTGCATTCACATTTAAAGTCGATGCAAATAGAAAGAATGCAGTTGGCTTCGTAATTAGTAATGTCATCAACTATGGATTATGTACTGCCCTTTTGAATGCTTTTATTTGGATTGGTGTGTCTAAACAGTTGGCTCCGATACCAATGTATTGTATAAGTATTCCGGTCAATTTCTTGATTGTGAGATTTGTAATGAAAAAATGGAAATGAAATAACGTGAATGGTATTATATGTAATCCTCTATAGAAGAGATTATAAAACATACCAAACGATTCTTTTATAATTATTTCAACAAAAGGAGTTTAATCTAAAATAATAAAGATAATGGTAAAGTTGTTGGATTTACAAGCCGTCACCGCGATGCATGGTGATGAATATAAGGAAGCGGTGGCCCGAGTAATTGATGCTGGCTGGTTCCTTCAGGGAAACGAGAACAAACAGTTTGAGGCAGATTATGCAAAGTATATAGGAACAGACCATTGCATTGCTGTTGCTAATGGTTTGGATGCCCTTTATTTGCTGATGCGAGGCTATAAGGAGATGGGATTGATGCAGGACGGCGATGAAATCATTGTACCTGCCAATACCTATATTGCAACTATCATAGCTATTACTCGCAATAACCTTGTTCCAGTACTCGTAGAACCCACATGGGAACATCTGGAGATTGACATCGATAAAATTGAGGCTGCAATCACACCTAAGACAAAGGGCGTGATGATTGTACACCTCTATGGCCGTATTGCCTATAATGATAAGTTGGGTGAGATTTGCAAAAAACATAACCTGAAACTGATGGAGGACTGCGCTCAGAGCCATGGTTGCGCTTGGAAGGGTGTAAAGACTGGTGCTCTTGGTGATGCAGCTGCACATTCATTCTATCCAGGCAAGAACCTTGGCGCCTTTGGTGATGCCGGTGCTGTTACTACCAACAATCCCGAGTTGACAGAAGTAATTCGTGCTTTGGCCAACTATGGCAGCCAGAAGAAATACGTGTTCAAGTATGTGGGCTTGAATAGTCGAATGTCAGAGCCAGATGCAGCAGTACTCGATGTGAAGTTGAAATATCTGGATGATGATAATAAGAAACGTCAGGAGCTGGCTGCTTATTATTATGAGCATATCAATAATCCGTTGATTACGCTTCCTTCTCATATTCCGAATGAGAATAATGTTTATCACCAGTTCCCAATTTTCTGTGAGCGTCGTGATGAATTGCAAGAGTATTTGAAGGAGAACGGTATTCAGACCTTGATACACTATCCTATACCTCCTCACAAACAGGAATGTTATAAGGAATGGAATAAGCGTAGTTACCCTATCACCGAGAAGATTCATGAGCAGGAACTGAGTATCCCAATGAATCAGGTGGTGACAAGTGAAGAGGCTAAGAAAGTTGTATGTGTTATAAATGCATATAAATATTGATAAAATGGGTCATGCAAAATATGCTTATTGTACTTTGTTTAATTCAAAGTATTTAGATAAGGGCTTAGTGTTATGTAAGTCTTTGATTGAGGTATGTGATAGTTATACTCTTTACATACTAGCAATGGACGATTTATGTTACACTATATTGAATGAACTGCATATTGATAATGTGGTTCCAATCAAACTTGTAGATTTTGAAAATGATGATTTGTTATTAGCAAAACGGAATAGGTCTTTTGGACAGTATTGTTGGACGTGCTCTTCTTCATTGATAAAGTATATATTTGATTTTTATAAAGAAGAATTTTGTACCTATATCGATGCTGATATGTGTTTTTATTCGGATCCTAATGTATTAGTAGACGAGATGCGTTCTTACAATAAAAAGGTTTCGATAATTAAACACCGTTTCGCGAGAAAATATAGGTACACTGAAAGACAAGTAGGTCATTTTTGCGTTGAGTTCAATACATTTGAGAATTGTGTGGAAGCAAGAGATATACTTGATGTTTGGATTAAACAATGCCTCGATTGTTGTGTTACAGATGATGGGGTACATTGGGGCGATCAAAAGTATTTAGATGAGTGGCCAAAGAAATATAGTGCAGTTCATGTAAATGAAAACCTAGGTGCGGGTGTCGCCCCCTGGAATCTTCACCAATATGAAGACATATATATAAAGGGAGGAATAGTTTATTCCAATATAAAGGAATATAAAGCAATTCCGCTAGTTTTTTATCACTTTGAGAATATTCAATACTTGGATACTAAACGAGTGAAGTTCAACGCTTTTGACTTTTGGAAGATTAAGAAGGACATTATCAACACACTTTATGTTCCGTATTTGCAAAGAATACGAAAAGAGAAAGAATTTCTTTTAAGTGCTTACAACTTAGATACTACAATTAAAGTGCATCCAGAATTGAACAATACTGGATTTAAAGGTTTGATAACTCGATTATCTAAAGTGATGCGCAGCCCTTCTATGTTTTTGAATTATATTTTACCTGCTAGGATGTTTGCAGATAGAAATTATATTGAGTTTTGACAAATTAAATAATTACGGTTCTTATTTATGATATTTTGGATAGTATTATTTCTGTCTACGTTTCTGGTTACTATTTTATCAATTGGAAAGCCATATACTCAAAGGCATAGGTTGTTTACAATACTTTGTATAATACTTATTGCGTTGTCTTCTTTGCGATGTGGTTTAGGCGAGGATTATTTAGGGTACGTTGAGAAAATTAGTTACTATAATAATCTTTCTGATATCTCAATCTTTAGTGAACCCATTTTTGTTTTAATTGCGTGTATAGTCAATTGGACTTCTTTAACACCAGCGTTTTTCTTTTGTATAATGGCTGTAATAACTATTGGGGGTATATTCAGTTTTTACAACAGAGAGGAGAATAAATATCTACCACTTACAGTTATTTTTTTTGTTTTATTTCCTGCTTTATTTTTTAATACTTTTAATATTGTAAGACAATTTGCAGCAGCAGGAATCTTCTTCTATTCATTAAAATATGTTGAAAATAGAAAGATTTTGCCATATTTTATTTGTATAATAATGGCATCTTTACTGCACTTTAGTTCTATAATACTTTTACCTTTCTATTTCTTTATATCGAAATCGTTCTCCAGAATTACCATAGTTTTGTTTTTGTTTATTGGATTAGTTTTGTCTACTGCTATGCCATCCGTTTTTTCTTTCTTAGAGCAGGCAAAACTTTATACTGTATATATTGACGACGGCGTTGAGATGGGGTCCTCTTCTGTAATTATTTTGTATAATATCCTTTTGCTATTATGCTTAATACAAAGAAGTAAAATTAATAATGCTTATGATACAATATCTTTTAATCTGTTGCTATTTTTAGTCATACTTAGCGACATGTCATATGTGAATTTTTATTTTTACAGGCTATCAGTATTTTTTATGCCAATAGCCGCATATATGCTGCCTAAAACTATAGGTGATATGTTTGGGCGTAAAATCTCTATTGCAGCGACAGTCTTTATATCGGTTGGATTGTTCTTGGTATTCTTTATTCCTAATATGGGTAATCCATTGGTTGTTAGAGATCAATTACTCCCTGTGTCATCTATTTTTGATGAAGCTATTTATCGCACTTATATTCGTTAAATAATGAAGCAAGTAATAATAATCGGTTCTATATATCCAGAGGGACTTTTGGAAGAAATCAAAGATAAATGTACCTATGTGGATTATGCGGCGGATACTTTTCAAAAAAGTTTATTTATAGGGCTTGATAAGAAGGCTGATAACATATCTTTTATTACTTATCCAGTTTATCGCGCTTCCCCTTTTAAATTTTGTTTTAGGGGGAGAAGAGAAAATACCGGTTTTCTGTGTGGCAAATCAAAAATAATTTTTACGGGGCTACTAAATATACCAATTCTTAAGAAAATAGATGAGACTCGTAGAGTTTATAATGAATTAAAGAATCTGTTGTCGAAGAAAAATCAATCATATGTAATTGTATATAGTTTGCATTCTCCTTTTTTGATACCAGTTATTTTGTTACGAGACAAAATAAGAAAGACAATGGTCATTATACCTGATCTTCCTGAGTATATGGGAGGAGGAAAAGGTTTTTTGTATAAGATAGCTAAAGCTGTTGATCGTTTTATTATTAATCATTGTGTGGCGAGATTTGACAGTTTTACATTATTAAGCCCTTATATGAAAGATCATCTTCCTATAAAGAATAAACCAGCGGTCGTAGTTGAAGGGATTTATTCTGATTTATGTTTGCTAGATGAGGATGTAGTTAAATCAAGTGGTGTTAATATTTTGTATACGGGGCTTATCTCTCAAAGATATGGTGTATTTGATTTAATAGAAGCGTTTGCAAGGATAAATAATAATGATTATTCATTGTGGCTATGTGGCGTATGTGGTTGTATGGAAGAAAAAGCATTATTGGAGGACTATTTAAAGAAAGATCGTCGAATTAAATACTATGGTTCTGTTTCTTCTAAGGAAGCGCGATTATTACAACGGAAAGCGAGTCTTTTGGTTAATCCTAGGCATAGTAGTGGAGAATTTACAAAATACTCTTTCCCGTCAAAAACAATGGAGTATTTAGCTTCTGGAACCCCTACTTTAATGTGCAAACTACCAGCTATCCCAGAAGAGTATAATGATTACCTGTTTTATTTTGAAGACGAATCAATTGACGGGTACACTTCCAAAATTGTAGAGGTGGCCAGTATGGACTGGTCAATATTAAAAAAAAAGGGACTGGAAGGGAAACAGTTTATTGAAATGTATAAGAACGAATACGTACAAGCTTCAAAAATAAGTAAATTACTTCTTGGTGTCGAATAAATATGAAACGCATACTTATACATAGTTTAATTTTCTCCCCTGATGGCGTATCAACGGCATATCTGTATAATGATATTGCGTTAAGACTCCAGCAAAGGGAGTATGAGGTGGTAGTGCTGACAACGACACCTCACTTCAATATAGTTCCAGAACAGGTGGAGAAGCAACCTATGCATTGGAAGATGTGGGGCTTCTGTAAAGTAAGTAAGTTCAATGGAATGACTGTGCTTCATGTGCCACAGAAGAAGTTCAAGAGTACAGTGTTGAGATTGTTGGGCTTCGTATACTGGCATATCGTGTCGTTCTTCATAGGGCTGACTATAAAACATGTTGATCTGATTCTTTCACCCTCACCTCCACTGACTGTCGGTTGGATGAACCTTGGTTTGACAAAATTGAAGGGGTGTAAGGTCATATACAATGTGCAGGAAATATATCCTGATATATTGAAGCTTAAAGGTGGCTTTGTACTGAAGTTCCTGAAGTGGATGGAGCATAAGGTGTATAATGGATCTGATGCTGTGACCACCATTGATAAGGTGTTCTATGATACCATTGAGCCAAGGTTTGAGGATAAGAGTAAGTTGTATATTATTCCGAATTTTGTGGATACAGGGCTCTATAGAGCGCTTAGCAGCTTACAGGTTAATAGCTTATTAGATCCTAAACTCTTCCCCAATACGGATAGTATTAAGCTGTTGTATGCCGGAAATATAGGGCATGCACAATCATGGGAGCCGCTGATAGAGTTGGCAGACAAGACACGTGACCTGAATGTGGAATATATTGTGATAGGTGAGGGCGCAAAGAGAGGTTATGTAGAGGAAGAGATTCAGAAACGGGATTTGAAGAAGCTTCATCTGCTGTCTTATCAACCACGTGAACTGATGCCGGCTATTTTGTCTTACTCAGATGCATCGTTTATCTTTATGGCTCCAGAGAATGATGGGGACGGATTCCCGTCAAAGGTTTACACTATTATGGCTTGTGAAAGGCCTTTACTGGTATTGAGCGGCGAGAATACACCTATTGTTAACTTCCTTAAGGACAAAGGTTGTGCAAAGTTGATTACCGAGAAGGACTTTAATAAGAAGGTGAATGAAATGGTAGAATGGTTACGTACAGTGACTAAAGAGGACTTTTCTCTGATGGGTAAAAAGGGATTGGCTGAAATCCAAGCAAAGTACACCAAGGAGAAAGTTACAGATATGTATGTGGATCTCGTGGACACTTTGCTTGAACACGAACCTCACAAATAACACTAATACTTTTATATCAAGAATTAACTATGTTGACTTTTCTACGGCATGGCAAAGTAAGCGAGCTTCCTCTGCTCATACCTTAAACGAAAAGTTGGGGAATTAGAGAATTATGAAAATACTTATAACAGGTGTTCACGGGTTCGTGGGCAGCAATTTGGTTAAGGCGCTTTCGAAAGAACATATTATATATGGATTGGACATCATATCTCCTTTAAAAGAGGGGATAAGGTTTACTTTTGGATGGGATAACTTGGATGATGGTCAGATACCAGACGTTGATGCTATCATCCACCTGGCCGGTAAGGCCCATGATACCAAGAACCAAGCTGCAGCAGATGTGTATTTTAAAGTGAACACAGAACTCACCAAGAAAGTGTTTGATTACTTCTTAGCGCATGAGAGTATCAAGAAGTTCGTGTTCTTTAGTACCGCCAAGGCTGCGGCTGACAAGGTTGATGGCATATTGACTGAGGATGTTGTACCGAGTCCTGTAGGGCCTTATGGAGAATCCAAAATTGCAGCGGAACGCTACGTCTTGGATAAGCTTACTGCTGACGGCTTACCGCTTACAGATAAACAAGTGTATATTTTCCGTCCTTGCATGATTCACGGCCCTGGGAATAAGGGCAATCTGAATCTTCTGTACAATGTGGTTAAGAAAGGTATTCCTTGGCCATTGGGAGCATTTGAGAACCGCAGGACATTTACGAGCATTGAGAATATCTGCTTTGCTGTAAATGGCGTGCTTACCAAGGATGTTCCTTCTGGCATTTATAATATGGGTGATGATGAAGCCCTTTCAACCAATGAGCTGATAGAGGAAATCTGCAAGAGCCTTGGCAAAAAATCACATATCTGGAAACTCCCCAAGGGTTTGATGAATGGTGTGGCCAAGGTGGGCGGATTGTTGCATCTGCCGCTGAATCCTGAGCGTTTGCGTAAGCTCACGGAGAACTATATTAGTTCAAATGAGAAAATAAAGAAGGCACTTGGTGTTGAGAAAATGCCAATAGATGCAAAGACCGGTTTGAAAACGACTTTAGAGAGTTTTAGATAATAAATAACTTAGAATAACATTAAGATTATGTCAGTATTTAAAGACAAGGTTCTCCTGATTACTGGAGGCACAGGTAGTTTTGGTAATGCAGTGTTGAACAGGTTCCTCAGAACCGATATTGGAGAAATCCGCATCTTCTCACGTGACGAGAAGAAGCAGGACGATATGCGTCATGACTTCCAGGCACGTATGCCGGAAGTAGCCAACAAGATTAAGTTCTATATTGGTGACGTGCGCAACAAGAGCACACTGAAGTATGCTATGAAGGGTGTGGACTATGTGTTTCACGCTGCAGCCCTAAAGCAGGTGCCCAGTTGTGAGTTCTTCCCTATGGAGGCTGTGAAGACTAATGTGATTGGAACAGACAACACACTGGATGCCGCCATTGACGCAGGTGTGAAATGCGTCATCTGTTTGAGTACGGATAAGGCTGCTTACCCTATTAATGCAATGGGTATTACCAAAGCTATTGAGGAGAAGATTGCTGTGGCCAAGAGTCGTCTCTCGGGTGACACCAAGATCTGCTGCACCCGTTATGGTAACGTAATGTGCAGCCGTGGTAGCGTGATTCCTCTCTGGATTGACCAGATTCGCAAGGGCAACCCTATCACCATTACAGAGCCTTCTATGACGCGTTTCATTATGAGCCTTGAAGAGGCTGTGGATTTGGTACTGTTTGCCTTCGAGAATGGTAAGAATGGTGATATCCTTGTGCAGAAAGCACCTGCTTGTACCATCCAGACACAGGCAGAGGCTGTAGTAGAGCTTTTCAAGCATCAGGCTCCTAATGATCCAGAGATTCGTGTGATTGGTATCCGTCACGGAGAAAAGATGTACGAGACCCTGCTTACCAAGGAAGAGGCTGCCAAGGCTATAGATATGGGTAACTTCTATGCTGTACCGGCTGATAACCGAGACCTGAACTACGACAAGTACTTCAAGGAGGGTGATGTGAAGCGTGCGCTGATTGATGAGTTCAACTCGAATAACACTAGGATTCTGAATCTGGAGGAAACTAAGGAGAAGATAGCTTCTTTGACTTACATCCAGAATGAACTTAATGGTATTCCTAATCTTGTATAACTATGGCAGCATTTAAAGATAATGGAAAACTGAAGCTACTGATAATCGTGGGTACACGTCCTGAGATTATCAGATTAGCAGCAGTAATAAACGAATGCCGCAAGTATTTTGATACATTGCTGGCACATACTGGTCAGAATTATGACTACAACCTGAATGGTGTGTTCTTTAAGGATTTGAAGTTGGCAGATCCTGACGTGTATATGGAGGCCGTGGGTAATGACCTGGGTGAAACGATGGGTAACATCATTGCCAAGAGCTACCAGTTGATGGTGGAGGTGAAGCCGGATGCAGTACTTGTACTGGGTGACACCAACAGCTGCCTCAGTGTGATTGGCGCCAAGCGCCTGCACATTCCTATCTTCCATATGGAGGCCGGCAACCGCTGCAAGGACGAGTGCCTGCCTGAAGAAACCAACCGCCGCATTGTTGACATCATCAGTGATGTGAACATGGCATATTCAGAGCACGCCCGTAGGTATTTGGCTGACACCGGTCTGCCTAAGGAGCGCACATACGTTACAGGTTCACCTATGGCTGAAGTTCTGCACAATAATTTAGCAGAGATTGAGGCCAGCGATATCCACAAGCGTCTGGGCTTGGAGAAAGGCAAGTACATCCTGCTCTCTGCCCACCGTGAAGAGAACATTGATACAGAGAAAAACTTCATGAGCCTCTTCACCGCCATCAATAAGATGGCAGAGAAATACGATATGCCAATCTTGTATTCTTGTCATCCTCGTTCACGTAAGCGTTTGGAGGCTTCTGGGTTCCAGCTTGACAAGCGTGTCATTCAGCACGAGCCTCTGGGATTCCACGACTACAACTGCTTGCAGATGAATGCCTTTGCGGTTGTATCTGATTCAGGTACACTGCCGGAGGAGAGTTCATTCTTCACTTCGGTTGGTCATCCGTTCCCAGCTGTATGTATCCGCACATCTACGGAGCGTCCTGAGGCTTTGGATAAGGGCTGTTTTGTGCTGAGTGGTATTGATACGGTTGGCTTGCTGCAGAGTGTTGATGTAGCTGTAAGTCTGATTAAGGATGGTCATCAGGGCATTCCTGTACCTGACTATGTGGATAAAAATGTAAGTACCAAGGTGGTACGTATTATTCAGAGCTACGTAGGTGTTGTTAATAAGATGGTATGGCGAAAATTCTAGTGACAGGAGCAAAGGGGTTTGTTGGCAAGAACCTCTGTGCTCAATTGAATAACATCAAGGACGGCAAGGCACGTTGCTATGGTGACGTGACCGTGGAAGCGGTCTTTGAGTATGACTTAGATTCAACACCGGAGGAGTTGGACCAGTGGTGTGCTGAAGCAGACTTTGTGTTCAACCTGGCTGGTGTGAACCGTCCGCAGAACCAGGAAGAGTTTATGCAGGGCAACTTTGGGTTTGCTTCTACATTGCTGGACACGCTGAAAAAGCATAAGAATACTTGCCCCGTAATGTTGTCTTCTTCACAGCAAGCATCATTGACCGGTCGTTTCGGGAACTCGGAGTACGGGCGCTCGAAGAAGGCTGGTGAAGACTTGTTCTTGGATTATGGCCGCGAGACGGGTGCCAAGGTGCTGGTGTACCGCTTCCCAAACCTGTTTGGCAAGTGGTGCCGCCCCAACTACAACAGTGCGGTGGCTACCTTCTGCAATGCCTTTGCCAACGACCTGCCATATACAGTGAATGACCCCTCGGTAGAACTGGAGTTGCTGTATATTGATGACTTGGTGGATGAGATGATAGCCTGCCTGAAAGGGGATGAGAAGCATTGTGAGTTTGAAGGGCTTGAGGTGTTGCCGTCTGCTGAGGGCCGTTACTGCTATTGCCCGGTGACGCACCACGTGACGCTGGGTGAAATTGTGGAACTCTTGAAGAGCTTTGTTGAGCAACCTAAGACCTTGATGATACCGGAGATTCCAAACGGCTCGTTTGCTAAGAAATTGTACTCTACCTACCTGAGTTATCTGCCTGCTTCGAAGGTGGCATTCCCGCTAAAGATGAATATGGATGACCGTGGGTCGTTTACAGAACTGGTGCATACACTGAATGCGGGACAGGTCTCGATCAACATCTCCAAGCCTGGCATCACCAAGGGTCAGCACTGGCACAACACCAAATGGGAGTTCTTCATTGTGGTAGCCGGACACGGACTGATTCAGGAGCGCAAACTGGGAACTGATGAGGTGATAGAGTTTGAGGTGAGTGGCGACAACATCCAGTGCATCCATATGTTGCCTGGATATACGCATAACATCATCAATCTGTCGGAAACAGAGAATCTGGTTACAGTGATGTACTGCAACGAGATCTTCGACCCCAACAAACCTGATACGTACTTTGAACCAGTGAAGTAGTGGATTCTCATTTCACGAATACTCTCCAAACACTCCTTCTATTACTCCAAAAGGCATTAGACAATTCTTGTCAAATGGAATTGCCTAAGGGTGCTGATTGGATGGGCGTCCTTAACTTGGCATCGGAACAAGGTGTGCAAGGGATTTGCCTTGAGGCGATAGAACAACTGCCCGCGGGAACCATTCCACAGCCTACACTATTGCAGTGGATTGGGCTTTCGGAAATGCAGCGGCAGCAATATGAACAGACTTGGAGAGTGGCGTGTGAGCTGGATAAGCTATGGCCTGCAGAAGGTATCCAGGCTACTGTATTGAAGGGACGTTCTATCGCGAAATACTATACTGTGCCATCACATCGCTATAGCTGTGATCTGGATGTGTTCATAGGTAGTGAGTGGGGACGTGCCTGTGAGTTGTTGGAAGGGCAGGGAATAAGGCTGGAACACGAGGTGTATAAGGAGGTGGAGTTTACGCTGGACAATGTCTATGTGGAGTGCCACAGGTATATCACACCGGTAAGGGGCAATAAACACTTGAAAGAGTTTGAGCGCTACTTACGTTCGTTGCTGGATGGTGAGCCTAAGGAGTATTTTGAAGGAACCACACTGGTTTGTCCTCCGTTGATGTTTACCGTGATGCTTTATATAGAGCACGCCTTGGGGGATTTGCTGCACGGGCATCTGACACTGAAACATATAGTGGACTGGGTGGTGCTCAGGAGGCAGCCGGTGGATTGGGATGCTTTCCATACAAGATGCAAGGCGTTTAAGTTTGATAAGTTCCTGCCATTGATAGATGCCTTGGCGGATGTGGTGGAAGGTAGAATGGAGTACGCCAGACTCAAGCCATCGTATCAAGAAGTATTTGATGAGATATTCGAGATCCCGGGAGCAAAAAGTCCCCGCTCTTGGTTTGGAAGACGTGTAGAGTTGTTCTTCAGCATCCTGCGCAACGGCAAGAAGTACCAGCAGTTTGGTTACACCTCTATGCCGTCTTTCCTTTTTAATAGCGTGTGGGCGCATTTCTTTGATAAGGAAGTGAGGTTGTAGAGGTTAAGAGGTTTACCGCTTACCGTTTACTGCTTACGGTTTACGGTTTTGAGTTATGACAACTTAGGGTTCATGATTAATGGTTCTTGGACGAGCCAAGCGACAAAGTCGATTACATGGTTATGACTGATACGACAATGATTGATAGGCTTAAGCAGTTTGTCGAGAGCGAAATGCGCTCGTGCTCAATGGATATTGGAGGCATTACACCACTATACGTTTACAGGATGTGGGGAGGAGCCGTGGCTATCGAAGATATTGCCACTGCGATGGAAGAGGTTAGAAGGATGAGGTAAGAAAACTTTTGCGAATATGGATACAAAACCTTTAGAGCATGAAGCATTGGACTTGATAACGTCATTGCTGTCACGATACAACAAGAGATGCGTTAAGATGAGTTTTGATGAAGATGGGGCTGACTTCTATATCGTCAAAAAGGAGGAAAGTGAATCTTCTCTAATTCTGATATGTCTCAAAGGGCAGTCTAAAGGTAGGAACATTACGAATAGAGGTGAAGATGTAGTAATACCAAAGAAATATGTGACGGATAACTTCTTGGCGTTTGTATATGTGAAGAAGGAGGATACAGATGAAGCGCAAACTTATATGTATTCAGCTGAGGATATACGAAATGCTTGGGAGCATAAAGAAGATAATTATAGGCTGTATCTGCCAAAAGATTTTAATCTTAAGGAGGAACATCAGAAATATCTATTTAATAAGAAACGCTCAGAAACAATAGATCTTCTACTGGATAAGGTGGGTGTAGAAAGAAATGAGGTTGATGTGAATAATTTGTCAGATGCTGAGTTCTTTTTCACGATGTGGCAGAAAACTGGTGGACTGCCTTCCATAGAGTATATTCGCAGTATCTTCTCTGTGGATGATATGCAAGATGTTGGAATTAGATTTTTTGTTTTCTTACTATGTGCATCAGTTATCAAAAATGATTCTTCTGACTCTTCTCTTTCCATTGACTGGGCTTTCAGTTGGTTGAAAGCTATATCTATCGATTCAGAAGAATTGGTATTAAAGGATAATGGGCAAATATTTTATTCTGACGTAGCAATTACTTATAGCAGGACGTGGGTTAAAGAGATTTTGTCAATGAAGAACGAGGTAGATGGATTTCACTTACATATAGGTGACTCTGAGGAATCTGTTGATGCCTATGTTATGAAGAATGGCGAATATGGTGTTGTATATAATCAAGTAAAGAACGGGGGGACGGGTACTGTTTCACGAATAATAGGAGTCAGCAATAATCAATAGTTGAGAATGCCAAGGCAGGCGAGACAAACATCAGGAACTGGTATATATCATGTGATGATGCGTGGTATAAATCACCAGAACATTTTTGAGGTATATACACCAAAACCCAGTGAAGGCAGGGATGGTTAGTGAGGTTAAAGATTATGAGTTCAGTAGTTGGGGTGAATACATGGATAAGAGCAGTACTTTGTTCCCGTTGTGTGATACTCATACTGTTTTGAACAGAATACCATTGAATGAGTTGAGTGAGCTTGTAAATGAGCCTATTTCTGATGAAGTTGCATGTCTTGATATAGAGGAT